>VMHT01094460.1_pt1 | contig 61361 bp, 70 predicted proteins | sample 4693611 | NCBI WGS metagenome assembly VMHT01 (sample SAMN12280063, study PRJNA550983) | marine metagenome | isolation source: seawater sampled from same location over 5 years 0.02-0.2 micron viral filtrate | place: USA: collected off the coast of southern California halfway between the port... ...
TGGCAATATCAAGGATATGGAGGACTACAAATTTGCGATGGGTGAGTTATCGATGCTTCGCACCCTTCGTGAGGAACTAAAAGAAGCGTTGCATATTGAAGGAGATCCCCTCGATGAGTGATCTATCACTAGATTCCATCGCAACACCGTCCATTACGGATGCATATGTGAGTGAACGGGTCTTAGACCCATCTGTGCTTGATTCAAGTTTGATTGAAAGAATGCCTGAACCTTCTGGCTGGAGGCTTCTTGTGCTCCCGTACAAAGGCAAAGGTATGACAGATGGCGGCATACAGCTGCTTGAATCCACGGTGAGCAAGGAAAATCTTGCTACATCGATTTGTTATGTTCTGAAAGTTGGGCCATTGGCTTATCGTGATCTAGATAAGTTTGGCAACGAGCCTTGGTGCCAAGAAGGCGACTGGGTTCTCATTGGTCGTTATGCAGGCGCTCGATTCTCTTTGGAGGATGACCACGAGGTTCGCATCATCAACGACGATGAAGTAATCGGAACAATTCTTGATCCAGACGATATCAAATCAGCATAGGTAAAAAACAATGGCCGAAGAAACATTGAGTGAAGCTTTATCAAAGCTTGACGATGACAACATAAACAGCGCAGCACTGCCTGAAGGTAAGCGCGTAGAAGAAGAAGTTCAGGACGATGCGACTTACATAGACTTTTCTGAAGAAGAGATGGAAGACATCTCGCCTGTTACAGAAGATTCTGTGCAAGAAGACTTTGATGCGCCTGAAGTTCAAGGTGAAGAAGAGCTATCTGAAGCAGAGGTAAGGGCTCGCACGGCTCAGAATCGCATCAACCAAGCGGTTAAGCAGGCGAAAGACTACCAGCGCAGAGAGTTGCAGGCGCTCCAGTATGCGAAAGAACTGCAGGAGCAGAATGAACAACTTTCTTCTCAGCTTCAACAAACGCAAACGTCTACTGCAGAGCAAAATCTCAAGATGCAGGAAACGTACAGCGGTGAGTTTGCCACTCGTGTAGAGACTCAAGCTGAAGCAGCCAAGAGAAACTTAAAGACTGCATATGAGTCTGGTGACCCAGAAGCTATGGCAGAAGCTCAGCAGCTGCTTGCAAAAGCTGAAGCTGATCGCAATGCACTGGCTCAGTATCAACGTGACCTTGAGCAGTACAAAGTTGACTACGCTGCTTGGCTTGAGCAGCAAGAAGCTGATGCTGAGTATCAAGAGCAACAAGCGGCTCAGCAACAACCTGCATATCAAGAACCCACATATCAAGAGCCATCACCAAAGGCTCAAAACTGGGCTTCTGCTAATGAATGGTTCGGCACAGACACTGTTATGACGAATGTCGCTTTTGCCATACATAACGACCTCATACAGAGCGGTGTTGACTTAGAGTCTGATGAATACTACGCTCAAATTGATTCCCGTATGCGGCAAGAACTGCCACATAAATTTAACGGGCAAACTAACGCGAGAGGCAACACCAACGTCCAAACCGTTGTCTCTGGATCGCGCACGACTGGAAGTGGACGCAATCAAAACTCTCGTAGAGTTGAACTGAATCCAAGTGAACAAGCATTAGCAAGGAAGCTTGGAGTACCGTTCAAAGAATACGCAAAACAGAAAATGAGGTTACAAAATTCATGAGCGAAGAAACAACAGTACCAGGTTCTGATAGAACCCCACGGCGTGCTTCTTCACGGTCTTCAAAGGCCGCAAGAAAACCATGGACTCCACCTCAAGTATTGGAAACTCCAGAGGCTCCTGAAGGGATGCGGTATCGTTGGGTGCGAACCCACATACGGGGTGAAGCAGATAAGACTAACGTGCACATGAGATTTCGTGAGGGGTACGAACCTGTACACCCAAGTGAAGTTTCAGGCTATGACTTGCCGGTTATCGATAATGGTAACCATGCAGGAACAGTCGGTGTCGGTGGTTTGATGCTTACCAAAATTCCAGAAGAGACTGTGGAAGAGCGAAATGCTTACTTCGCAAAACAGACCGATCAGCAAATGAATGCTGTAGATAACGATCTGATGCGCGAAGAACACCCTGCGATGCCAATCTCGAAAGAGAGAAAGACGCAGGTATCTTTTGGGCGAGGCAACAAATCAACGTAGCCTCATTTTGATTGTGTTTAACTACTAGGAGGTTCAAAAATGGCAAATCAAGATGCCGCTTTTGGAATGCGTCCAGTTCGGATGATAGGGGGTGGCCCCTTCACTGGCGGACAAAGCCGATATCGAATCGCCGCTAACTACGGAACCGCTATCTTCCAAGGAGATATGGTTATGCAAGTTACTGGTGGTACGGTAGAGGTTCACGCTGACGGAGGCACTGTGCCTATCGTTGGTGTGTTCAACGGCTGCTCTTTTACTGACCCAACAACGGGTGAGCAGAAGTTCAGCAATTTCTACCCTGCAAGCACCAATGCTTCGGACATCATCGCTTTCATTATCGATGATCCGAATGTTGTGTATGAAATCCAGGCTGATGACACATTCCCAGTCGCTGATCTTTTCGGCAACTTCGATATCGTGTACACCAGTGCTGGCAGCACCGTTACAGGTATCTCTGGCGCTGAGCTAGATGTAACTACGGGTGCAACCACAGCTGGCTTGCCAATTAAGGCGATTGATATTTCTGCTGATCCAGAAAACTCAGATGTCGCCACGGCGAATACCAACGTACTTGTTGTTATTCAGAACTCAATCTACGGCCAAAAAGGCGCCGGTTTAGCATAGGAGGCTAACTAATGGCTATTTCAAGAGCACAATTAGCCAAAGAGCTAGAGCCTGGCCTCAACGCTTTATTTGGCATGGAATACGCTCGTTATGAAAACGAGCACGCCGAGATCTTTGAAACTGAAGCTTCAGACCGAGCGTTTGAAGAAGAGGTGCTGATCGTAGGCTTTGGTAACGCTCGTGATAAATCTGAGGGGCAAGGCGTTGCATACGACCAAGCTTCTGAAGGTTTTACTGCGCGTTACACGCACGAGACGGTTGCTTTGGCGTTCGCGCTAACCGAGGAAAGTGTAGAAGATAATTTGTATGACCGCCTTGGTGCGCGCTATACGAAGGCTCTCGCACGAAGCATGGCACACACTAAGCAGGTGAAGGCTGCAAACGTATTGAACAATGCGTTTTCTAGCTCTTTCACTGGCGGTGATGGCAAGTCACTTGTGGCTACCGATCACCCACTGGCTGGTGGTGGCACCTTCTCAAATCGTCCATCTGCATTTGCAGACTTGAACGAAACGTCGCTGGAGAATGCGTTGATCAGCATCTCTACTTTTGTGGATGATCGAAACATGATCTTGGCTCTGCAAGGAACCAAGCTGATTGTTCCGCCTCAACTGCAATTCGTAGCTGATCGCCTGCTGGAAACACCAGGGCGCGTCGAGACTGCGGACAACGACATCAACGCAATCAGGAACATGGGTCTGCTGCCTCAGGGCTATGCAGTCAACCACTTCTTGACTGACACTGATGCGTTCTTCGTATTGACCGACTGCCCAGATGGCTTCAAGCACTTTGAGCGCAGCCCGATTGCGACTTCTATGGAAGGTGACTTCAACACTGGTAACGTGCGTTATAAAGCCCGCGAGCGATACAGCTTTGGCTTTAGCAATCCACGCGCAGTGTTCGCTTCACAAGGCGCATAATTGTTCCACATGGAACAGTAAGAAAGGGGCACTTGTTGCCCCTTTTCTTTTTCTGCTGTATAAGTATTCCATCCCTGACAGGCGCATACCGTGCCTGACACTAGCCAAGACAGGAGATACCCATGGCTAATACAACATTCAACGGCCCAGTCCGATCTGAGAATGGATTTAAGTCCATAAGCAAAGACGCAACTAGCGGCGCAATCACTGAAATCACCACTTATGGTGGCGCTCCAGTTAGCCTTTCAGACGGCAACGTAACACTAACCAACGCAACTCATAGTGGAAGGATTCTTCTTGTTCCAGACGGTGGTCAAGATAATACTTATACGCTTCCTGCTCCTGTTGCTGGATCTGTTTTTAAGTTTGTATACGCTGGCGGCGCTGCTGATGCTACGGACGCGCTTATTGTTACTCCCGGCAACACTAATTTTTATATTGGTGGTGTTACTTTCTTAGATACAGACGGCAACGAAGTTAGTTCAGTATTCTCTGATGGAAACTCCAACAGCAGCATACAGTTGAATGTGCCTGCTGGCTTTGAAGTAACTATTGTCGGCCTAAACACAACTAACTATCAGATCTTTGGAAATGTAACGAGCACTACTGCGCCTGCTTTTGCTGACCAGTAATAGGAGAGCGAGATGGCTGATACAGTCACATCACAAACAATTCAGGATGACAATCGTAAAGCTGTCCTGAAGTTTACGAACATCAGTGATGGCACTGGCGAAAGCGCAGTAACCAAGATTGATGTCAGTGCTCTTCAGGCAAACAGCAAGGGCGATTCCTGCACAGAGGTGGCGATATCAAAGATCTGGTGGCAGTGTGTTGGCATGGGCGTTCAGCTTTTGAATGACGCAACCACAGACACTTTGATCATTGCCTTGTCTCCTGACTCTAATGGTATGCATGATTACACACCGTTCTCTGGCATACCTAATAACGCAGGATCAGGTAAAACTGGCGATGTTCAGTTCACCACGATTGGTGCGAGTAGTGGCGATACATACACTGTGATCCTTGAGGTCATAAAGAGTTATTAATGGCCACTTCTGGAAGCAGAGACTTTGAACCAGATGTTGCGGAATACATCGAGGAAGCATTTGAAAGATGTGGCCTTGAGTTCCGCACTGGTTACGATGGCGTAACTGCAAGAAGATCTTTGAACCTTCTGTTTGCCGACTGGGCAAATAGAGGTTTGAATCAATGGACTGTTACCAATAGCGCAACCACGCTTACCGTTGGTGCTGAGTTTATTGACTTGTCTGCAAGCACAATTGATGTGCTAGACGTTGTTATCAGAAGAACTGAAGGCTCTACGACCACAGACATCACTATGGAGCAGATAGGTAGGTCTGAGTACTACAACATTCCTACCAAATCGACTCAAGCAAGGCCGACTCAGTTCTTCCTTGATAAGCAACTGACTCCCCGTCTTTACATTTGGCCAGCATCAGAAAACGCAACAGACCAGTTGATCATCAATCGCTTAGTTCGTATTGAGGATGCAGATGCTAGTGTGAACACAGTTGATGTGCCTTTTCGATTCTATCCTTGTTTGGCGGCAGGACTGGCATACTACATAGCTCTTAAAAAAGCGCCTGACAGAGTTCAAATGCTCAAAGGATTCTATGAAGAAGAGTTTGCTAGAGCAGCTGATCAAGATCAAAGCAGAGCTTCTTTGATGATATCTCCAGGTCTAAGATCTAGGATAGCGTAATGGCTTTTGCTTCTGGCAAGTATGCAATTGCCATATGCGACAGGTGTGGCTTTCAGTATAAATACCTCACACTCAAGAAAGAGTGGACAGGTTTTCGTGTTTGTCCTGAGTGTTACGAACCCAAACACCCGCAGCTAGAGCCTATTCACAATGTTTCTGATCCAGAAGCTTTGCGCTTCCCCAGGCCCAATCTTTCTTCTGATGTGGTTGCCGGGGCAGGCGTTGTAAGAACCATCGATGATAATCAGATGATGTCTACCACGGGGGATCCGATAGGTTCAGAATTCAACATAGATGGCGCAACTGGCTCTGTCGGAACAGTAACGGTGGTGACAACATGAGTTTTACATTAGCGACACTGAAGTCTACGGTTCAGGATTACTGCGAAACTGCAGAGACTACGTTTGTAGCTGACCTTGATACATTCATAAAAGAAGCTGAAGAGCGCATACTGAAGAATGTAGAGCTTCCTGTGTTCAGAAAGAACGTCACAGGTAACGCAACAACAGACTTTCCGTACTTAGCTACACCATCAGACTTCTTGGCCACATACAGTCTGGCACTGATCATTAACAGTGTTTACACCTATCCACTATTCAAGCATGTGACTTTCATAAGAGATTACACGCCAAACGCAACAACGACTGGGCCAACAAAGTATTACGCCTTATTCGATGACAACACGTTTATCTTGGCGCCTACACCAGCTTCTGATTATTCGTTTGAACTTCATTACAAATATCGGCCCGCATCACTGACAACAACGTCTGGATCAAGCACGACTTGGCTTTCTGACAACGCGCCTGATGCTTTGCTGTATGGCACACTTGTAGAAGCGGCTACTTTTTTGAAAATACCTGAAGAGGCGGCTCAATATGAGCAGCGTTTTATGATGGCTATATCTGCTCTTAAAAAGCTTGGCGAAGGCTATGGCGCAAGAGATGAGTATAGATACGATATTGCCAGGGGGTAAGATTGTCTTTGTTTGAAGCGCCTACCCTTGAGGTAGGCAATGTTTTAGTAGCAACGACCCAAGATAAAGGGCATGACCCAGAGTTTTGGGCAAAAGCTGCTGCAGATAGGATTGTGAGTGTTGGTGGAAACTGCCATCCTTTGATTGCTCAGCAAGCAGAGGCTTTCAAGCAGTCTGTAGAAGCAACTGTGGCGTTTTACATCAAAGAAGCCATCAAGAGCGACAGAACAACTTTGATCGCAGAACTAGAAAGACAGGGCCATGCTGACATGGCAAACATAATTAGGAGTCTGTAATGGCGATAACGACAGCAATGTGCACAACCTTCAAAAAAGAAATCTTGGAGGCAGTTCACAACTTCAAGAACACAGGTGGCAGCACATTTAATCTTGCGTTGTACACAAGCTCTGCATCTTTGGGTGCAGGCACCACGGCGTATACAACATCGAATGAGATATCAGGCACTGGCTACACCGCCAAAGGTGCAGCACTTACTCGTGTTGATCCTAGCAATGATGGCACTACTGCGATAACAGACTTTTCTGATTTAACGTTTAGCTCTAGCAGCCTGACCGCACGAGGCGCATTGATCTTCAACGACAGCGCCTCTGGTGACCCGGCTGTTTGTGCATTAGATTTTGGTGCAGACAAAACGTCTAGCTCTGGTGACTTTACGATTCAGTTTCCTGCAGCAGATGCGTCTAACGCGATTATTCGCATTGCTTAGGATGTTGTGGCCAAGCAGGTTCAGCAGAAACGCATGACTGAAGAAGAATATCGACGATGGTTAAAACAGCAGAAAGACCGTCGCCATAATCAGTAGGATATAACGTGTGGCAAATGTTACAGGTTGGGGTAGAGGCACTTGGGGCCAAGGCGCTTGGAATGAAGCGATACCTGTTGAAGTCACGGGCGTTGCAGGCACTGGCGCGGTTACGACTGTCACGGTCAGCGCAGACGCAAATGCCACTGTCACAGGCGTTTCAGGAACAGGGGCAATCGGGTCAGTCACAATCGTCCAGGGGGCGGGTGTTGACGTATCTGTCACGGGCGTGGCGGGCACTGGATCTGTCGGAACGGTTACTGTTACCGGCGGCGCGAATGCTGCTGTTACTGGGAATGCTGGGACTGGAGCAATTGGCTCGGTTACAGTCACGGGCACGGCAAATGTTTCTGTCACTGGAGTCCAAGGTGACTCCAACGTTGGGAACGTTACTGTTGCAGCAGATGCAAACGTTTCTGTCACGGGTGTTTCAGGGACGGGAGCGATAGGATACTTCCTTGTTTATGGCATCATAAATGATGGCCAAGACCCTAACTGGGGTACTATAACGGATAGTCAAACACCGAGTTGGACTGCTGTCACCGACAGTCAAACTCCTAATTGGGAAGAGGTAGCTTAAATGGCAACTTACGTTAACGATTTACGGCTCAAAGAGATTGCCACTGGCGATGAGGCAGGTACATGGGGCACCAGTACGAATACTAACCTCGAATTAATTGCAGAGGCATTTAGTTTTGGCACGGAAGCTATTACGACTAATGCTGATACTCATACTACTACTATTGCCGATGGCTCTACTGATCCCGGCAGGAGTATGTTTCTCAAATATACTGGCACTCTTGATAGCACTTGCACCATCACTATAGGGCCAAACACGGTCAGTAAGCTGTGGTTCATCGAGAACGCAACCAGCGGCTCACAGAGCATTATTATCAAGCAAGGCAGCGGCGCGACTGTCACCATACTGAATGGTCAGACCAAAGCGATTTACAGCGATGGTGCTGGCTCTGGTGGCGCGATGGTCGATGCTTTCCAAGACCTGTCTGTGCCTGATCTGTTCGTTGACGATGACCTGACGTTTACCTCTGACGGTGCAGTCATCACTTTTGGTGCGGATGGCGATACGACTCTGACGCATACAGACGGTTCTGGCCTAACGCTTAATAGCACCAACAAGATTATGTTCAACGATGCGAGCCAGTTCATACAAGGCTCAAGCGCCACGGTCTTGTCGCTCGGTGCGACGGATGAGATTGATCTCACGGCGACCGCGCTCGACTTCAACGGCACTGTTGCTATTTCTGGTGATACGACAATAGAGGATGGCGCGGATCTTATCACCGCATCCGCTGGCACATCCAACGTCCGTATAGGTGTCAACGCAGGTAACAGCATTACCTCTGGCGGCAACTACAACGTGGTTGTGGGTGATGAAGCGGGTACGTCTTTGACTACGGGTGACGGTAATGTTGCCATTGGTTATGCGGCTTTACAGACAGAAGACGCACATGGACTTAATGTTGCTATTGGTAATGCCGCCTTATTAAATTTGAACGCAGGAGACAATGCTTACAACGTGGCTGTAGGCGCAAGTGCAGGAACCGCAGTAACCACGGGAGTTAATAACACCATTGTCGGAGGTCTTGCAGGGGACGCTCTTACTACTGGAAGTAGAAACGTAGTTGCTGGGCAGGGAGCGTTGAGTGCCGATACGCTTGGTAGCGAATCAGTTGCTTTAGGGTGGGGTGCATTAGCTGCACAAAACTTCACTACCGCGACGAATGCTCTCAATGTGGCAGTTGGGGCCGTTGCTGGCCTTTCAATTACCACGGGAATTCAGAATACCTTAGTGGGAGCGTTAGCAGGCGATGCAATCACGGATGCCGATTTTAATGTGGCATTGGGATATTCCTCTTTAAGCACTAACCAGCTTGGAAGTCGTTCAGTAGCGGTTGGCTACAATGCTCTCCTTACACAAAACCCAGCTACTGCTACGGATATGTACAACGTGGCGGTAGGGCATAACGCAGGAAGAAATGTCACCACTGGAACTTTTAACACTATCTTGGGTGGTACGGCAGCAGATGCGATTACAGCAGGGACAAGAAATGTCGCCATCGGTTACGGCGCTCTGACATCTGACACGTTAGGTTCAAAATCAATCGCCATTGGTGTGGGCGCTTTAGATACCCAAAACTACACTACAGCTACCGACAGCTTAAATACAGCCGTTGGACACGGTGTAGGTTCGTCGATAACTACGGGAATTCAAAACACTCTCATCGGTGCGTTAGCTGGTGACGCACTCACAGATGCGGATTTTAACGTGGCTTTAGGAGCATTTGCTTTAACCTCAGACACGCTCGGATCTCAGAGCACTGCACTCGGATTCGGGACGTTGCAGAGCCAAAACTTCACAACAGCTACAACTACTTACAACACAGCAGTTGGGGTGAATGCAGGGGCGTCAGTCACCACGGGAACCCAGAACACTATTATCGGCGGTCTTGCTGGTGATGCTCTGACAGCTAGCGATTTCAACGTAGCCGTAGGTTATGGAGCTTTGAGTTCGGACACTTTAGGTGCTAGGAATGTTGCAATTGGTCAAGAGGCATTAGGCTCTCAAAACTTTACTACAGCAACAACTGTTTATAACACCGCAGTGGGGATGCAAGCAGGGCGATTAATCACTACGGCTGAACAAACAACTCTTGTTGGCGGTCTTGCTGGTGATGAACTAACGACTGGTGGAAGTAATGTTGCCGTCGGCTATGCAGCTCTTTCTACAGCTCAGATAAACACCGCAAATACAGCAGTTGGTGCTTTAGCTTTACTCAACGCGATTAACACGGGAATCACCTCGACCTTCAATACCGCAGTAGGATACGCCGCAGGAGACAGCTTAGCTAACGGGGTAAACAACACGCTTGTTGGGGCACTAGCGGGGGATGCCCTACAATCCGGAGACTCAAACTGTTTCTTTGGTAAAGACGCTGGCGACAGCACTACAAGCGGCGATAAAAACATTTGCATTGGGCAGAATGCTAACAACGCATCAGCGTCTGGCAGCAATGCAATTGTAATCGGTCACGATATAACTGGAGCAAGCAACGATTTTAGTTTCGGTAAAGCATCAAACATCGTAAGTAACGATTTTGACACCGACGCTAACTGGTCGCGCTCCTCTGACCAAAGACTCAAAAAGAACATAGCTGATTCAACGCTAGGCTTGTCCTTCATAAACGCTCTACGCCCTGTTAAATATAATTGGAAACCTAGCCATGAGCTTGATTCTTCAGATGCTCAACTAGCGCACCGTTACAAAGAAAACCCTGAAGACAATGAAATGAACACAGAAGCGACGATGTATAACTTCATCGCGCAAGAAGTGAAGGCTGCGTTGGATGCAGCAGGTGTTTCAGATTTCAGCGGCTGGAGCGAAGATCAGTGGGGTGTTCAACAAGTATCGCGTGAAATGTTCATCATGCCGCTAGTCAAAGCAGTTCAAGAACTAACGGCTCGTATTGAAGCCCTTGAATCATAAGGAGGACGAAATGTCTGAAGTAAGAACCGACGAAGAAAAAGCCAAGATGTATCAAGCGATGCTCGATGGCGCGAATGTCATCACCAGTGTGCTGGACAGCAGCAATGAATATGGCAATGACCTGACCAACACTGAAAAGCAGGCAAAAGTTTTGCGTAGCTCTGGCTATCTTGAATACGGCAAGGCGCTTGGCGATTGGGGATCAGAAGACTTCTCTGCCATTGACTCTGCCGTTACCGCAGCCAAAGCATATACACCATAAGGAAAAATAGACCGTGCAAATTAGCCTAGAAGAAAACGAGATCAATGCAATCCTAGCGATACTGGGCGATATGCCAAGTAAGTCAGGCACTTGGCCTTTGATGATGAAGATTAAAGTGCAAGCTGACGCGCAACTCGTTGAGCCAGAAGAAGACGAAGGCGACGAAGAAGAGACTGAAGAAGTCGTAAATGGCTGAGATTCAGTTTCAGATGCACCCGCTGCCGTCAGTGTTCCTGATGGAGTTGGACATTCCGACAGAGTTCGTTGAATCGTGTAATGACTACCTCGATGAGTTAGTCACACAAAACGATAAGGTCAGCGCGGCGCATACGTTGGTGGGCCAGATCAAGACAGGCGAGCAGCTTGTAATGGATCACGAAGATTCTAGGCTGGCACCGTTTTCTAGGTTCTTGTGCGAGATGGGCGTGACGTATATTAACCAGTTCATGGCCCAATCTGGTCAGGTGCTGGACGGGAACAGAAACGTCGAGATGGATGAGCTATGGTCAGTCCACAGTTATGAGGGTGATTACAACCCGATACATGACCACGGCACGAAAACGGTGATGGGTATTAGCTGTACGACATGGACGAAGGTGCCGCCACAGATAGTGCAGGGGCCAAGGCCGGGATCGCAAGAATACGGGCTATACAATGCCTCTGGCGAAAGCGATGGTTGTCTCTGCTTCAACTACGGGCAAAGCAGCACATGGGATAGAGAACGGCTCAAGCCTACGCAGAATGTCGTAGTGAGGCCACAAGTAGGTAGGCTATATATGTTTCCTAGTTGGATGCAGCACATGGTCTACCCTTTTCAGGGCGAAGGTGAGCGAAGGACGGTAGCTGCCAATATAAATTGCTTTCCTGTGCAGAATGAAGGAGCGGTAAATGACACCCACTGAGAAGGCAATAGCCCAGATTGAAGCGCATGAGCGTGAGTGTGCGGTACGTTACGAGGCTATCGAAAAGCGCCTCGCTTCTGGCAGCAAACGATTTGATCGTCTCGAAATGATGATTTGGGGGGTCTACGTCACAGTCGTTGTAGCTGTAGCTTTACCGCAATTTATTTGAGGTAAGTCCTATGGTGATCGAATCTGTCGCAGCGGCTGGGATGCTGCTGAACCAAATTAACCAAGTAATTCAGCAGGTTAACGAGACAGGTTCGGGCGTGCAGCAGGCGATGGGACTGATCTCCGACTTTGGAGAAGCCCTTAACACGTTTGAAGTAGACCGTAAAAACTCTACGTTCAAGGCTCTTAGCCAAAATGACATCCTCAAGATACAGATGCTTCGTAGGCAGTATGAGAGACATTGGCAAAGCGTAAATGACTTGCTTTTGGTTGCTGATCCTAAGCTCTTAGAAGATTTCAAAAGGGCCAAAAAAGAACAGGAAGAAGCGCGGCAGAGGCACTTAGCGATGTTAGCTCGAAAGAAAAAAGCGCGTGCTCTCCTCATTAGCCAACTTTTAGTCGGAGGAACCACGCTCCTCCTTGGTGGAGCAATAGCGGTTGGGGCCATAGTGTTAATCATTAAGATATTCGGATGATAATGGCGTTCCTGCTAGTTATGCTGGTCGAAGGCGAACAAGTCGCGGGCCAGTTTCACTTCCGCAACATCCACAGGTGCAATCAATTTGCTTACTGGCTGGAACAAGGCACGGTCAAACCTGTAGAGCGCAGGCGGTTGAACAATCAGCAAAACATTACAGCCTACTGTATCCCTGTTAAAGTCAGGCCAAACATACAATTCTATGACTGATATGGCAGCAAAGAGACTAGAAGACGGTAGTGAGTACGCCGAATACGATGCGGATGGCGATGGCATTGTCACTGATGAAGAGTTGCAAACAAGCAGAGAGTTGCAGGAGCTACGCTTGCGGCATGAACGAGCAGATGCTCAACGTGCTATGAGTTGGTTTGCGCTATGGGGCATGTTGCTATACCCAAGCCTTGTGGTTGTCAGTGAGTTCTTTGGGATGAATCAAGCTGCATCTATTTTGGGCGATATGGCTGCGGTCTACTTTGTATCCGTTGCAGGTATCTTAGCTGCGTTCTTTGGGGCACAAGCATGGTCGAATAGGAAATAAATTATGAGTATTGTTGCATCACTCGTTGGGCCAGTCACAGGACTGCTGGACAAGTTCATAGAAGATAAGGATCAGAAGAATGTGTTGGCACATGAGATTGCCACCATGTCAGAGCGTCACGCTCAAGAGGCTCTCAAAGGCCAACTAGAAATCAACAAGATGGAAGCTGCACACAAGAGTTTGTTTGTAGCTGGGTGGCGACCTGCCATCGGTTGGATTTGTGCAGTAGGGCTGTTGTACAACACCATCATCGCTAATGTCCTTGGTATCTGGATGGATGTGCCAGAGGTAGATACAACACTTCTTGTGCCCGTTATGATGGGGATGTTGGGTCTCGGCGCTATGAGAAGCTACGAGAAGGTCAATCAGGTAGCGCGGGAGAAGTAATGACTCAGCTAATAGACATGCTGAAGCTACACGAAGGTGTACGATCTAAGGTATATGTGTGTAGTGCAGGCTACGAAACGATAGGTGTGGGTAGGAACATCTCAGAGTCTGGCCTTGGGTTGTCTGACGATGAAATTGACTACTTATTAGCCAACGACGTTGCTCGTGTGAAGGGCGAGTTAGCAGACACTTACTTCTGGTTCGGTGCTTTGAACGAAGCGCGTCAGGATGCAATGATTGATATGTGTTTCAACCTCGGTCTGACCAGATTGCGCGGCTTTGTGAAGGCACTGGAGGCTATGTCGCGTGAACAGTTTGACATAGCTGCTGATGAGTTTATGGATAGCAAATGGGCAACTCAGGTGGGTGATCGCGCAATTCGTGTAACGGAGATGATCCGCAGTGGTGAGTACATCTAATGCCTTTGCAGAAGTACATATTTAACCCTGGCATCAACAAAGAGGGCACAGACTACACCGCTGAAGGCGGATGGTTTGACGGTAATCTTGTTCGATTTCGCAAAGGTTTGCCTGAAAAGATAGGCGGTTGGGTTAAGTTTATTACTGCTTCTTTCAATGGCACAGGCAGAAAGCTGTTTGGGTGGACTTCTTTATCCGGCACCAAACTTTTAGGCTTGGGCACTCGCACTAAGCTCTACATACAATCAGGCGCAAATTACAACGACATCACCCCTATACGCTCTACTACATCTGCAGGCGATGTGACGTTTGGTGCAACTGATGGGTCAAGCTCAATCAACGTGACTGACACTGCTCATGGTGCAGCCAAAGGCGACTTCGTAACTTTTTCTGGCGCTGCTTCACTTGGCGGGAATGTCGTTGCTGCCGTGTTAAATCAAGAGTATGAGATCGATTCGATTACCAGCACTAGCGTGTATGTCATTACAGCCAAAGACACCTCTGGCGCAACGGTAACGGCTAACAGCAGCGACAGTGGCAATGGCGGTAGCTCAACAGTAGGCGCATATCAAATCAATGTCGGCCTTGATGTATTTGTTGCTGGCACGGGTTGGGGCGCTGATGCATGGGGTGCAGGCACCTGGGGCTCATCAAGCGCGCTGAGTTCTTTGAATCAGCTACGCCTTTGGTCTTTAGATAGTTTTGGCGAAGACTTGATAGCAAATGTGCGGGCAGGTGGTATCTATTACTGGGATACCAGCGCAAAGACGCTTGGTACAGATAGGGCTGTCAACATCTCAGCTTTGTCGGGGGCTAACTTCACCCCCACCGCCGCCTTGCAAGTACTGGTATCCGATGTAGATAGGCACGTTATTGCGCTTGGCGCAGACCCAATCAATGATTCTGCAACGGCAAGAACCGGGTCAATAGACCCTTTGTTGATTGCTTTCTCTGACCAAGAGAATCCTGCTGAGTGGTTCCCAACAGCCACAAACACAGCGGGCTCTCTTCGTTGTTCTGCAGGATCACAGATTGTTGGTGGCTTGCGAGCACGGCAAGAGACACTTGTATGGACTGATGTTGCGCTCTATAGCTTGCAGTTTATCGGCGCGCCTCTCACCTTTGGTCTGAATCTAATCAACGAGGGCGTCAGTCTTATTGGCCCAAATGCTCCGATTAACACGCCTGCTGGTGTGTTTTGGATGGATAAGAAAGGGTTTTATTCATACCAAGGCGCCGTGCAGTCTGTGCCGTGCAGCGTTAGGTCTTATGTGTTTGATGACTTCAACGAAGGCCAGGCGTTTCAGGTTTTTGCTTTCTTGAACAAACAGTTTGATGAGGTAGGTTGGTTCTACTGCTCTGGCACGAATACGGTAATTGACCGATATGTTACCTACAACTATGTCGAGCAAACATGGGCCATAGGCAACCTGTCTAGGACAGCATGGCTTGATGAAGGTCTTGAAAGCTTTCCTCGTGCAGCAGGAAGCGATGGTACTAGCAACTATGTTTACTCGCACGAGACTGGCTTTGATGATGATGGGTCACCTATGGATAACGTCTTCATTGAAAGCGCGGACTTTGACTTGGGTGATGGCGAAGAGTTTCAGTTTATTCGCAGGTGCATACCAGACGTTAAGTTCACAGGTGATAGCGGCTCTAGCCAGACGATGAACTTTGTCATCAAAGCGCGCAACTTCCCCGGCGACTCATTAGCTACTGACCAAACTACGGCATTTACCGGCAGCACCACCAAGATTGATGCACGAGCTCGTGGCAGGCAGGCGGTTGTACGCTTTGAGTCTGATGATGACGGAACAACAGATGTGAGGCTTGGCCTTGGGTTCAGGATTGGCGGCACTCGACTAGATGTGCAGCCAAACGGTAGACGATGAGCAAAGTATTACGGGGCCGTTTGCCTTTTATTCAAGGCAACCAAATGGTCGATGGCGGCACGTTCAATCGAACTGTGCGCTTATTAGAATTGAGTTTGGACTCTCTTGATCCAGACGCAACGCCTTTGTTTACCAGAACGCAGCGAGATGAGCTAAAGTTCAACAGAGGCGATATTATTTGGAACACATCAATCAATGTGTTGCAGGTGTACGATGGTGACAACTGGATAAGTTTATCTCAAGAGTTACCGTACACCACTGATCCGCTTGAGGCGACAGCACTTGTGGGCTCGGTTCAAGTGATAACTAACGGCGATATAGTAGTGAGTGTAGGTTCATGACAAAACTATGCCCAAGGGGTAAAGCAGCAGCCAAGCGCAAGTTTGATGTTTATCCATCAGCTTACGCAAATGCCTATGCCAGCAAGATCTGTGCGGGAAAGATCAAAGACCCGTCTGGTAAAAAGCGTAAAGACTTCAAAGGGCCAAAGCCTAAGAGTAGCGGCACATCTGCAGCTGCCAAGAGAGTCCGCACATCTCCTGCATCTGCAAGAGGTAGGCGAGTGGTGCGCAAAAATGCCGGTGGCTTTGTTGCCAAAAGAGCTAGGATGGCAGGCGTGACATGAGCCTACAAGATTGGTTTGGCAAAGGCCCGAAGGGCGACTGGGTGGATATTGGAGCACCGAAGAAAGACGGTAAGTTCCAAGCCTGCGGGCGTGCCAAGACCAAAGGATCAAAGCGTAAGTACCCAAAGTGCGTGCCTAGGTCAAAAGCGAAAGCCATGACTGAGGGTGAGCGTCGTAGTGCAGTAAAGCGAAAGCGAGCCAAGCCTCAAGGCGTAGGCGGTAAGCCTACAAACGTAAAGACATTCACCTCGCCTGCCTCTGCAAGAGGACGCAGAGTGGTAAGAAAAGCCAATGGTGGCGAAGTGATGCGCAACCATAGAGGATGCGGTGCGATTATGTCTGACCGTCGCAAGAGGACTAGGTACTCCTGATGTTTAGACGTTACGCTGAAGAGTTCAATGGTGGTGGGGCTGTCACGGGTGGCAGATCAAAGGCCGCTAAGCGTAAACGCGACACCATGCCGAAGCGTAATAAGAAGAATTTTCGCCCTACAAAAGAAGGCGCGGGGATGACAGAAGCGGGTGTAAAAGCGTATCGTAAGGCCAATCCTGGTAGTAAACTCCAGACGGCGGTAACGGAGGACAAGCCCACAGGTAAACGTGCGAAGCGCAGGAAGTCTTTCTGCGCTCGATCTGCTGGGCAAATGAAGAAGTTTCCTAAAGCAGCGAAAGATCCTAACTCAAGGCTACGGCAAGCTAGACGTAGGTGGAAGTGTTAGTTAACTAGACATGGCGGATGCATAAATGCCAACAACATCAGAAGGCAAAAGACTACAGGCATTAGAGACGGGAGCGACTCAAGCCACCACTAATGTCTACAGCCAACCAGCGTTTTTTCAAAGACCTGCTGGATTATCATCTATTGTTCCTGGTCTTGCTCAAAGCACCACTTTTTTACCTCCTGGTGTAGTTAATCCATCTGCAGATTCTTTTGGCTATCAACGCATGCCTGGCGCCCAATATGGAAATTACGCTATGGCTGCGCCAAACGTTGGTGGGCCGCTTACAGCACCGCAAGTGCCTGCTGGATTTGTACCTGCAGGAACTCAGCCAGAAACCATTCGAGTTTATCCTGACGGCACACCCGTTGGAGATGAAGAAGAAGAGGATGATTCTCCTATCTCAGCTTCAGATAAAGCATTAGAAAGAATAAATGAAATGCGCATAGCTCAGGGCCAAGAACCTTTTGAATCTATGGCCGAATTCCAAGCTGATTTAAGAAGACAAATTGGAATTGGCATGCCAGGAGGGTTTAATCCTTTCGGTGGCCGCTTCGCTGAAGGCGGAATTGCATCGCTTGAGCCAATGTATATGAACCAAGGTGGGTTTAGTTCTTTTATGACCAATCTTGGCGGCAAGCTTACTGGTTTCAGTGAAGCTCTTGGGGGTGGTGGGTTCGGCGGCGGCGGTCAAGAAGAAACTGGAAGAGCGTCAGGAAGAACGTATGCAGATTCTGCCATGGGTGGAGGACAGTCTGTAGAGAGTTTGTTGGAAACTATTAGAAAGCTTAAAGAAGAGTTAGCTAAAAAAGATAGAGAAAGAGTGACTGATCTTCTTTTATCTGGGCCAAAAACAGATCCCATGAGAAACGCCACGCCGCCTATTTATGGCGGATTTGCCGCTGGTGGTGATGTTGACTTCCCTCGCATGAACGGCCCTATCTCTGGCCCAGGAACAGAAACATCTGATGACATACCTGCAATGCTTAGCGATGGCGAGTTTGTTGTTAATGCAAAAGCGGTGAGAGGTATTGGTAGATTGGAAGGCGCTGGTAAATCTAAAGAAGAGCAGCGTAGAGAAGGTGCTCGCATGATGTATGCATTACAGCGTGCTGGTGAAAAAGCTATGAGGAAAGCGTAATGTCATTTTTTGAAGGCGAAGATGAAATAGCTGCTACTGGGGTTCCTTTAGCTTTACCTCAAGCTGGAATTAGGTATTCAGATCCAGCAACGGAGATGGCTGCGCGCCAACTTCAAGATCTTTATTTTAATCCTGAATACGGGATGATTGGCCGACAAATACCGATACCTGTTCAACAGGTGGCTGGTCTTTCGCCATTAGAAGTACAAGCTCGTAACCTCGCTGGTGGCCTCGGTGGTTTTGGTCAACAGTTAACAGAAGCTCAAAACTTATTCAGGCAGTCTGCTCGTGGTTTTGACCCACGTTCTGCAGGCGCTTTTGCAGACCCTCGCGCTCGTCAACTGTATGAACAAAGTATCGGTGCTTATGACCCGCGCATGGGTTCGCAGTTTATGGATCAAGGTGCCAGAGCCATGATGAGGGGCGCTGCGGAAGATATTCGTGGTGCTGAGCGAGGCATGAGCAGAGAGGCTGCTACTGCTCAAAGAGGATTGATGGATGCGGCTAGGGGCGCAGGCAGAGAATCTCGTATTGGCCAGAGAGCCATGGAGCGCGCCGGTCAAGGCATCGGTGGTCAGGTAACTGGCGCCCAAGAAGGTGCCATGGACGCAGCACAACGAGCTAGAATGCAGACGCAAATGGCAGGACAAGACCTCCGTTCTGCCGGTGAGATGGGTAGAGCTACTGCACTTCAAGGTATTGCTGGCCTTGCTGGCACGGGCGCTCAGTTCGATCCATCAGCCGTATCTAGATTCCAAGACCCGTTCACACAACAAGTTATTGATGCGCAACAAGCTGAGATTGCGCGACTGGGCGAACAGCAAAAAATTGCTGCGCGTGATCAAGCGGTGCGATCTGGTGCATTTGGCGGATCTCGTGGCGCCATAGCGCAAGCAGAGATTGGCCGTAATGTCCTGCAGCAACAAGCCAAGACTGGCGCTGAGTTGCGCTCACAAGGCTTCCAGCAGGCTCAACAGGCCGCACAGCAGGCGTTTGAGCAAGCACAAGCACGCAGACAACAAGCTTCACAAATAACTGGATCACTAGGCCAAGCAGGCGCTCAGACAGGCATCAGTGCTGCACAGCAAGCAGCGAACCTTGGATTGAGTGCAGAGCAGTTAGCTCAACGTGGCGCGCTTGAAGGTGGACAGCTTGGCCTTAGTGGTCTGACTTCTCAGGCAGACATTGCTCAACGTGCTGCACAGTTAGGCATATCCACGCAAGAGTTGGCAGGTAGGCTTGCACAGCAAGGTGGCGCTCTTGGATTGCAGGCACAGCAAGGGATTGGTGGTCTAGCTGGTCAACGTGCAGACATCGCCTCTGGCTTGGCGAGAGATTTCCAGTCTGGCCAGCAACTTGGCTCTGGCATATTCAGCGACAGAATGGGCAGGATCGCTGGCGCAGCAGGTGGCCTTGATAGAACAACTCGTGGTGCATTTGGCGATGCGTTGAGCGCATTCCAAGCTGGCCAACAAGGAGCTCGCGCAGGTGCTCAAGGTATTGCGGGTCTAGGCCAACAAGGCTTTGACATGCTGACCGGGCAGATAGGAACACTTGGCGGACTAGGCGCAGCGGGCAGAGGCATACAGCAGCGCGGATTTGATGCTCAGTACAAAGCCGCTACTCAAATGGCTGATGAGCCGTTCATGAGGTTACAGCGTGGATTCAATGTCCTTGGCCAAGGCTCTCAATTCATGCCTCAATATTCTAGTGGATTTGATACTCGATTTGCCCCAACCAGTGCATACACCAGCCCTAGTGGAGCAGAAAGAATTAGCTCTGGCGTGTCAAAAGCTGGTGGTTTCTTAGGAACATTGGGAAGCATTGCGGGCGGTATAGGAAGTCTTTTTGGTAGTGACATTCGCTTAAAAGAAAACGTGATGAAGGTTGATCAAGTAGAGCCAGGCGTTGGCTGGTACACATGGGATTGGAATGACACAGCTAAACAGCTTGGCATAGGTGGCCCAACTGAAGGTGTCATTGCTCAAGAGTTAATCAAAGTTGATCCTTCAGCCGTTCTCATGGGCGAAGACGGTTATTACCGTGTAGATTACTCAAAGGTTAATTATGAGCGCAAAGAAGCAGTCTAAGCGTAAGAACAAGATTGCTACCGTAATGAGGGAGTTTAAAGCGGGCGACCTCAAGTCTGGCGGTTCGGGTAGAAAAGTAACAAATCCAAAGCAAGCGATAGCGATTGCGCTGTCAGAAGCAAACGCGATGAATCAAGGTGGCATGATGTACAACGAAATCATGAACAGACCAATGTTCCAAACACCACAGATGCGTGAGGGTGGCGGCATCATGGCAGGTGTCGCGCCGATTCGTGGGTATGCAGAGGGTGACTTGGTTGAAGACGATGATTCAATAATTGCTTCGCTTCTTTCTCAAGCGGAAGAACTCCCAGAAGTCTTATCAAATTTAACCATGGATGACGCTATCGGGTTTGTTAAAGAAAATCCCGAAGTTTTGCTTCTTGTGCCTGGATTAGGTCAATACGGCTTGGCTGCTAGGGGATTGCAATTTGGGGCTAGAGGGTTGCAGCGTGGCGGTCAAAAATTAGCTAGTTTAATTAGAGGCCCAAGAAAAGTGACCGAAGCTGATTTGGCTGCGCCAAAGCCAGGGCCAAGGACGATGGGTGGAAGAGACATTATGGGCACAAATGTCGCTTCTAGAGAGCCAAGTCAAAGAATAATAAGACAAGGCGAGCGTTTTGATTCAAGAGCTCAACGAACTGAAGCTCAATCAGCTAGGCCATCGACCACCAGAAAAATGGAAGATTCTGATATAGCATCACCCAGTCAGTCTGCCGCGCCTAAACCTGCATCTAGAAAAGCTGATGCTCCTGAAGCTGAAGGTGGAATAAAGTCATTAGGACAAAGAGCAGCGGGAACTATTAGAAAAGGTGTTGGTATAGCGGCACTCACAGGCGCTACTGGTTATTTATTAAAAATGCCAATTGTTCAAGACCTCATAAATCAAGGCTTCGGCATTGATGAGCTGATGGAAATGCCTGAGATCAGAGCTTTGTTAGGTTCAGATATGGACGAGTATGCAGAAAAAAGCAGAGAAGAACTTTTTACAGATCCTACCAAAGAAAAACTCAGGCAGATAACGGGACAAGACCCATTAACAGCGCCAGACAACAAAGAAGCAATGGCTAGGTTAAGAGAAGCAGCCCTTGCTTCTGAAGCCCCAGCCCCGCCAGAACAACCAGATCCTATTATAACTGCACCATCGAAGAAGCCCAACATACTAGAAAGATTAGGTGGCGCGCTCACTGATATTAGTGGCGCTATAGGGTCTGAAAAAGACTTGATAAGAATGGGTCAGTCAACTGGCGAAAGAAGATCAGGTAGACCAATTAGAAACTTAGCTCTTGAAAGATTCAAAGCTGGAGAAGAGTACGATAAAGCTCTGAGAGAAGCAGACCTTGCTGAAAGAGCTATGCAGGTTAGCGAAAGAGGCCCAAGACTGGAACAAGAGTTTGAGTTCATAAAGAGCAAATCTCCAGACACTCCTGATCAAGAAATTTTAGATCGACTTTTGACCAGGCAAGAATCAGCCAGAGATGCCTTTATATCTTTGTATACAGCTAATGTTCCTGCAGGAATGACTCCCTCACCAGAATTAATAAAACAGTTAAGCTTATTTACTGGGTATGAAATGACGCCAGAGGAAATACAAATGTTAAGTTCTCCTGTGGGTTCATCGCCATCAGCTGTTGTTGACTAATGATAGTAGTTGTGCCTGATGGAAGCGGTAGAACCATAGATGTTCGTACCGATGATCCTGAGTACGCTGCACGCAGGGCTGCAGAATGGGGCGCTGAAAACCCAATCGTTGAACGTGGCGCACAGCTAGGCGAAGAAGACGTATCTGCCATAGGTGATATCGGCAGAGGTATTGGTGCTGGTCTTGTTAGCGCAGCGGAGGGTGTTACTACACTGCCAATGGAGTTGATTGGCTCTGATGAAGAAAATATTCAGTCAGTCAGAAACTTCTTCGATAAGTACAAACCTGAGACTCAGACTGAGATAGGCAAAGCTTCTCGATTCATAGCTCAGTTCGCAGCCCCCGGCGGACTTGCCGCCAGAGCGGTTAGAGGTGCAGGATCATTAGGAAAGCTTGGCGCAACAGTCAGCGCAGACATAGCTGCTACCACACCGGACGTTGAGACACTCGGTGACTTCTTCGAAGCTGGGCCCACCAAACGGATAGATACATCAGACTTATCTGGAGCAGAGCTTTCCGCAGCAAACCTATCCAATCGTTTGCGTGTGGGAGCAGAGGGCGCTGCTGTAGTGCTTGGCGTACCTGCTATCGCATCTTTAGGGGCAAAGACTGTTGGTGCAGGACTTGGCGCTCTTGGTCGCACAGACTTCGCAAAGGCCGCTGCTCAAGCCATCAGAAATCCAGAGACTCCGTTTAGCCCTGTTGGTGTAAGACCAGATCTTGAAGACCCTACATTTATGCAAAGGCAAGTAGAAGGTCTCAAAAAGGTTGGGCGCAAATATCTTTCTCAACAAGGAAGTCTTCCAGACAGGTTCACTGCTCAATACGATGCCATGAGAGTGACGCAAATAGCGGCTCAGAACTCTCAGGCAAGACAAGCTGTTGAAAAGATGGAGAACGCTCTGTCTTTTGTAAACAAGAACGAAGGCCTGTTCAACGATCAAGACAAGTCACAAGTTCTTGATACGCTGAATGACTTCTTGTTTGCAGAAACCACAGGCATGAAGCCTGGTATGGGCCGAGATACCATAAAAAGAACCGCTGAAAACAAGTTAAAAGAAATTGATGACATCATTGCCCAGAACACGCCGAAGAGTTTGTTTGGCAACAGAAAAGATTTAAGTCTTTTTCAAGGCGCCAGTGATCTTAGGCAACAGATCGATGGATTGAGTGCGTCTGTAAAAGAAATGTTAGAGGATGGTTTTCAAAGCGATGAAGCAAAAAACGCTTTGATTGAAACCATAGGTAACAACAAAACGTTTTACGGCATGCGTCTTTATCGCGCACTGAAAGATACCAATTACTCTCCTACAGCAGAGCAAGCAGAACTTGCCGTTGAAGAGCTTGTTAAATCAAGCCGTGGCTTAGATGAGGCTGCTCAGCTTGATCAAAATCAAGCCAGAGAGTTGTTGAACAGTATGATTCAAGGCAACTTCAACAACGCTAAGATGCAACCAAGAGATGTTGTTGACTCAGCAACACTAAAAGGTGTGTCTCAAGGAATGTTGAAAGGTAGAAAGCTAGATGATCTGCCTGCAGTAAGGGACTTTCTTGGCGAATATACAGGCGCAAAAGACGTCATGATGCGTTTTCGTCCAGAACGTATCAGAGCTAGGGACATCGGTGAACAAGAAGCTGGTTTGCGCACTAAGATGGTTGAGACTGTTGATATCATGTCGAAGCACATCGCAAAGTCTCAGTATTACAACAACTTAATTCAATACAATGCCAAGCTTCCAGAAGGTGCAAAGTTTATATTCGATACGATCCCACCAAACGCACGGCTTGGAGAGTACTCAAGAGTGGGTGCTGAATCTGGTAACCCACTTGGAGAAATTACAGCTTCTCAAAAAGCTAGGTTTGGACAGCTTGCCGGTAAGTACATAAAGAATGAATACAAAACTGCACTTGAGGGTGGTAGCGATGTGTTTGATTTGTCCAAAGGAAGCATACCACTGTATTCAACCTTCTTAGGCCTAAAGGGCGTGTCTCAGATAGCCAAGACTGTCTACAGCCCGATCACTCAAATACGAAACGCAACTACTGCAGGCTTCTTTGCGCTTGCCAATGGAAACGTTGGCAACTCAAAGTCTTTGGCTAACTCTGTATCAACAGTATTCAGCAATTTGAATCAGCGGTTGACCGGGCCAGGCAAAGCAAACATGACGCTTGCTGAAAGGCAAAAATATTACAATGAGCTTGTTGACTTAGGCGTGATCAACACTAACGCCAAGATTGGTGAGTTTGAGTCGCTGCTCAATGATGCCGCCGAAGGTACAGGTCTTGGCTCAGGCGCGACTCGTAAGTTGTTCAAAAAAGCTCAAGGAATGCAGAACGGCTTTGCGGCTAAGCTCTATCAAGCATCTGATGATGTGTGGAAGACATACAGTTTTGAGATGGAACTTGGGCGTCTTGAAAGAATATTTGCCAAGAACCCAAACACTGCGCTACCTGTGTCTGATCCCAGAAACTTTACTGAGTTTGGTCCAGTCATAAGACCGTCTGAGTTAACGCCGGAACAGCTTAAAATTGCTATGAAGCGTGAAGCTGCGGAGATAGTTAAAGACACTGTGCCAAACTATGCGCGTGTTCCAGAATTCATCAAGCGTTTGCGCCAAATGCCGTTTGGAAACTTCGTTGCCTTTCCTGCTGAAATGATCAGGACTAGTGGCAACATTCTTGGTAGAAGCATTAAGGAACTAGCAAGCGAGTCGCCGGAGCTTCGTGAAATAGGCATGAAGCGACTGACTGGCATCATATCAGTCAATGCAGCGATACCGGCTTCACTGGTGAAGGCAGGAACGCTTCTCACTGGTGCGGATCAAGAGCAAATTGATGCATACAAGCGATCTATGGCTGCTGACTGGGATAGAAACTCAACGTTGATACCTGTCGCCACAGATAAGAATGGCAAGGTCACAGACTTCTATAATTTTTCGTATACCAATCCGTATGACTACGTTGGCAGGCCTGCCGCCGCTGTGTTCAATGCGGTGAACAACGGTATTACGAAGGAAGAAGATTTAAGTAAAATAGCTTTTGATGCGTCGTTAGATGCAGGTGCAGAGTTCTTTTCGCCATTCATGAGCGAAGCGATTGTTTCAGAAAAAGCTTTAGACATTTTAAGAAACAACACAACGTTTAACAGACCAATTTGGCGAGAAACAGATACGCTTGGAACAAAAGTTGGCAAAGGATTTGCACATTTTGTAGATGGCTTGATGCCAGGATTCAGCCCGGTAGATCTAACAACAACACCTACATCGCCTTTCCCTGGCTCTCTGTCGTTCACTCTCAGAGACTTTCCACGGGCCGTTGCTTCTGTTGCCACACAAGACGCACAACTTGGTGTTAGTAAACAAGGTTACCGTTTAGACCCAGTGCAAGAATTTACAGAAGCTTTGACTGGCGTCAAAAGCATCAAGCCTCGCACTGAGCGTGTGCTGTACTATCGCGCACTTGAAGCTGCAAGAAACGTCCGTGACGCTGCCGGTATCTTCAACCAAGTAGCAAAAACTCGTGGCAATGTTGACGCAGAGACCACCACTCAAGCTTTCATCACTGCAAACGAGCAGCGTTTCAAGGCGCTGCGCGATCTGAACATGGCCATTGAAGACGCCAAAACGCTTGGGCTTTCTACTGCTGAGATTATAAAGCCATTAAAAGAAGCCAAGACACCAAACCTAGGCATGGTCATGTCAGGTCGATTCAAAGCGTTCTTTCCAAGTAAAGAAACTATATCCATCGCTTTGCAAGGAAACGAAAACAAGCTATCTAATCCTTTAGACTTTCAAGCAATTGGAGAGCAGTTTGGACAGTTCCAGGGCGCTCCATTCAGGCCACGCGCTGACGCTGAAGCACAAGCCGCCAGAATGGAGGCTTTGCAGCAAGCCTCTGCGCCACAGCCTGCACCTCAAACGGCGCCTGCACAGCCTAGCACAGCGGCTACGCCACCTGTTGCACCTCAGATACCATCCTTGTTTAATCGTGCATCACAGTTCCTGCGCCAGCAGGAAGAAGAAAAACTGATGGGTGGTAGTTGATGTGATCCCGAAGCGGGCACCAAAGAAAGGCAAGAGCAAGTACTTCGCCAAGAAGACTGAGTACGATGGTATTGTCTTTGACTCCAAACTCGAAGCAGCCCGGTACAAGATACTCAAGCGTTACGAAGAAGCTGGTGAGATCACTGATCTTGAAGTCCAAGTAGACTTCCCATGCGTGATCACCGTCGAGGGTGAAGACAAAAAGATCTGCTCATACGTTGCGGACTTTCGTTACAAGCGCGATGGCGAGGTAGTGGTAGAGGACACCAAGGGCATCATCACCCAGGTGTTCACCCTCAAGAAGAAGCTTGTCGAAGCCCTCTACCCCGGCCTCAAGATACTGATCATCAAAGACCCACGAGAGTGGGCCTAGAACGGCATCTTGCGCTCATCAACGTTCTCAAGGTAGCTACCAGGGAACTCACGCCTCACGCTTTCGCCGGTCATCATCAAGCCCGCCTCAAAGTCTGCCTTAGATAACTCACGCATCTCTGTGCTGCTGTAGTGATACTCACCCGTCACCTCAGACGTTGAGTTGTAGAACTCCATGATCCCAACCTGATAGGCCACAGAATCCTCTGTGCTCTTGCCCGGCAGATGGTTGGCGTTCACAAGCTCTGGTATCCACAAGTGGTCATTGCATCCCTCTCGCTGCTCATCAAGCGTCAGAGATTTCTGTTTGCGCTTGCAGAACCACACGGCGCCGTTTGATTCAGTCAGTGGCTTCACGTTCTTGCAGTTCCTGCAGTTGACCGATTCCGGCAAGCGGCGACCAAAGTAGATATTGCGATACAACTCCGACTCATTCTTCATGCGCCAGTCCTTCTCAGACATGCGCGTGCTCTTGTCGGGAGCGTCACTGGTGATGATGCGCCAAGCCCTAGCTTGAGCCTTATCCCACATGTCTGGGTTGTAATCGATGATCTCTTCGTACACCTCGTTAGTGTTCTTGTTGACCACAACAACCATACACATCTCTAGGCCAAGCGCGCCCATGTAAGCATGAATCTGCCATCGATAGGTTTCGCTCCATTCCTCATAGCTTTGAAGCTTCACGAGCTCTTTGAACCGCTTGTCGTTGGCGCTCTTGACTTCCAGCAGTAGAATCACTTCTTCACTAGGGGGTGGAAATACGCCTTTGAGGAGGCCGTCACAAGAGCCTGCGAAGTGACCGCCAAGGAACGATGCGCGAAACTGATTGCCGTCCTTGTCATGCGAGGCGATAGATATCACGTCGGTATCGCGTATGTTCTCAACCACCTGATCCTCGATGCGGTTGCCTAGATCGAAGAGGCGCAGCATCCTGCCGCCGAAGGTAGACGGTAAGCACCAACGGAAACCCATCCACTGCTTGTATTCATCGTCATAACCTATCCCGCTGAATCCAAGGTGCCCACGAAAGCGGTTGTCTTTCTCTGCTAGTTGCTCATCGATCCGATCAAAAATGGACGCTAACGACATTCCAGTACTTACCCTCTTTTCTTACAGTGATTTGTTTGATGTGTTGCATGGCCCCGTTGTGGTTGACCTCAACCAAAGCCTGCTCAATAGTGCTGGGGCACCAATGGTTGTTGGTCAGTGACCGCCATTTCTTCTGCGCCATCATGCCAGCCTTCCCTTTCATGCCGATCATGATTGGCATGTTTTGTGGCCAGTAGTCGCCAGGACTTGAGAACATGACATTGAGATACTCATTACCGTTCTTTGATGTCTTTGATTCAGCTGAAACGTACTCGATGTTCTTGATGCGCTCGTGTTTCTCTACTGGGTCTTCGAGTTCATCTGATAACACAGAACCTTGAGCCGCCTGCCTAGTGGCGGCAGCATCCTTCTCTTCTTCTTCAAACAGCTTGGGCTGCTCAACGGGTGCTGGCTTCAAGGCACCGCACTCAATGCATGTGTCACGATCTATGTCGTTGACCGCCACGCATGAGTCGCATATCCAGATCTTAGTTTGCTGCTCTTTCTCTTTGTCTTCTTTGCTTGGAACCGATGGACGGGCGGTGTCTATGCAGCCGTGCCGATCCATGTTCTCGCCATAGTCCAGCAGCATGCAGTCTTTCTTGTCGCCCCAAGTGCGCATGCCTCGTCCACAGATCTGAACATACAAGCCCAGCGACTTGGTGGGACGCAGCAGTGCGATGCAGTCTGTGCGTGGCGCGTCCCAACCTTCAGTCAAGACAGACACATTGCATAGTGCGTTAATCTGGCCGTCCTCAAAACGCTCCAAGATATCTTCGCGCTCTCCCTTTGGTGTCTCGCCGGTCACAACCGCAGCCTCTACACCAGCTTGGCGCAGGTACAGACACATCTTCTCGGCATGAGCCACGGTTATACAGAAGAACACAGTGCTCAATCGGCCTTTGGTGTACGCCTTCTCAATCCAGTCATCGATGATGGCCAGCATGGTCTGATCTTCCATAGCCAACTTCTCAATGTCTGACTCACGATAGTCACCACCTTTGAACTTGACCCGCGCAGTTGACGCATCAATTACAGCCTCATCGTTCACCTTGAAGGCTGACAGACGGCACAGGAAGCCCTGTTGGATCATTTCAGGTATACCTACACGGTAAGCAACCCCCGCAAAGAAGTGCTCCTCAAGGCCGTATATGAAGCCTTGGCCCATGCGATAAGGTGTAGCGGTCACGCCCAGTATGCGTGGCGTTCTCCAGATGGAGGACTCAAAGTGATCGAAGATCTTGCGATACCGGGTGTTTGGGTCTGGCGCCACATGGTGCGCCTCGTCAACGATGATGTAGTCAAAGTCACCAGAGGTATCAAGCCTGCTTGGTGTTGCCAAGGTGTCCCGACTGGCAATGACGATACGCCCATCGACTTCGTATTGATTCAACCCCGCAGCCAGAATGCCTGATGGTGCACATGGCCATACCTTCTTGAGTTTATCTTCTGCCTGGCTGACCAGTTCTTGCCGGTGAGCTAGGATCAGAATCCTGCAGTCAGGCTCTCGCTCAAATATCTCCTTGATTAGGGTGGCGAAGACAACAGTCTTGCCAGCCCCAGTGGGTAAAACGATGAGTGGGTGCGTGTCTTGGGTGTTGAACCAATGGACTGCCGCATCAACGGCTTCGCGCTGATAGTACCTGAGCTCCATTTCTTCTTTCTTCCATGAGTTTGCGGTAGGTGTTGCGCCAATACTCCTTGGCCCAACTGTCCTCTGGTGACTTGTAGATGCACCGCAGCACGGCGCGCTTACGTTCTTTGAACTTAGATAAGTCTTCTGTCGCTAATGACATATCCTTTCATCCTCCATTACTTCTGCCACATTCGTGTAAGAACCATCTTCAATGCTTTCAACGACTTGTGGCAACAACTGAGTCATGAGCTCATGATCACCATGAGCTAAGTTCCAGCCCAGTGAATACACCATCATGACCTCGAACAGGATGCGTGGTTCTAGATCTTCTTTGCTGACCTTCACCAAGTTTCTGATCAAGTCCATGGCGTACTCGTGATCCTCACTGCCGCCTTCCATTTCCATTTCAAAGTCATCTTCTTTCATTGATCTTTATCCTCTGGCGCTGGTTCTGGTGCTGGTTTAGGAAGAGATTTAGTGGGATGCCACTCGCCCAAGTGGGTGTCTGTGAATACAGCTTTCAAGCCTAAAGATCTTCCTTCGCCATCTTCCCACCAAGGCATAGATTCATAACATTTTGCAAGGGCATCCATCAGTTCAAACAACAAATGACGGTCATCCTCGGAAAAACCTACAAAAGGTATGATGAATAGATTCTTTCGCTCCTCACCATCCTCGTTATGCGTGAACCCATGAATGCCTGCTCCCATATTTTCTATGAAGAAAAAATTGTCCGCGCTAGGCCCAAGATAATCACGATCCAATCGAAGCCTTTCTTCTTTGTTGAAGTCTCGAAGATTGTGGTTATCTGTTTTGTAACGAGAGTTAGCATTTGCAAGTTCATTGTTCTCTTTCTCAAGCACTTCAATGCGCTTGAGTAAGTCGGCCTTTGAATCCGTCATCTCAAATGTTCTCTATGTTGTTGATCTCGACATCCACAGTGACCTCGTTGTCAGGCCAGCCGCCACACTTGGCGTACAGTTCACCAATACGTTGAGCGATATCCACCAACAGAGCGATGTGCTCTTGGGTTTCAATCTTTTTGCGGGCACTGTATTGCTCGCGTGTCTCAACCAAAACAGTTTCAGATGGGTAAAATTGACCATCAATATCAACATTAGGCCTTTGCCACACTTGACCCTTATCGTCTTCGTCAACTAAAAACCAATAATCACTCTCGACCATCTCCCATTTTCCATCCTTATAGGTTTGTATGGGTGGAACCTTGTGGTGCCAAGTAGATGAAAGGTTTAGGTTGGGAATCGGGATCGTGCAGACACGCTGCTTCGGGCCTGAGTGGAAGTCAGCCTCCTCGCCTTGCGTGTTGATGGTGATGTACGCATCAGAGTATTCCATCCACCAAGCATTGTCTGGGTGGACGATCTTGTACTTGTCTACCAAGTCTGGATCATGGTTGTCGATGGCTAACAGAGCCTCCAGTTCCTCAACACGCTCACGTTTCTCAACGAACCTCTTTCGTGTCGATTCTATTTGAGCCTCTGAGGCTCTCAAGCGACGCTCAGTGTCGATTAGCTTCTCGTTGACTGCGTCTAGTTGTTCACGCAGTTCCTGTTTTGATTCAGGGCCAGACTTTTCAACCTTTTCAGGGTTAACTCCAAGCCAATCGACATACTTCTGCATGGTCTTTGGTGCAGGTTTGACAACTTCACCGTTGAGAAACTGTCTGATCGAACTAGGATCAACGCCAATATCATTCGCAATCTGTGCGCGAGCCTTAGTTATCTTGATGCCTTTGTCAGCAGCCATGGCCACTATATGTGACTCCAATGCTTTCTTTGCGAACCGTAATGTTTTTTCTGATTGTAAATTCATAGCAATTCCTTTTGTGTTTTTGACTATCCAAATAACGATAGAAGAAAGGCAACAAAGTAGATCGATGCAGCGATGCACACGCCCATGATGATGCCCTTCTTCGTATCGTCATCCATCTACCTGCGCTACGACCAGCTTGCCGTGTTCAGGCCAGCGGCAGGTTGTGCCGGTGCCTGTTGTGGCTGCTCAGTCTGAGCGTGTGGTTGTGCAGGGCCAGCACCAGACTTGAACGAAGAGATCTTGTTCTTGTCTGCATACGTTCCGCCGCTAGGATTGGGGCTACCCTTTTCAATCTCGATGTTTGCCAAGAAAGACTTGCCCATGCAGCCACGCACCATATCCTCACTGAGCTTCCCAGATGGGTTGCCGCCTGACGCAATCATCCAAGATTTGAGGCGCCCAACGCCCACTTGGTTGTTGAGTACAAACCGATCCCAGACCTTACGGCCTGCGTGAGTTGGGCCTACCACGTTGAATTCAAACTCCAACATAGGATTGCCATTGCTCGACGTTTTTCGCTCAAACAACGCTGCAGAAAGCGTGTATTCACCTGGCGGGAACGGCGCAGAACCCCCCGAAGTTTCCTTTACATCGTCAAGATTGATATTTAGATCGTCTAAAGACATAGCTGATTACTCCTCAAGCTGCTTCAGTGTTAGTGGTTGCAGCGAGTGCTGCGGTGTAAGCTTCCATGAAATTGTTCCATGAAAACTCAAGCTTGTTTGGCAGTTCCAAACGAGACTTGGCGTCATATGCCGCTGCGAACCGAGTGTACAAACCACGGTTGCCGTAGCTGACACCTCTGGCCTTCTGGCCATCCTTGATTAACTGCGTTTCGTAGTTCGCAAACAAGTTGAAGTCCACCCAGTCCTTGATGAGTGAGTTAACCTTCTTGTTGCAGCGCATCTCCCAGCGGTCATACGGCTCCAATTCAGGATCTTTGTATGCCTTGGAAGCAACGTGGCTGAGCAGAATGACGTTCATACCTTTCTGTGTGTGCAGCACGTTGAGACCAGACAACAGATGAACCCATGCATTCTCTTCGGCAACGTAGAACGCGCCGTAGCCTGCCTTGGGATCAGCTGCTGATGACCAACTGTTCTGCTCACAGACATATGCCTCGCCAAGTTTGGCTGCAGCGTCTGTGGTATCCAGCACAACTGTCTTGTACTGGTGCTCTTCAGTCACCAAGCTTTTGATTTGCTCCAACATCTCAGCCCAAGTATCCGCTTGTGGGAAACGTGGCGCGTTGATGAAAGACAATCCGTCTTCCGCTTGTATGAAGATTGGGTCTATTGACCCAGCACCAAAGGTGCTTTTGCCGATACCGTCAGTGCCTTGGATATTCATCCGCACTGGAGGTATTGGGCCACCCGAAGGACGGGTGCTCGTGATCTGCTGAAGTAAAGACATTAGTCCTCCTTTAGTTTATCAGCGTTGATTTTTTTGATTTTAGAATCACCTAGCTTGATCGAATGCGCAGCGTGCCATGGGCCAGCCTCACTAGGATTGTTGACCGCATAGTCCTTAAACTTACGCATATCGATTTTGTAGGTGATCTGCTGGGTAACAAAGGAGGGCCAATCACTCTGAGGCATAGCCTCAAGGATTTCATCAACCATGGCTTGGTCCCACACATGAGTGCGAGGGATCTCAACGGTGTAAGGGCCGTCTGTGGTTTCGCCGCCTTCGTTATGGATTGTAGCCAGTAGAGCACTGACTAACTGGGTATCGAGCAGGTCGCGTTCAAGCTTCTTGATGTGCTTGTCTAGCTCTGCCTTTTTGTTTTTTGCGCCGACAATCTGGTGCGCCAAACACTTAGCGTTTTGCATTTCCTTTTCCTTTTCTAACTCAACTCATCTCTCTACGAAACGGAGAATGACTCAGGCAAAAGAAAAGTGCAATACCTTTTGTGAAAAAAATTGTATTAATTAATTTGGCAGGATAGTATCGGCAACTGGTAAAGGAGCCAGACATGGAATATGTGATCGAGAAGAACTCACCCTTGCCGCCACACCCTACAAAAGGGTCAGGCAAATGGCAAAAGCTTTTGAGCGAAATGTCTGTAGGTGATGCAGTAACGGTGAAAACCGAAGAAGAAGTTAGGGGGATCAGAACTGCGGGTTACGGCCTGGGCATGAAGATCAAGTCAAGGCGCATCGATGACGGTGTGTATTGGGTGAAAAGGGTACAGTGATGATGCCGTTCTTATCTTCCGATTCAGACGGGCCCATGTCACCCGAAGCAAAAGAAGAACTCCTACACACGATGTGGGAGCACGGGATGCACATCATCCCCTGCGGTTCACCCAGCGAGGTGGTGCCACAATACTTCAGACAACGTCATCCGTTTGATACCGAGGAAGATCTCAAGGCCAAGTGGGCCAAGACACCACGAGTCAAATGGCAGCACTATCAAAAGATTCAGCCGTCACAGGATGAGATCACCCAGTGGCATGCTCAGTATCCCACCGCTAACTGGGCAGCAATCACCGGCATATCCTTCGCCGTGGTCGATGCAGACTCAGACGATGCTGTGAACTGGATCGATGCAGGTGGCATCACACGAACACCACTAACACAAACCTCGCCCAAAGGCGGGAAGCACTATTTCTATTCTATCGGTGGTGCCAACCCGCTGATCCGTAACAGCGTAGGCCAGAACAAACTGGATGTCCGAGGCGATGGTGGATACATCATGGTGTCACCCAGCGTGGGATACGACATGAAGTGCGATCAGTCATACGGCGTGTCTGGTCTGGATGACCTGCCACTGCTAGGCGAAGCCGACATACAACAAGTGCATGTATTCAACACTGGCAGCAAAGTCGAAAGCATACGCGAGAAGCTGACAGAAGAACCCAAAGAACAAGGCAGTCGCAACGACACACTAGCGCGCTTGGTCGGCAAGTGGGTCAAAGAAGGCTGGGGTATGCGCGAGGTGCTGATCAAGGCACAAGACTGGAATCAATCCTGTGTGCCGCCCATGGACTTGATCGAGGTCACTCGTACCACCATCAGTATCGTCAACGGGCACATCAAACGACACCCCGATGATGTCGATGCAGGCATCATGGCATGGCAGACATCGAAGTGGCAGACAGAGATCAACGAAGATCTCAAAGAGATACAGTCACAAGAAGACCCGCTCGATGAACTCAAGCGCGATGGAGATGAAGAGGCACAGTCAGGGCCGCTAGGACTGCAACCGTTCAGTGCAGACACATGGTCTGACATGACCGACGATGGCATCGAACAGTTCTGGGGTGATGCATTCATCTTCCAGAAGAGCCGAGTGCTGCTCCTAGGTAAGCCAAAGATAGGTAAGTCCAACTGGCTTGGCGCCTTCGCAGCAGGGGCGACCACTGGCACAGACTTCATGGGCGAAGAATTCAGCAAACCATTGAAGGTGATGTGGTTCCAAGCAGAGATCATCGCAGAGTTCTTGAAGCGTAGGATCGATACTTACTTCAGGCGCTTTGAGTTTGACCAAGATCTGATATCGATGGGGCACAACAACTTGATCATCAGTGGCAGGCTACGCAAGAACCTGATGAAAGACCAAGACATACAAGCGTTCTCAGATGAGATAGCGTTTCACAAACCCGACATCGTACTGATAGACCCGATCATCAACTTCTTTGATGGCGAGGAGAACTCCAACACAGAGATACGCAAACTCCTTGATCGTGTCGATATGCTCATAGAGATGCACGGTATCAGCGTGATCATCGCTCACCATACAGGCAAAGAACGGGCAGATGATAAGTCATTCATGTCTGCACGAGGCGGCAGCGTGTTCGCCGGTTGGTTCGATAGCGGCATCAAGCTCAGCGGCGAGAAGCCCGATGTGTCTGTCTTCTACGAAGCGCGTAACGCCATGGAACCCAAAGAACATCTGGCCAGTTTCGACTTCAATGATGGCCTGTGGAAAGTCAACGACTTCACACCGCGCAACGTCAAGCCTCAACTTAGCGAGGAGGATGAGGTCAAGATAGCGGGCGTGGTGGTTGATGCGATGAGTAGCACAAAGTTTTATCTGCGCAAGGAACTTGAAGTGTTGGCGCGAGAAGCACTCAGCGCCGCTGGTATGAACAGTGGTAACAAAGCTTCTCAAAAAGCAGTGTCGTATGTGCAGAAGTATAAGGGCAGCGTGGTCAAGACATACGCTCAGCCTGGCATGGCTGTGTGGCACTATCTGGAATCAAATGAAATGACAAAGCCTTGGGAATGATATGAGTAAACTCACGGTTATCAGTCTGGGCGCAGGTGTACAGTCGAGCGTGATGGCGTTGATGGCGGCGAAGGGTGAGATCACACCCATGCCTGATTACGCGATCTTCGCAGACACACAAGCGGAACCTGATCACATATACGAATGGCTTGACTGGCTAGAAAGCCAGCTGCCGTTCCCGGTGCTGCGCGTCACACGAGGCAGTCTGTTTGAAGATGTCATGGACCCAAACAACAGAAGCGCATCACCGCCGTTCTTTACCGCATCACCAAGTGGGATAGGCGAGGGTATCTTGATGCGTCAATGTACCCGCGACTACAAAGTCACGCCGATCCAACGAAAGCTACGCGAACTGGCAGGCTACAAACCGCGCCAGCGTATCCCAGCAGACACAGTCGAGCAGTGGATAGGCATCAGCACCGACGAGATACAGAGGATGAAGGACGCGCCAGAGAAATGGTGCAACAACCGATGGCCTTTGATCGAAACCCGCATGTCACGGTGGCATTGCCTGCGCTGGATGCGTGACAACGGCTACAACGAACTGCCGCGCAAAAGCGCATGCACGTTCTGTCCCTATCATGACAACGCAACCTGGCGTGAGATGAAAGCCAATGACCCCAAGTCATGGGAGCAGGCGGTGGCTGTGGACAAACACATACGCGATGACTTTCGTGGCACAACAAGCAAGATCTACATACACCGATCACTTGTGCCGCTTGATGAAGCAGACCTGGCTGACCCTGCAGAGGATCAGATTGTGATGGACTTTGGTGACGAGTGCGACGGGATGTGCGGGGTATGAGCAAGCTTTCTGTCACCCCCATCAACTTGGATGAAGCAAACGCCTTTGTGGAGCAGCATCACCGACACCATAAGCCGGTGCCTGGTGCAAAGTTCTGTGTAGCTGTGTCAGAGGAAGATGTGGTGCGAGGTGTGGCCATAGTCGGCAGGCCTGTGGCCCGGCATCTTGATGATGGCTGGACTCTTGAGGTCAATCGGTGCTGCACAGACGGCACGAGAAACGCTTGCTCGATGCTCTACGCAACAGCGTGGAAAGCTGCGCGAGCGATGGGATACACAAGCTTGATCACCTACACGCTAGAGTCAGAGGGCGGAGCCAGCTTACGAGGCGCAGGATGGCGGTGTGTTGGCCAGACAAGCACTGCAAATCGAGGGTGGAATACACCTAGTCGGCCTAGAGTGGACACCCATCCGCTGCAGCAGAAACTCAAGTGGAGCGCAGATGTCTGATGTGGATTGTACCAAAGAACTACCAACCGTCCTCAGTCTCTGCACTGGATACGGTGGCATCGAGCGAGGACTTGAGCTTGCCGGGTTTGAACATCGAACAGTCGCTCATGTGGAGATCGAAGCCTTCGCCGCTGCGAACTTGGTTGCAAAGATGGAAACGGGACAGCTGGTTCCAGCACCTATCTGGTCGGATCTTAAAACCCTGCCAGCACACTGCTTTCGAGACAGAGTTGATGTCCTCACTGGCGGCTATCCCTGCCAGCCGTTTAGCGCCGCTGGGCTGCGCAAAGGAGCCGAAGACCCCAGACACCTATGGCCATACATCTACGACCACATACGAACAATTAGACCTGTTCGCTGCTTCTTTGAGAACGTCGAAGGACACATCAGCCTTGGACTCAGAGAGGTCATCGATGATCTGGAAGGACTTGGTTACGCAACGACGTGGGGAATATTCAGCGCGTCTGAAGTTGGCGCACCTCATCAGAGAAAACGGGTCTACATTCTGGCCGACGCCAGTGGCGCAGGACGACAACAAATCACCAGAGGCTCACATGAGGATGAAGCAGCGCATGAAGGGCGGGCCTCGACACAAACCCACATCGCTGCAGGTGATGGTGAAGGGCGTGGAGCGGGGGCTCTGGCCAACACCGACAGCGCAAGACAATAACCAAGTGAGTGGCAACCCAGATCACCCGAAGCGCGGCACAACGCTGGGCGGGGCAGCGAGACTCTGGCCAACACCGACAGCCAGCGACAGCGAGGGCGGGCCGAGACAGCAGGATGGCAAGCGGGGCAGGGCGCTGAAGGATTTGCCGCAACAAATGTGGCCGACGCCAACGGCCAACGAAGACGCGGCGGGCACGCCGAACGGCAACATGCAGAAGATGCTGGGCAATCACCCGGCGGTACGGGGCACGACGCCAGCGGAGTGGTCAGCTGGGCAACTGAACCCGACGTGGGTCGAGTGGTTAATGGGGCTGCCTTTAGGGTGGACAGACTTAGGCTCTTGGGGAACGGAGTAGTGCCAGATACCGCAGCCAAGGCGTGGATTGTGTTGAATGACCAACTTGCCAAAGAAAATCATGGGTGAATCGCAGGCACAAAAAAGCCCCGCAAGACGTACAAAAGGAATAAAGACGCCAAGCGGGGCAAACACTTTGTTAAGGAGACATCGTGTTGAGCGAAAGATACGACAGAGAAAAAGGAATGTAAAGAGCGGTGGATGGGAAAATCAATAAGGATTCGGATGCGAATGAAAGAAAAAAGCGAACAGATGGATCTGGTGGAGCGTGAGCGGAAGATTGTCAGCCTGATGCAGCAGGGGCTGAAGCGGGCAGAGATCGCAAAGACACTGGGGCTTACATCAGATGAAGTATACCAGGTGACCCGAATGTACAGGCTTGAGGTCACAAAAGGTTCAGGCGGCACTGGAAAGGCAGTGCGGATAGAGGGGCTCATTTGAATAGTAAGATGCCGATTGAAGTTGTGAGTGACGGCCCCTGGCATATCGAGTGCCTTGTCTGCAGGGCACAATATTACTTAGTCGATTACCCTAGAAAAGGGTGCAGAAACTGTGGTCGAGATGCCCTGCTGATCACAGACAATAGGGCGCCTAAGAAGATCAAAAGGAATGAACTTACAAGTGAAAGTTAAAGTAGTTTCGAGGTTGGCGGAACAGTCGTTTTACCCAAAAGAGGTAGGGTCAAGGGCACTTTTTTATTTTGACCCTACCCCTGTGGATAAGTTGGTTAAGTCATTGATTTATAAGGAAACGTAGGTAGGGTCACATGGGTCAAGCGTGACCCTCGTGACCCATGACCCTACCCCCACCTAAGTCATTGATTTTAAAAGGTGGGTCAAGGGTCACATGGGTCACCTCTAAAGAGGGGGAGAGATATATGAAATATCTCCCCTTCGGGATAACCCGATCTCCCCTCTTTGAGGAAGGGGGAAGAAAAGAAAAAAAATTTTTTGTAGGATGACAAACAAGGGCGCATAGAAGAGATTTTGTATGGCAAAGAATCAAGCTGTCGATATGTTGAATAATCCAAAGCGTAGTCTGCCAGAGCGGCACAAGGAGAAGCCGTTCACCAAGAAGCAGCAGGCGTTCATTCAGCACTATGTGTATCACGATCTGACTAACACAGAAGCTGCGCATCGAGCAGGTTACTCAAACCCACGGCAGATTGCGTATGTGCTTTTGAATGATCCCAGATACATGAACGTGCAGATGAAGATTCGTGAACTGCAAGAGGCGCAGCAGAAGAAATATGAGATTACGTTTGAGAAGGTTGCGCGTGACTTGCAGATGATAAGGGACAGGGCAGTTGAAGATGGATCGTATGGTGCAGCCGTCACAGCAGAGTTGGGTAGAGCAAAACTTGCGGGCCTGATGGTTGAGAAGAAAGAGATCAAGCACGGGCGAATCGACCAAATGGATCGATCAGAAGTTGAGGCCAGGTTGAATGCTCTGCTCGACAAAAATCAGCTGATGCCCGGCTTGCGCGCTGCAGTGGTGGATGACAGCGTGATTGATGTTGAGGATGTGCCTGATGATGATGTTGAAGAGGCACAGTTTGAGGATGCAGAGTTCGAGGAACAGGAAGATGAGGAGCCCGCAGCGGAGCCCCTCGATGGTGAGGATGAAGAGGATTTAGGTGAGGATTATGATTTAGGTGATGAGGATGATTTAGGTGAGGAGGAGGAGGACGAAGAAGATGAGGAGGATGATTTAGAGCCAGACGAAGAGGACGAATGGTAACGAACCAACGCAATCGGTGGTCTGAAACCTTTGCCTCTACGCCTCAGTTGAGTGATACGCCTTGGCTTATCAATGCGTCTAACCGCTCGAAAGGCTTTGCTTCGATGCGCCTGACAGCAGTACTTGGCTGATGACTGCGTGCTCATGAACTTCACACCACACCATAAGCATGTGAACTCACGCTCAACTTTGTGTTGGTGCATCGTGGATGAGTTGGCTCTCATGCCCCCACGAGTTTCTTTTTCGTAGGGATCTGTTGATGAGATGAGGTCTTCCATGATCAAGGCTCCATCACGATTGATTTGCCAATGGTCTGAGGCAGTCGGGTTGTGCGCAAAGCAAACTCTTTGTTCCCAGACAACGTGATGCGCTCCGCTTGGGCACGGCTCATGGCTGTGACCTTCACTTCGTGCTTGATTACTTCAAGGTAGCTGATGGTGTACTCAGTCAGAACACCACGAGAATCTTCGTAGCATTCGCTGTAGCACATCGGGCAGCAGTTACGCATGCCCGTGTCAGTGTTGATTGATGCAAGCATGTGCTCAGCAGTCATCGTGCCGCACTCGTCGCAGGCGAAGAAGATGTCCTCGTCAGCAACGGTGGTGCCAGAAACATTGGCGTCAGGAATCGATGTGGCAAGACCAAGGCGGCTAAGCCTTTGCTCTTTGTTCAGGCCGTACATCTCTTCCAACTCTTCGACCTCGTCATCGCATCCAATGCACATCGCGGTGGTGCCGTGAAACACCATGCTACGTTCATGGTTGTACTCACCACAGCGGTCACAAGAAATCTTGCCGTCGATTGAACTCATGATGCAGTCCTCCAGTATTTGTATGCTTCCGCCTCTGGGATAATGTTGAGCCATATCCAATCCTTGGCGTTCTTGTCAGTGCGCTGCAAGACAAAGTGAGCCTTGTATTTCTCTAAGATCTCATCGGTGGGCTTGTCTTTGCCAAGCTGTAAGATGTCGTTGCTCTTGGGGTCATAGACCGCGACTTTCTTCTTCAACGTCTTGCGCATTTCTTTTAGCGTTAGTTGTTCGTTGATCAGATCCGTGATCAGCCAGTCGATTAGCTCGTCACTCTTTCCATCACCGAATGCATCTATCGCCCATTGCAGGTCTTCGCCTAACTCAATCTTCTTGAGTGTGTATTGCTTGGCCTCTTCACGGGCGATTGCCATGGCCTCATCAAAAGCTTCTTTGCCTTTGCCGAAATCAGATGGTGAGTAGAAGTTCGGGCCACCGTTGCCACCGTTGGACACAGAGAACATGCGCTTGCCGTTGATGTAGACAGATGCTCGGAAGCAGTGCGTTTCCTCAGAGAAGGTCACGTTGTGACTGAGGTTCTTGAGTTCCATGGTAGAGCGTGGCTCTATCGCTGCAAGCGTAGGGTCAAGGTCTTTGGGTTGGAATGGTTTGTTGTTGCGTGGCATATGCTTTCTCCTTTTGTTTGCTATGCGCGTTCGATAATAATGCTTTGGCGTTCTATGTCAATAGAGAATTATGAGTGCCGACAAAAATGCTCCAAAATGTGGGGATTTGTGGGGGTTAGTCGCTCCCCACCCCTCTCACAAGGGGTCTAGCGTTTGATTTGAGGCGTTTTCCCGCCCGCCTAGGGGTTTGCGTAGGCTTGCGGCCTTGCGGCCTTGTACGGGGCCGTGCGTGCGTCTGAGAGCTTGCGGCCTTTTGCGATTTTTTAAGCATGCTTGCGGGCTTGCGGCCTTGATCGAATATATATGCTTGCGGCTTGCGGCCTTGGGCGATCCGCGGATCACGGCGGCGGGCCCGAGGGCCTGGGGGATTACTCCCCCGCCTCGATGTCCGTGTATGTGTAGATGTATCGGATATTGCAGTCGCCGTACTCGACGCCAGGTATTGGCTCGCCGGTATTGAAGTCTACCGGATAGGTCGGTTCTTCTAGGCTGGCATCGTCTATCAGGTTGTAAGCTTCTTCCTCGCTATTAGCTTTCACTTCGTAGGTGTGAACCTCTTTGATTTCTACTGAAACGTAATAGGTTTTTAACATATTTCTTCTCTCCAGCAGTCCAGCAACTCCTTGATGGATGACTCGACTTCGTCGCGCTGCTCCTCGTCGAAGTAGTACTTGCCATTGCGTGCAAGGAAAGCTTTCATAAAGGGAAGCTTCCACAATTGCGCCTCCTCTTTCTCCGTGAGCTTTTTCTGCGGGTATCTCGTGCCATCAGAAAAGCAGAACGATACCTTTACGATATCGCTCATTAGCTCTAATTCATCAACGCTATTGATATCAAACATTGACTGTATGAGGTTATAGATCACCCGATCTTCTGACTCGGTCACGTCAAGCTTGAAATTCTGCTCTCCCATTTCTTGCTCGTGGTTTGCGAAAGTAAAAATTGCTTCCGCATGTATGTCGTTTTTCCAGCATATAGCCATGGTTTTTGTCTCCTTAGTGGTATTTGTAAGATATGTTTTTGATGCGTGGATTCCAGCATGCGCGACAATCTTTGCACTCGTTGTCTTGCTTGTACGCGATACACTCACGGCCAAACGGTTTGCCAATGTGAACCGTGCTTGTGTGCTGGTAGTGCTTGATAGGTGCTTGGTCAATATTGGGTGACGATACGCGCACTATCAGATTCTTTGGGAAGCTTCCGTGCTTGCGCATGAATCGCGCTACCATTAGATATTCTTTGGTGGGTAGCCAATGCTTGGTGTTTGGTGTCGCGATTGCTACGCGCACGATATTGGCTAGGTGTTCGTCGCTTTGGATATCGCCGCTATCAAACCAACGAAAATACTCGTCGCCATTGATGGCGGTTACCATGGCATCGACCCAGCCAGCAGTGAAGATTGCGTCTAACCTTTTGGCGTGCGCCTTTTCCACTACCGGCCAAACATACGCGCCCTTCAGCGCATAGCATCCATGGCAAACCGTGCCTTCTACCTTGGCGAGTTTGCTACCAGTCTTGCATTCCTTGGCGCTAATTCCCCAAGATTTGCAAGGCATCTTGCTAGTTTGTGACAGCCCGCCTACAGCGGCGCGCGCTTCTGATACTTTCATCCTTTTGTTTCCTTTTGTTGCCAGCCAATTGCTTGACTGTTGCGTCGATTTTAGCAAATTTTGCTAGGTATTTGCACATTTTTTTGGTGCCTAGCATTTGCTTCGAACCCGTCATGAGCTCGGCTTGCGGCTTGCCAGGCTTGCGGCCTTGTGCGTTTTATATATGTTTGTTCGCAATGCCTGCGGCCTCGCAGGCTTGCGGCCCTTGGCCATTTATATATGTTTGCTTGCGGCTTTGGGTGCCGGGTGCCGGGCTCCTGGCGTTGATCCGAAAAAAATGGGGGCCGCAGCCCCCAGGTTGATTATGACTGATACTGTTCCAGCCACTCAGGCTCGGCATCGAGCAGCCGGTAGCAGGACTGAATCATGCCAGCGTATTGGTCGCCATAATCCCAGCTGCCAAATGTCGCATCCGACTTGGCTGCAGTGAACCATCGCGAGTACTGGTTCTTTTTCTCGGCCTCGACTGATTGCTTGTAGCGTTTCAGTATGCGTATTTCGATTGGGCCTAGGTCGCGGTGATAGCCAACATAGGTTGCATATGGTTTTTCAACGTCGCGTGTCTTTCCGAATGGGTTTGCCATTGGTTTGTTTTCCTTTTGATTTGATCCGTGGATCAGGTTGAGAGTGGGGGCCGGAGCCCCCGTCTAGGTTATCGGTTGCCGATTAGTTCGAGAACCATGTCGTTGGCTGCGGTCAGGTCATGCCCGCCAATGTTCCATTCGTCTACGTCCTCGATGGTGCCGCGGCCAATGTAGTTCGGGCCATTCTTCCAATTGTAGATTGTGGCCACTACGCCATCGCGCTCGAAGGCCCACTCCACGTCGGTTTTGTAGCCGTCACTCATGGCGTTGGGCTCGCCTATAAGCTCGACCAGTTTGGCGTATGGCATTTTGAAGCATCCGCAATAGCTGGTGCCGTTGGTGTTGATATCGGTCATAGCATTTTATCCTTTTGCTTTGTCGTTACAGTTTAATTGATGCGAGGCCGCATCGCAATGGGCACCCGATTGGATGCCCAGCACGTTGATGCCTAGACCATGTCGATGCGGACACTAGTGCGCTCGTGGGCCTTGACCTGCGCGAGTGTGACCTTGTACTTGGCGGTCTCGCCATTGATCTGCATTTTTCCTTCATTGCGACCAGTGCGCGCCGCGATCTTTTTGGCGCGGTCTTTTGCTGGTGACATTGCTGCAGCAATCGCGGCCTCGATAGCAGCCAACTCTTTTGCTTTTTTGGTTTGCGATATTTCAAACTTCAAAAGTTTTTGCGCTGCGATTAGATCTTTGAGTGATTCCATTTTGTTTGCCTTTTGTTTCAGTGCGTCATTGCACAAATGCAATGTATCAGAAAAAAACAACACACACAAGCAAAACAACGCAACGCCAACGCAACAACCTAGACACAAGTTAGACATCACCTGATCGATAGGGCGCGCCTCACTGTTAAACCTCCGCGCTCACATCGTCGCGGCCTTCCATCGCGCCACTCAGTCGCCCGCTCAGCCTAACAGTTTGCATAACCTGCGAGCGGCCTAGGTACCCTAGGGCGCGCACCCAAAAAAAGCCCGCGACTTGTCGCGACCCCACCACCCCCTATACAGCGCAGCGTATAGTGTTAGTGTATATATAACGTTCCCCACCCATAATGTTATGAAAAATAGAAATGGCTAACCTCAGTCACCTCTCTGAAGGTGAGATGAAAGAGATTTTGATGTTGCAGGAGCGTTTGACGCTTCTGGATACGCAGCACAAGGCGAAGGACTCGTTCATGGAGTACATACGGTACATCTGGCCGGGCTTCATTGAGGGTGATCACCATCGGATCATTGCGGAGAAGTTGACTCGTGTGGCGAAGGGTGAGTTGAAGCGGTTGATTGTGAACATGCCGCCCCGTCATACGAAGAGTGAGTTCGCTTCGATCTACTTTCCGTCTTGGGTGATGGGTTTGAATCCTGACATGAAGATCATGCAGACCACGCACACGGCTGATTTATCGATCAATTTTGGTCGCAAGGTGCGTAACCTGATGGATTCGGACGAGTATTCTAATATTTTTCCCAAGGTATCCTTGGCCTCTGACTCAAAAAGTGCGGGGAAGTGGCAAACGAGTCAGGGTGGTGAATATTTTGCGGCAGGTGTGGGTGGTGCGATAGCGGGTAGGGGTGCAGATTTATTGATTATTGACGATCCGCACTCTGAACAGGACGCGATGTCGATCAATCTGCTGGATTCCTGTTACGAGTGGTACACATCGGGGCCGAGGCAGCGACTTCAGCCTGGTGGTGCGATTGTTATTGTGATGACTCGATGGAATACGGCGGATTTGACGGGTAGGTTGTTGAATCGGCAGACGGAGACGCACTCTGACCAGTGGGAGGTGGTTGAATTGCCTGCTGTTTTTGAAGATTCGGGCAATGTGTTGTGGCCAGAGTTCTGGAAGAAGGAGGAATTGGATGCAGTTAAGGCGTCGATCCCTGTTTCCAAGTGGAATGCGCAGTATCAGCAGAATCCTACGTCGGAAGAGGGTGCGATTATCAAGCGGGAGTGGTGGCAGCTATGGGAAGCTGAAGATCCTCCTGCGTGTCATTATGTTATTCAGTCGTATGATACTGCGTTTTCTAAGAAGGAGACGGCGGACTACTCCGCTATCACCACATGGGGCGTATTTTCGCCGCAAGAAGGCATGGGTGATGCGATTATTTTGTTGGATGCGCAGAAAGGCAGGTGGGACTTCCCTGAGTTGAAGTCAGTTGCGCAGGAGCAGTATGTTGAGTTCAACCCCGACATGGTGTTGATTGAGGCTCAGGCGAGTGGCACGCCGCTGACGCACGAGTTGAGGGCGATGGGAATTCCTGTGGTGAATTACCGGCCTTCCAGAGGTAATGACAAGATGACTCGTGTGCATGCGGCGAGTCCTGTGTTTGAGGCTGGGATGGTATGGGCGCCTGATCGTGTATTTGCGGATGAGGTGATTGAGGAATGCGCTGCATTTCCGTTTGCACCGCACGATGATTATGTAGACACTACGACGCAGGCGATATTAAGATTCAGACAGGGTAACTTCATCAATCTTTATTCTGACGAGGATGAAGAAGAAGTATACCGAGATAGGCGCGCATATTATTAGGAGCTTCGTATGGCTAATACCAAATACGACAACAGAACCCGCCAGCAAATAGCCAGTGATGTTTTAAAGGAAAAAGGTTTATTCGGTACGATTGGGACTTATTTAAGTGGCGACATGCCCCGATCCGAAAGCAGGGATGATATTCAAGGCAAAGTAAATCGCAGACGCAAAGGGATGGAAGTCCTCAAGCAACGCGAAGCTGAAGGTAGAAAGCGTGCTGCTCGCCTCAAGAGAGAGAAGGAACAGCAGATCGCAAAGAATGAAGCGGCTCGCAAAGAGCGTATTCGTGCTAGTGAGCAAGCAAAGATTGATCGTCAAGCTGCGTCTGTTAGTGGCAGGGCTTTAAATGCTGACGAAAAGAAAGCAATTGCCGACATGAAGCGTCGAGAGCGTTTGGCTCAAGCAGATTCTGCAAAGGCAAGCACGGGTGTCCTGCGTTCCTCTGCAAACCCAGCGAAGCCAAAGCCTCCCGCCAAGCCAAAGGTTCCTGCAAAGACTGCTTCCACGTCCACTAAGCCAGCCGCAAATACTTCCTCTACGACCTCGAAGCCTGCTGCGAAGTCCACTCCCGCCAGTTCCACGCCTGCATCAAGCGGCCCAGACTGGAAGCAGTACAAGTCTGTTGCTGCGGCAAAGAGAGCAGGTTCTAGATTTTATACAGGCCGTGACGGCAAGAAGAAGTTAGCGATTACGAAGGAAGAGCTTGGTCGTAAGAAGGGTGAGACGCTTACTCAAGCGTACAATCGATTTGAAGGAAAGACTGCTAGAAAAACCGCAAACAAAGCTGGAGGCGGCATGATGAAATCTAAGATGGCGTCTAAAGGTGGTGCTCGTGGTGGCAAACGTATGCCTACGGGTATGAAGGCTGGTGGCCCTGCAGGCAAGTTTCCTGATCTCAGTGGTGACGGCAAGGTAACACAGAAAGATATCTTGATGGGCAAGGGTGTCGTCAAGAAGCAAGCTGGCGGCATGATGAAGTCCAAAGGCATGGCTAAAGGCGGTGCCATGAAGAAGAAAGGTTATGCCATGGGTGGTATGACCAAGAAGGGCATGGCCAAAGGCGGGCCCGTCAAGAAGAAAGCTGTCTCACGCAAGCCTCGCGGCGTAGGTGCTGCGCTTCGTGGATACGGCAAGGCGATGAAATAATGGCCTTACCTGCGGTAATAGCTGCTTTCATCAGCAGAGAGGGCATCAAGAAAGCCATCAAGAAGTTTGGTGAGAAGGCTGTAAAAGAGTCAACTGAAGAGCCGATCAAAGGCGTCACACAAGCCCGTCAAAAGATGATGACGCCTGCTCAGAAGAGTCGCGCTCGAAAGGCTCAGAAAGACTTGGGCCTTTCTGCCCGCAGGGACATGAAGGATGCCAAGCCGCCTATTGAGAGGTCAAAGGGCGGCATGGCCAATAAGCGCACTAAGAGCACCAAGTGGGAAGCCAAGTGGGGATAGAAGACCTGCTGCGGGATGCTTTGTCTGAGGAAGCTCGTGCGGCATCTGAACAGATGGCTGACATTGAGTTTGAAGATGAGGTTCAAACTCGCCTTCCTGAAGATCTCCGCTATGGTGGGCTTTATGGCCTTATGTCTTACCTAGGCATGCAAGGCCAAGGTGATCAAGAGGGATCACAAAGTCGCCGTGCTGTTATCAAGCCCAAAGGCATGCCGAAACCAGGTGAAGATCAACGTGCATCAACATTCCTTGGTTCATATTATTTGCCAGAAGCAAACCCTGACAGACTGGCTATGAATGTAGATCGAACAATGGGTCTTGATTTTTACCAAGGCTCTTACCCCAATCCTGATGAGATCAGGTACTTTCAGTCAACCAGTCCAAGAGCTAGAGAGCTTGGTGTTGGTGGGCTAGATGAAGTGTCAGACACAGTTGCTCACGAGCTTTTTCACAGAGGTCAAAGCCTGCCGTTCTTGAAAGATATGCTTGAAGAAGTAAATCAGAAGATGGATCTTGCTGACCGTGACTCTGTGATGGGCCGCGTTAAGTATGAACGTCTTAAAGATGAACGATCTAGGCTCAGAAATCTTGTGCGCAAAGGACACTATTATTTGGATGCTTTAGACAAAAAGAATCCAACTACTAGTGAAGACAAGCAAAGAAGAGATGATCTATTGGATATCTATGGTTACTATCCCATAGGTTTAGACAGGACTCGTCTAGAAGAGCTTGAAGCTTTGCAAGACGATATCGGTAACTACTTAACGCCTGAAAAACAAAAGGAACTTGGGGTAAAGCTTCCAACCCCTGCGGCGAAACCAAAAGAACCGCCAGGCTTTGTGGAACGGGCACTAGACTATGCTAAGGACATTTTTTAATTGCCATACCTACAAAGCAACATCCCGCACTTCAAGTGCTGGGTGAGACGAGAATACACACACAATCACGACAAATACCACGGCGAGTTCTTACACGCGATGGTTATCGCTGTGACCACGATGCCCACGAGGTGCTTGAGCTTTCAGGTAATCTTTACGGGCTGTGAGAATGATGACGAAGAGGATGAGTCAAATGTGCATGGTGGGGCCATGTGGGCGAGGATGCCGATCACTGCTTTGGTGGCGGACACACCGTTTGAAGACTGGCCTATCCCTATGGCGGTACATGATGCCCAGCCTTGGGACTGTTCTTCTCACACTCATGCTGTATACGTTCTAGATCGCGCTACGCCATGCCCCTGGCTTGCCAAGATCGATGGCAACATGTACCCGGCAAAGTATCTGTTTACGGTTGATTATGCGGAGAATGAGATCGCTGATGATCCTGCGCAGCATAAGCAATCGCATGTGATGGAGTTACTTGATGCTGGCGAGTGGACTGGGAATATAGTAGCTTTGCCTAACAACAGGGTGCGAGTGACGCATCCTGCGTGGTTTGAGACTGGCAGTGGGGCACCTGACTTCAAGCCTTCTCAGCACATTCACTACAGTAAGTCGGATTTGGATTACACGTTAGATGTGAATCGTATCTTCGATAATCTGTATGCAGATAGTGGCCACGATACTGAGGACGAGTAAACTCGAACATAGGCGAGTGATCTTGACCAGATGAGATAAACCCAAGAAGGGCATGCCATGGCCATAGAGCGCGGTGTAGATGACGTTGATGTCGATGAGCTAGGGATCGAGGACAACACCAAAGAGATTGAGGTAGGCGCTGAGTCTCCTGAAGATCTGATGTTCGATGGCATGGATGATGAAGATGCCGCCCTCATGGACGATGGCACTATGGTGTTTGGCGAAGACGATCTTCGTGAAGACATTCCCCCTCCGTTCAACTCTAACCTCGCTGAAGTCATTGATAAGTCTGATCTGGGCAGAATCTATTCTGACTTGATGGCCGACATTGATGACGATAAGTCATCGCGCAAAGAGTGGGTTGATCAGTATACCGAGGGCTTAAAGTTCTTGGGCATGAAGTTTGAAGATCGCACTGAGCCTTTTGAGGGCGCATCTGGTGTGATTCATCCGTTGCTTGCCGAGTCTGTGACGCAGTTCCAAGCACAAGCATACAAAGAATTATTACCTGCTGGTGGCCCTGTTAAGACCATGGTCATGGGTATGGGCACACCTCAGACTGACCTACAGGCGGCTCGTGTTCAGGAGTTCATGAACTATCTGATCACTCAGGAGATGAAGGAATACGATCCTGAGACTGACCAGCTGCTGTTCTATTTGCCTTTGTCTGGCAGCGCATTTCGTAAGGTTCACTTTGACCAGTCACTAGGCCGTCCCGTTTCTCGTTTCATCCCATCTGAAAAGCTGATTGTGCCTTATGGCACCACCAGTCTTGATAATGCGGTGCGTATCACGCATGTGATTGACATGTCGATGAACGAAGTGCGCAAGCTGCAGCAGACGGGCTTTTACCGCAAGACCAAGATCTCTGGTGAGTCTGACGATACGACATATTCATCTACGGATGTTGAAGAAGAGATCGATGAACTGCAGGGCGTGAAGCCATCTGGTAGCTCTAGCGATTACGAAGCAGAGCTCATGGAAGTTCACGTTGAGCTTGATATTCCTGGCTTTGAAGATAAGGATGCGCAAGGTGAAGAAACAGGTATCAAGTTACCGTACATCGTCACGTTACTCCCTAAGCAAAACACGATTCTTTCGATACGCAGGAACTATGTCGAAACGGACATTATGCGCCGTCGTATTGACTACTTTGTGCATTACAAGTTTCTGCCAGGTGTTGGTTTTTATGGTTTTGGTCTGACCCATATGATTGGTGGATTGTCTCAGGCATCCACCTCGATCCTGCGCCAGCTGATCGACGCTGGCACGCTGGCGAATTTGCCTGCAGGTTTCAAGGCTCGTGGTATTCGTATTCGTGATAGCGATGTGCCACTGCAGCCTGGTGAGTTTAGGGATATGGACGCACCCGGCGGATCACTGCGCGATGCGTTGATGCCGCTGCCTTTCCAAGAACCAAGCGGCACGTTGTTGCAGTTACTTGGTATGTTGGTGGAGGCGGGCCGTCGTTTTGCTTCTGTAGGTGATATGCAGGTCGGTGACGGTAACCAGCAGGCGCCTGTCGGCACCACGATTGCGTTACTTGAGCGCGGCACTAAGGTGATGAGCGCGATACACAAGCGCATGCACTACAGCCAAAAGGTTGAGTTCAATATTCTTGCACGAGTGATCAAAGAGTCACCGATCAAGGCATATCCGTATCAGATTGCTAGTGGTCAGCAGCAGTTGTTAGCACAGGACTTCGATGATCGTATCGACATCATTCCTGTATCTGACCCGAATATCTTCTCCATGAGCCAGCGTGTGATGCTTGCTCAAGAGATGATGCAGATGGTGCAGTCGAACCCTCAGATCCATGGGCCTATGGGTATGTACGAAGCGTATCGACGCATGTACGAAGCGATGGGTGTGCAACAGATTGAGCAGTTACTACCACCACCTCCGCAGCCACAGCCTGTGCCGCCTGGGATAGAGAACTCAAACTTCTTGCAGATGCAGCCTGCACAAGCGTTTGCAGAACAGAGTCACGAGGCGCACATAGATGCACACATTGCGTTACTCAAAACGCCAATTGTTTCTTCTGCTCCTCCAGGTCAGCAGCAAGTCACGGCTATGATTCAAGCGCATATCTATCAGCACATTGACTTCAAGGCACGCGAGATGGCGCAGCAAGACCCTGAGATCAAGCAGATGGAACAACAGATGCAGCAAACTCAACAGCAGATGCAACAACAAGCTCAGATTGATCCGATGGCTGCGCAACAGGCTCAGATGCAGATGCAGCAGATGCAACAACAGATGCAGTTGATCATGGAAGACAAGGTCGCTGAGATCACTATGCAGCTAACAGAGCAGTTGGTTCCAGAGCTTGCACCGACACAGCAAGATGATCCTTTGGTTAATCTGCGTGACCGTGAGCTTGATATCAAAGAAGCAGATCTGCAGCGTAAAGCAAGCGAAGCTGATCGACGCATTGATCTGGAAAGTGAGCGTATTGATAACGCTGCAGACATGGCTGATGAGCGCATGGACTTGCAGAAAGAGATTGCTGACATGAAGGACGATGTGGCTCGTGAGCGAATAGGCTTGCAACGTTCTGCACAGATGGCTAAAACTGCAGAAAACATTGCCAAAGATTTTTTCAGGCAGTAAATCAAAAGAGGGATTTACAATGAGTTCAGTAAGACAGAAGATGGCCGCAGTTCAAAAGGCCGTCAACAAAGCAGAGGAAAAGCTCCGTCTTGGCGAAGAGCCAACTCCTGCACCTGTTGAAGATAAGGTTGAAGAAGTTGCGCAGCCAACACCAGAGAAGAAGGCAGCACCTAAAAAGAAGGCTGCTCCAAAGGCCAAAGCCAAATCAACACCAAAAGGTAAGAAGTCATGATCAAGCGTCAAACGAGTTTTCCCCAGCCAAAGGTCACTGATAGCAAGGTGTCTATCAAAGATCAGGGTACGGTGAACTATGCAAAGAGCGAGTCTGTAGCTACGCCCACTTCTTCTGCTCCTTACGGCGCAGGTGAGATGCGTGGTGGTGGTGCAGCGATTCGCGGCAAGAAGTTCAGCGGAATCTTCTAATGAGCTTGATGCCTATTCAAGGCTATTCGCCCAATCGTCAAGATTACATTGACGATCCTGATACGTTTAATTTTAGAGTGCCTACGCTTAGGCCTACGCGCCCCCCTCGCCCCCTGATGTCTAGTATGGATAGGGATATCTTTGGTCGCCCCTCTGTGGATAACAGGGGAAAGTTTATGCGTCAGGTCGGCGAGACTCCACGTCTTGGAGGATACTCCGATAGGAGGGCTAAGCTTGGAAACGTTACGCCTGTGCCTAGGCCTGAACCGATTCAATTTAACGAGCCTTTTACTCAACAACCTCGTCAACTAGGAGTTTCTGGTGACAACAATAGCGCAGAAGCTTCTCGCCGAGGACAATTAGGTCAACAACCTCAATTTGGTCAAGTGCAACAACAACCACAGTTCAACCAACAAGGCATGCAACAGATGATGCAGTTCATGCAGCAAATGATGCAGATGTTCTCTATGATGAGCGGTCAGGGTGGTCAAGGCGGCTTTGGCGGTGGTTATATGAACCAAGGGCCATATGGCGGTGGTTTTGGACAAGGTGGATATCAACAGTTTCAACAGCCTCAACAAAGGCCAATGCCTAGATACCCTAGGATGCAGAACAATTATTCACAAAGTCCTTTTGGTAGGTACTAATTATGCGCGGCGGAAGACGAAACAGATCTAGAAAGACAGTAGCCAAAGAAGAGCCTATTGTTCGTGTTGCGCCTACAAGAAGAAGCCGCGCCAAAGTGCGTCGGCCTTCTCCACCTGTTACGCCTAAGATTCCTGAGAGCGTTCAAAAAAGAATTGAAGAGATGATAGCTTCAGGCCGAATGAAAGCTCCTGCGCCTAAAAAGCCTGCCCCTAAGAAGACTGTCGCTAAGAAAAAACCGGTGCCCCCCAAAGCCACACGGCCTAAGCCAGTTGCTCGTCGTAAGCCTGCAGTTCAACCTGTGCGCAAAAAACCTACAGCCAAGAAACCTGTTGCCAGAAAAAGACCAGTCACGCGCATAGGTGAATTGGGGCGTGAATCTTATTCAGGCATGCCTGACATTTCTGAGAGCGTTCAAAAAAGAATTGAAGAGATGATGGCTTCAGGCCGAATGAAAGCACCTACGACTCCGCGCAAGACTACGCCTCGCAAGACTACGCCTAAGAAAACTGCTGCGCCTAAGGAAACTGCCGCTAAGAAAAAACCTCAGACAACAACAGGTAGTTTTGGTGGAACAGGCATTGTGATGTCTGAGTCTGCAAGAAAAGAACAAGAAGCAATTAAAAACAGCCCTTTGTATTCTGAGGTTCAATCAGCTAACCGAGCCTTGAATAAATATGTAAAAGAAAAACATGGTAACAGTGAAAACTCTGCACAGTCTGATCCAGTCTATCAAAAGATGGTGAAAGACTTGTTTGCGCTTCAAGATCGCGCTGCTGGAGCTTTTTCATCACAATCAACTGCACCACAGGCTCCTACGCCACCTGCGACTCAACAACAAACAGGCGGCGGTTCTTTTGAATCAGATTATATTGATTGGTTAGAATCTAGGCCTACGGCTCCGCGCAGACCAAAAGGTATGGGCGCTGCAAGCAAAAGTTATCAAGCAAAAAGAAAGAAATACGAGAGCGACAAAGCTAAATGGGACGCAAGCAAGCCATCAAGGGCAACGTACACTGCACCTGCGCCAGCATCGTCACCTACAGCGCCAACTGCGCCTGTCGTTCAGCCAGATTATGTGCCACCTCCTTCTGGAGAAGCACCAGATAAGTTTGCAGGAAGGTATGTGCCGCCAACATCAATCCTTGGTACGCCAGACATGTCGATATCAAGCAACATCGTTGGCCAGTCTTTTGATCCAAGCTTTGCAGCAAGCTTTACCCCTCCACCGCAGCCCTCTGGCAGCACCTTTGGTGGATACGGTCAGCAAGCACCTATGCAGGCTTTGGCGCCTTATGCAGGAATGGCTCAAGCAAATCCGCAACCGACAGATTTCTTCCCGACTTATATTCCAAGGCCTGAACCTATTTATGAAACCGTGCAACGGCCTCAAGTCAATAATCCGCCGCCAACAGCACCTCAACGGCCAGTTATGGGCCGTGGTTTGAGCGACGATGATGTTTTTGAAAGACCGTATTCGCTCAGATAAATGGATTCAATATCTCTCGCGGCCTACATTTATAAGAAAATAGATCAGTATGAGGAATCTCATATTGATTACATAACCTCTGGCAATATCAAAGATATGGAGGACTACAAATTTGCGATGGGTGAGTTATCGATGCTTCGCACCCTTCGTGAGGAACTAAAAGAAGCGTTGCATATTGAAGGAGATCCCCTCGATGAGTGATCTATCACTAGATTCCATCGCAACACCGTCCATTACGGATGCATATGTGAGTGAACGGGTCTTAGACCCATCTGTGCTTGATTCAAGTTTGATTGAAAGAATGCCTGAACCTTCTGGCTGGAGGCTTCTTGTGCTCCCGTACAAAGGCAAAGGTATGACAGATGGCGGCATACAGCTGCTTGAATCCACGGTGAGCAAGGAAAATCTTGCTACATCGATTTGTTATGTTCTGAAAGTTGGGCCATTGGCTTATCGTGATCTAGATAAGTTTGGCAACGAGCCTTGGTGCCAAGAAGGCGACTGGGTTCTCATTGGTCGTTATGCAGGCGCTCGATTCTCTTTGGAGGATGACCACGAGGTTCGCATCATCAACGACGATGAAGTAATCGGAACAATTCTTGATCCAGACGATATCAAATCAGCATAGGTAAAAAACAATGGCCGAAGAAACATTGAGTGAAGCTTTATCAAAGCTTGACGATGACAACATAAACAGCGCAGCACTGCCTGAAGGTAAGCGCGTAGAAGAAGAAGTTCAGGACGATGCGACTTACATAGACTTTTCTGAAGAAGAGATGGAAGACATCTCGCCTGTTACAGAAGATTCTGTGCAAGAAGACTTTGATGCGCCTGAAGTTCAAGGTGAAGAAGAGCTATCTGAAGCAGAGGTAAGGGCTCGCACGGCTCAGAATCGCATCAACCAAGCGGTTAAGCAGGCGAAAGACTACCAGCGCAGAGAGTTGCAGGCGCTCCAGTATGCGAAAGAACTGCAGGAGCAGAATGAACAACTTTCTTCTCAGCTTCAACAAACGCAAACGTCTACTGCAGAGCAAAATCTCAAGATGCAGGAAACGTACAGCGGTGAGTTTGCCACTCGTGTAGAGACTCAAGCTGAAGCAGCCAAGAGAAACTTAAAGACTGCATATGAGTCTGGTGACCCAGAAGCTATGGCAGAAGCTCAGCAGCTGCTTGCAAAAGCTGAAGCTGATCGCAATGCACTGGCTCAGTATCAACGTGACCTTGAGCAGTACAAAGTTGACTACGCTGCTTGGCTTGAGCAGCAAGAAGCTGATGCTGAGTATCAAGAGCAACAAGCGGCTCAGCAACAACCTGCATATCAAGAACCCACATATCAAGAGCCATCACCAAAGGCTCAAAACTGGGCTTCTGCTAATGAATGGTTCGGCACAGACACTGTTATGACGAATGTCGCTTTTGCCATACATAACGACCTCATACAGAGCGGTGTTGACTTAGAGTCTGATGAATACTACGCTCAAATTGATTCCCGTATGCGGCAAGAACTGCCACATAAATTTAACGGGCAAACTAACGCGAGAGGCAACACCAACGTCCAAACCGTTGTCTCTGGATCGCGCACGACTGGAAGTGGACGCAATCAAAACTCTCGTAGAGTTGAACTGAATCCAAGTGAACAAGCATTAGCAAGGAAGCTTGGAGTACCGTTCAAAGAATACGCAAAACAGAAAATGAGGTTACAAAATTCATGAGCGAAGAAACAACAGTACCAGGTTCTGATAGAACCCCACGGCGTGCTTCTTCACGGTCTTCAAAGGCCGCAAGAAAACCATGGACTCCACCTCAAGTATTGGAAACTCCAGAGGCTCCTGAAGGGATGCGGTATCGTTGGGTGCGAACCCACATACGGGGTGAAGCAGATAAGACTAACGTGCACATGAGATTTCGTGAGGGGTACGAACCTGTACACCCAAGTGAAGTTTCAGGCTATGACTTGCCGGTTATCGATAATGGTAACCATGCAGGAACAGTCGGTGTCGGTGGTTTGATGCTTACCAAAATTCCAGAAGAGACTGTGGAAGAGCGAAATGCTTACTTCGCAAAACAGACCGATCAGCAAATGAATGCTGTAGATAACGATCTGATGCGCGAAGAACACCCTGCGATGCCAATCTCGAAAGAGAGAAAGACGCAGGTATCTTTTGGGCGAGGCAACAAATCAACGTAGCCTCATTTTGATTGTGTTTAACTACTAGGAGGTTCAAAAATGGCAAATCAAGATGCCGCTTTTGGAATGCGTCCAGTTCGGATGATAGGGGGTGGCCCCTTCACTGGCGGACAAAGCCGATATCGAATCGCCGCTAACTACGGAACCGCTATCTTCCAAGGAGATATGGTTATGCAAGTTACTGGTGGTACGGTAGAGGTTCACGCTGACGGAGGCACTGTGCCTATCGTTGGTGTGTTCAACGGCTGCTCTTTTACTGACCCAACAACGGGTGAGCAGAAGTTCAGCAATTTCTACCCTGCAAGCACCAATGCTTCGGACATCATCGCTTTCATTATCGATGATCCGAATGTTGTGTATGAAATCCAGGCTGATGACACATTCCCAGTCGCTGATCTTTTCGGCAACTTCGATATCGTGTACACCAGTGCTGGCAGCACCGTTACAGGTATCTCTGGCGCTGAGCTAGATGTAACTACGGGTGCAACCACAGCTGGCTTGCCAATTAAGGCGATTGATATTTCTGCTGATCCAGAAAACTCAGATGTCGCCACGGCGAATACCAACGTACTTGTTGTTATTCAGAACTCAATCTACGGCCAAAAAGGCGCCGGTTTAGCATAGGAGGCTAACTAATGGCTATTTCAAGAGCACAATTAGCCAAAGAGCTAGAGCCTGGCCTCAACGCTTTATTTGGCATGGAATACGCTCGTTATGAAAACGAGCACGCCGAGATCTTTGAAACTGAAGCTTCAGACCGAGCGTTTGAAGAAGAGGTGCTGATCGTAGGCTTTGGTAACGCTCGTGATAAATCTGAGGGGCAAGGCGTTGCATACGACCAAGCTTCTGAAGGTTTTACTGCGCGTTACACGCACGAGACGGTTGCTTTGGCGTTCGCGCTAACCGAGGAAAGTGTAGAAGATAATTTGTATGACCGCCTTGGTGCGCGCTATACGAAGGCTCTCGCACGAAGCATGGCACACACTAAGCAGGTGAAGGCTGCAAACGTATTGAACAATGCGTTTTCTAGCTCTTTCACTGGCGGTGATGGCAAGTCACTTGTGGCTACCGATCACCCACTGGCTGGTGGTGGCACCTTCTCAAATCGTCCATCTGCATTTGCAGACTTGAACGAAACGTCGCTGGAGAATGCGTTGATCAGCATCTCTACTTTTGTGGATGATCGAAACATGATCTTGGCTCTGCAAGGAACCAAGCTGATTGTTCCGCCTCAACTGCAATTCGTAGCTGATCGCCTGCTGGAAACACCAGGGCGCGTCGAGACTGCGGACAACGACATCAACGCAATCAGGAACATGGGTCTGCTGCCTCAGGGCTATGCAGTCAACCACTTCTTGACTGACACTGATGCGTTCTTCGTATTGACCGACTGCCCAGATGGCTTCAAGCACTTTGAGCGCAGCCCGATTGCGACTTCTATGGAAGGTGACTTCAACACTGGTAACGTGCGTTATAAAGCCCGCGAGCGATACAGCTTTGGCTTTAGCAATCCACGCGCAGTGTTCGCTTCACAAGGCGCATAATTGTTCCACATGGAACAGTAAGAAAGGGGCACTTGTTGCCCCTTTTCTTTTTCTGCTGTATAAGTATTCCATCCCTGACAGGCGCATACCGTGCCTGACACTAGCCAAGACAGGAGATACCCATGGCTAATACAACATTCAACGGCCCAGTCCGATCTGAGAATGGATTTAAGTCCATAAGCAAAGACGCAACTAGCGGCGCAATCACTGAAATCACCACTTATGGTGGCGCTCCAGTTAGCCTTTCAGACGGCAACGTAACACTAACCAACGCAACTCATAGTGGAAGGATTCTTCTTGTTCCAGACGGTGGTCAAGATAATACTTATACGCTTCCTGCTCCTGTTGCTGGATCTGTTTTTAAGTTTGTATACGCTGGCGGCGCTGCTGATGCTACGGACGCGCTTATTGTTACTCCCGGCAACACTAATTTTTATATTGGTGGTGTTACTTTCTTAGATACAGACGGCAACGAAGTTAGTTCAGTATTCTCTGATGGAAACTCCAACAGCAGCATACAGTTGAATGTGCCTGCTGGCTTTGAAGTAACTATTGTCGGCCTAAACACAACTAACTATCAGATCTTTGGAAATGTAACGAGCACTACTGCGCCTGCTTTTGCTGACCAGTAATAGGAGAGCGAGATGGCTGATACAGTCACATCACAAACAATTCAGGATGACAATCGTAAAGCTGTCCTGAAGTTTACGAACATCAGTGATGGCACTGGCGAAAGCGCAGTAACCAAGATTGATGTCAGTGCTCTTCAGGCAAACAGCAAGGGCGATTCCTGCACAGAGGTGGCGATATCAAAGATCTGGTGGCAGTGTGTTGGCATGGGCGTTCAGCTTTTGAATGACGCAACCACAGACACTTTGATCATTGCCTTGTCTCCTGACTCTAATGGTATGCATGATTACACACCGTTCTCTGGCATACCTAATAACGCAGGATCAGGTAAAACTGGCGATGTTCAGTTCACCACGATTGGTGCGAGTAGTGGCGATACATACACTGTGATCCTTGAGGTCATAAAGAGTTATTAATGGCCACTTCTGGAAGCAGAGACTTTGAACCAGATGTTGCGGAATACATCGAGGAAGCATTTGAAAGATGTGGCCTTGAGTTCCGCACTGGTTACGATGGCGTAACTGCAAGAAGATCTTTGAACCTTCTGTTTGCCGACTGGGCAAATAGAGGTTTGAATCAATGGACTGTTACCAATAGCGCAACCACGCTTACCGTTGGTGCTGAGTTTATTGACTTGTCTGCAAGCACAATTGATGTGCTAGACGTTGTTATCAGAAGAACTGAAGGCTCTACGACCACAGACATCACTATGGAGCAGATAGGTAGGTCTGAGTACTACAACATTCCTACCAAATCGACTCAAGCAAGGCCGACTCAGTTCTTCCTTGATAAGCAACTGACTCCCCGTCTTTACATTTGGCCAGCATCAGAAAACGCAACAGACCAGTTGATCATCAATCGCTTAGTTCGTATTGAGGATGCAGATGCTAGTGTGAACACAGTTGATGTGCCTTTTCGATTCTATCCTTGTTTGGCGGCAGGACTGGCATACTACATAGCTCTTAAAAAAGCGCCTGACAGAGTTCAAATGCTCAAAGGATTCTATGAAGAAGAGTTTGCTAGAGCAGCTGATCAAGATCAAAGCAGAGCTTCTTTGATGATATCTCCAGGTCTAAGATCTAGGATAGCGTAATGGCTTTTGCTTCTGGCAAGTATGCAATTGCCATATGCGACAGGTGTGGCTTTCAGTATAAATACCTCACACTCAAGAAAGAGTGGACAGGTTTTCGTGTTTGTCCTGAGTGTTACGAACCCAAACACCCGCAGCTAGAGCCTATTCACAATGTTTCTGATCCAGAAGCTTTGCGCTTCCCCAGGCCCAATCTTTCTTCTGATGTGGTTGCCGGGGCAGGCGTTGTAAGAACCATCGATGATAATCAGATGATGTCTACCACGGGGGATCCGATAGGTTCAGAATTCAACATAGATGGCGCAACTGGCTCTGTCGGAACAGTAACGGTGGTGACAACATGAGTTTTACATTAGCGACACTGAAGTCTACGGTTCAGGATTACTGCGAAACTGCAGAGACTACGTTTGTAGCTGACCTTGATACATTCATAAAAGAAGCTGAAGAGCGCATACTGAAGAATGTAGAGCTTCCTGTGTTCAGAAAGAACGTCACAGGTAACGCAACAACAGACTTTCCGTACTTAGCTACACCATCAGACTTCTTGGCCACATACAGTCTGGCACTGATCATTAACAGTGTTTACACCTATCCACTATTCAAGCATGTGACTTTCATAAGAGATTACACGCCAAACGCAACAACGACTGGGCCAACAAAGTATTACGCCTTATTCGATGACAACACGTTTATCTTGGCGCCTACACCAGCTTCTGATTATTCGTTTGAACTTCATTACAAATATCGGCCCGCATCACTGACAACAACGTCTGGATCAAGCACGACTTGGCTTTCTGACAACGCGCCTGATGCTTTGCTGTATGGCACACTTGTAGAAGCGGCTACTTTTTTGAAAATACCTGAAGAGGCGGCTCAATATGAGCAGCGTTTTATGATGGCTATATCTGCTCTTAAAAAGCTTGGCGAAGGCTATGGCGCAAGAGATGAGTATAGATACGATATTGCCAGGGGGTAAGATTGTCTTTGTTTGAAGCGCCTACCCTTGAGGTAGGCAATGTTTTAGTAGCAACGACCCAAGATAAAGGGCATGACCCAGAGTTTTGGGCAAAAGCTGCTGCAGATAGGATTGTGAGTGTTGGTGGAAACTGCCATCCTTTGATTGCTCAGCAAGCAGAGGCTTTCAAGCAGTCTGTAGAAGCAACTGTGGCGTTTTACATCAAAGAAGCCATCAAGAGCGACAGAACAACTTTGATCGCAGAACTAGAAAGACAGGGCCATGCTGACATGGCAAACATAATTAGGAGTCTGTAATGGCGATAACGACAGCAATGTGCACAACCTTCAAAAAAGAAATCTTGGAGGCAGTTCACAACTTCAAGAACACAGGTGGCAGCACATTTAATCTTGCGTTGTACACAAGCTCTGCATCTTTGGGTGCAGGCACCACGGCGTATACAACATCGAATGAGATATCAGGCACTGGCTACACCGCCAAAGGTGCAGCACTTACTCGTGTTGATCCTAGCAATGATGGCACTACTGCGATAACAGACTTTTCTGATTTAACGTTTAGCTCTAGCAGCCTGACCGCACGAGGCGCATTGATCTTCAACGACAGCGCCTCTGGTGACCCGGCTGTTTGTGCATTAGATTTTGGTGCAGACAAAACGTCTAGCTCTGGTGACTTTACGATTCAGTTTCCTGCAGCAGATGCGTCTAACGCGATTATTCGCATTGCTTAGGATGTTGTGGCCAAGCAGGTTCAGCAGAAACGCATGACTGAAGAAGAATATCGACGATGGTTAAAACAGCAGAAAGACCGTCGCCATAATCAGTAGGATATAACGTGTGGCAAATGTTACAGGTTGGGGTAGAGGCACTTGGGGCCAAGGCGCTTGGAATGAAGCGATACCTGTTGAAGTCACGGGCGTTGCAGGCACTGGCGCGGTTACGACTGTCACGGTCAGCGCAGACGCAAATGCCACTGTCACAGGCGTTTCAGGAACAGGGGCAATCGGGTCAGTCACAATCGTCCAGGGGGCGGGTGTTGACGTATCTGTCACGGGCGTGGCGGGCACTGGATCTGTCGGAACGGTTACTGTTACCGGCGGCGCGAATGCTGCTGTTACTGGGAATGCTGGGACTGGAGCAATTGGCTCGGTTACAGTCACGGGCACGGCAAATGTTTCTGTCACTGGAGTCCAAGGTGACTCCAACGTTGGGAACGTTACTGTTGCAGCAGATGCAAACGTTTCTGTCACGGGTGTTTCAGGGACGGGAGCGATAGGATACTTCCTTGTTTATGGCATCATAAATGATGGCCAAGACCCTAACTGGGGTACTATAACGGATAGTCAAACACCGAGTTGGACTGCTGTCACCGACAGTCAAACTCCTAATTGGGAAGAGGTAGCTTAAA
>VMHT01200908.1_pt1 | contig 61347 bp, 51 predicted proteins | sample 4693611 | NCBI WGS metagenome assembly VMHT01 (sample SAMN12280063, study PRJNA550983) | marine metagenome | isolation source: seawater sampled from same location over 5 years 0.02-0.2 micron viral filtrate | place: USA: collected off the coast of southern California halfway between the port... ...
CAGGCCCAGTGGCACTGGATGGTAGAAGGTGTTGAGCAGCAATTTGGTACACGCATTAGCCTGGATTTGGTTCATAAGAAATGTAGCAACTCAAATCTCAAAGTTTAGTAAAAGTTACCATAGTTTCTTATAGTGGCGAGTAATTTTAATTTTGGCAAACTACAGTGCGAGTTCTATAAACCAGTAACTATACAGAGTTAACTCCTTCTATTAGGCACACCACTTTAGTTTTAATATCTGTACACATCATTATAGAGGCAGCCCATTGTGGCCATCTAAACTTTCAACAAGGCTAAATGGAAAAGACCCCGTGAATGCTCAGATATAAAAACTGCTCTCTTATCAAATTTAAATATATAACCTATAAATAATTTTAGCTCAAAACCTGGAAACCACAGTCTTTATTACAACTGTAGTTTCCAACTTTAAAATAACTTAAGAATTTACCACAAAGTAAATAGCTACATATTTTCACTCGTTGATTTCATCCAATCATGGTGCCGTTTCTCATCGTCATAATGCTTAGTGATTTGAGTTGTTTCCTCTACGCTCAGAGAATCATTCTCCAGGGCTTCTTCATAAGCTTTAACGGTAACTTTTTCATTCGCTACCATTGCTTTGAGAACCGCTTTGTCACCCATGAGGTCGGCGATAACTACCTTGCCTTCTGTGAGAAAACGTTTAGCATCCGGCCCGTTAACTTTTTCCTCATTTCGGGCCTGCAATAAGCCATTGAGCGCTTCGGTATGAGATACGTGATCACTACGATACTGCGCCAGTTTATCGGCGATACCTTTATCGTCCAGACGCTTGATAGCTTCGTCATAGGCTTCAATAGCATCAAAATCTAACTCACAAAGCTTCTGTAATGTTTTAGAACCTTTATCCATTTCGGCATCCTTATTTGTTACGAGACATATCAAAACGAAAATTCAGATTTATCATCTTCGCTATTAATAATTTTTAAGACGCAACTTAGATCAAAATAGCAAAAAACTTAATGAAACTCGAAATTATTGGTGTTAATAATGCTACTTATCAGTAAATCCACCTCACGGTAAAATTCACTCACTAAGACTAAATAATTATATTTGAATTTATTAAACACAAAATACTATTTATAAACGAGGTATTGTGAAGCAGATTCCAGGCTAGAAATATATTTTACAAGGGAGATAACAATTGCAAACGCTAAACAAGATAACGAACTTGATGCCTGAAGCCGGGGCCATAGGCTTCTGAGGTAGATATCCAGACGTTTGTTCTAGCTAAAAGAATGGGTGTCTATTTCTGCTGCGCTGGTGGGTGTCTGATTTTGAAATCTGGTGGGTGTCCAGCTTTAAAGTTATTTGGTGGGTGTCCAGCTTTGAGAAGTTCATAAACGCCGGCCTGTACTATAAATCGCCTCAGCGGTTTACACAGCAGGTTCAGGTTTAGCAGCCTTCCTCAAACCATAATGTAAAGCCAGCGGGCTGAAAACAAAATTTAGAAGTGCACACGCAATATGTCAGGCTGTCTTGTAACGAAAACCTAACAAAAAACGCCCGGTAACAATATTACCGGGCGTTTCTTTATTCTGCTATCTGCTGCACGACCTGAGCCGCATTCAGACTTGTCAGATAAACTGAAAGGAACCTAGTATTCCCACCAGCCTTCCTGCCACCATTCAAGAAATTCTTCAAAGTCGATGTAGCCGTCGTTGTTACTGTCGATCAGTTTGAAGCCTTCTTCCACATGGCTCGCCTTGGTTTTTGGCGAAAGCACGGTAAGAAGCTCGATAAACTCGAGCAAATCGATTTGACCATTACCATCACGGTCGAAAAAACTAAAGTCGCTTTTTATTTCGGCAACCTTTTCTTCTGAAAGTTGGGCGTTCACTGATAATCCCTATTAACTAACTTAATGACTAAAGTGTAACGCCCTGAATACGTGCTGTCTACGCCTGATTTTTATTAGCCATCAAAGCTCTTTGGCGTTGCTCTTCGGCTTTTTCACGGCGGCGTTTTTCCATCGCATCACGGGCCTCGGTGCCAACATGTTCCTCATCCCGCGCTCGGGCCAACTGAACCTGTTTTTCCCGCTCCCGGAAGCGTTCAATCTGCTCTGGTGAATGGGTACCATAGCAATGCGGGCAACTTACCCCCGCTTCGTATTTTTCACTCTGCTTATCTTGCTCTGTAATAGGTAAACGACACGCATAACAGGCATCATACTGGCTTTTCTGTAAATCGTGATTCACCGCTACCCGATTATCAAACACAAAGCAGTCGCCTTTCCACAACGACTCTTCCTGAGGCACGTCCTCCAGGTATTGCAGAATGCCGCCTTCCAGGTGAAAAACATCATCAAAACCCTGCTCTTTTAAGTAGGCAGTGGACTTTTCGCAGCGAATACCGCCGGTGCAAAACATTGCGACTTTTTTGTGTTTCTGGGGATCGAGGTTTTCTTTTACAAACTCAGGAAACTCGCGAAAGGTTTTGGTCTTGGGGTCTACCGCGTGCTCGAAGGTACCGATATCAATTTCGTAATCATTACGGGTATCAACAACAAATACCTCAGGATCGCTGATAAGGTCGTTCCAGTCTTTAGGTTTTACATAGGTGCCTACAGTACGACGGGGGTCAATCCCCTCTACACCCATAGTAACAATCTCTTTTTTGAGCTTAACTTTGGTACGGTAAAAGGGTTGCTCTTCATGTAGTGATTCTTTACAGGATAACGGTTTAATACGCTCATCCTGATTGAGCCATGCAATCAGATTATCGATTCCTTCACGGGTGCCTGACACAGTGCCGTTGAGGCCTTCATGAGCCAGTAACAAAGTACCTTTAATACCTTGTTCTTCCATTTGAGCCAGAAGAGGCGCGCGCATTTGCTCAAAATCTTCAAGCGCGACAAATTTGTACATCGCACAAACGATATATTTAGTAGACATAGAGAGAGTTACCTTTGCTAGTTGGAACGTAAAACCAGTGCAAAAATGCGCGCGCAATATAGCAAACAGGCGCGGTTAACTCAAATCAGGCCTGCAATAACGCACCTGAGCCTTCGATAATATCACTCATCAGTGAGGCATCGCAGTCTTGTGTGGCAGATGGTCGGCTTTGTTTCAGATAGATCTGAGTAGCCAGACTGCAATTTGCCACAACTTCAGGCTCCAGATATGCCGGATTATTTTTCTGAGCCAGAGGCTCAGGGTGCATAGCCTGCCACAATGACAGACCGGCGGTATCCTGCTGCGCCACCAACTGGCTATTAATCTCAGCTGCGAGTAAATGTTGAGGTTCGAATGCAAGTGGAGCCCGGCGGTAGTGATTAAGACGTTTTAACTGCTCGGTTTCATTTACCCCAGGTGCGGAGGCCTCGGCAAACCGTGATGGCTCATGACCAGGCTGCATCTGCATCGCCAGGTACAATGAAAATAACGCGCCGGAACCGGTAGCTCTGCCTAGGTTGCCCTGCCATTCGTGATTAGCGGGCTTTACTACGGATTGTGTGAGTTCTACCTTTGACACCTGAAAACACCTGTTGTTAACCTGATATGCTTATATCGGTTCATACTCCGTGTTCTTTAATATATACCTGCACAAAACAGCATTGGCTGCTAAGCCCCGTTATACTAAGGTATATTTTTCTGTCTGCGTGATACTCTACCAGCTATGCAATATGTCGATAAACGTGTGTTAATTATTGAAGATCAAAGACCTTTTCTGCTGATGCTCAAAGGGCTTATGACCTCGATGGGTTGCACCGAAGTGGTGACAAAATCATCTGCTGAACAAGCCTTGTCACTTTGCCGCAAACAAAAATTTGATATTGTAATAGCCGATCTGCATTTAGGAGCGGATCGCAAAAATGGTTTCGAACTTGTGGAAGAGCTGCGTTTGTCTCAGCTGATTTCCCCCAGCAGCATTTTCATTCTTATCAGTGCAGATAGCGCTCGGCCTGTCGTACTTGGCTCGCTCGAGCGCCGCCCTGATGATTACCTGATAAAACCCTTTTCTCAAATGCAGCTTAAAACCAGAATCACCCGTGCCTGGCGAAAGCGGCAGGCTTTGCTTGCGGTATACAGTGCAATTTTTGATAAAGACCTGCCCCAGGCTATCGAAGCGTGTAAACGGGTGATTAACAGCGATAACCATTACCGGCACTCGGCTGAGCAACTATTGGTAGAACTATACTGGCAAACCGGCGCCGATCAGGACGCGCTAGACCTGCTTGCCCCCTATGGCGACTCCCCCCAGGCTCAGTGGGTTACTACAGCGCTGGCACGTACTTATCTCAGGCTGGGTAAGGCCAGTCTGGCCATTGAACTGGGTGAGCAGATTTTGACAGCCAATCGATTCAGCGCTGAAGCCTATGAAATTATTGCTCATGCCCGACAAGCCATAAATGAAGGCGAAGCAGCCATCGCTGCTATCAATCAGGCAATAAAGCTCTCTCCGTATTCCATCGCCCGCTACCACAGTGCGTGCCAGCTAGCCCGCCAAAATAACAACTACCCCCTTGCCCATGATGCCTGCCTGGCTATCTGGGATTTGTCAAAACGTACCGTGCACCAGCATATTTCCCATTGGTGTGGGTATATTCGCAGTATGCTGGATGTGGCTGAATATACGGATGATAAGCAACAAAAAAATCGCTACCAGCAGGATGCTTTACTGCAGTTGCAGCGTGGACGTCACAATGATGATATAGCGCGCATAGATACTGACTTTGATTATGATATCTTTGAGCAGGTTATGATGGCCCGCATCGCCAAGCTGGATAATAATAAAATGGACGCAAAACGTGCGCTGTTTCATTCCCAGCAGGCAATTAAAGCGCAATACGAGGCCTACCCGGTATATTACGCCCCAGACTCGCTGAAGGTTATGCTGGAGCTGGGTGAATACGAACAGGCCCAGCCTATTACGCAGTTACTCCAGAACCACCAGCACGAGCTGGATGATAACAGTGCCTTTGCGGTTAAACAGGCTGCAGAGCGAGCCGCCGGGGCACAGCAGGCGTATACCCAATACAATCGTGAGGGCATAGGCTTGTACCAACAGGGGAAATTCGCCGAAGCCCGGACCGCCTTTAGCCAGGCTCAGTTTTATGCGCCAGTGAATACCGGGGTGGCGTTAAATTTACTGCAATGCATTTTAAAGCTGGCAGAGAAGCAAAGTAAACCCGGGCGGGAGCTGGTCATCGAATGCAAACGATTAACACGATTGATTGATGAGATGCCATTACAGCCGCCTTTTGAACAAAAGTTCAGCGCCCTGCAGCCTGAAATTGAGGCACTGCTCGATGCGCACGCCATCAGGCGATAATGCGTTGGTCACCGTTGCTGACAGCCATAACGTTGTCCCTCATATCCCAATAAAGCTTCCCCTTGATGGTGGTGGAAAATAATTTCTTTGCCCGCAAAGCGCGCGCCATTCGGGCTGCGGGTTTTAGACAACAAGGGTTGTTCCTGCGCGATAGTCAGTTCAATCACCTGCTCGCTGATATTACGCACCGTGACCACCCCCGCCCCTTCACAAATATATTGGGTCTCATTGTTTTTAGCCGTCGGCAGCGACTGGTCGGTTTGTTGCAACGTTAACACCGGCGCTTCATTTTGGTTATACACCACGATACTACTGCCGGTGGTGTAACGATAATGATGGGCGTGTTTCAGTGCGCTGAACAAGTTACGCTCCTGGCTGGCCAGGTCCTCTATACAACTTTGGGCTGTACTGACAGGCGCGCCAAAGGTAGCCATTTCATCATTCAAACTGCCTATGCCACTATACTGACTGCAACCCGAGAATCCCCGGATACGCCCGTTGGAATTCAACATAACGGTCACGGGCGCCGTAGGAATCACTGCCTGTCCGCTGATACTTTTAACCTGCCACACTCCCACGACGGTATTCACCGGCCCCGGGGATTCAGAGGATGACACACATGCACTCAGCCCCAGAAGCGCCACCAAAGCCAGTGCGGTCCGACGCCCCCATTGAAACGCTGAAGTTATCTTGATGCTACGGGCGCAATTGCTACTAAACACTGAAGTAAAAATAAACCGATTTCCTTGTTAAACCACACTGGACACAGTTAAACCACACTGGACACACATAACTGTTCGGACCAGACCGCAAATTCGTTGCCACTGGGTTCAAGAAAGTGAAACCGGCAGCCCCCTGGAAAATCAAACACCGGGCGGCTGATGGTGCCCCCATTTTTTTCTATTTTCATCTGAGTCTGTTCAATCTGCTGACTATAAAACACCAACAGGGCTCCCCCTTTCGCGGTTTGGCTGGCCTGCTCGGCCCGGTAAAAGCCACCACTTAACACAGGGGTGGAAAAGGCCGTGTAGTCAGGCCCATAATCCGTAAAATGCCACTGAAACACCGTTTCAAAAAAAGCCTTGGTGGCGGCCAGACGGGCTGCTGGCCATTCTACGTAATCAAGCTGCTCATGTTTGTGCATGGTGCCTCCCCGCGTGTTAGTGAGATTTAGACCGGCTATGCCCACAAAGGTTTAAAACCACAAAGGTAGTGGGTTGAGGTGCTATCGCACCATGCTGACGACCTATATCCGATATTACGCTGAATTAGTAGATTATTTGACAATACAATGATTTGTAGCTTAGCAGACTGATGTACAAAGCGGTACAACAGATTCAGGTAGGGTTATGGTGCAGACACCACCAGATCTGCAGATTAAGTGCCAGCATAGTGACATTAAATGTTAATGCGTTAAAGGCGGTGGTCAGCTACACAGGCGCGGCTATCGCCACCAGCGCAATTAACACAATTAAAGCAAGGGTACTTAGCCAGACTATCACGCGATGGCCAAACCCGAGGACAAATACACAGCCCCATATGATCGCTGCCCACCCAGAGAGAAACACAAAGTCGGATTGCCAGGAGCGCGGCACGCCAATGGCGGCGGCCAGCGCCTGTTCGGTGGCATCCAGCATCAGTATTTTAGGTACCAACCCCTGGTATAGCTATACGCAACCGACAACAGTGGCCAGCCATCGAGCCTGGGTTATAGAGTAGCGGGCAGCAGTATCATCGCGCATGGTCAGCCTTGCTGCATATCCTGAATGTCTTCAATCAGATCGTTTATTTCATCGACCACATGCTCCCGCTGACGCGGTGTCATTAACTGCACAATCTGCGTCAACATCTCCAGATATGCTTCACGGTTTTCTTTTCGTTGCTGCAAATATTCATCCGAGCGATAGCGATCAGGGTTATTCATTAAATCCGTCAACTGCTGAATAAAGTCGGTAGCGTTTTTACGGCTGGCGAATAATCGCCGTGCATCGCTTTGCATATCTTTACGGTACTTGAGCCAGTTTTTATCAGACCGGTGAAATACCGGGGCATAGGAGCGTATTACCTGTTCTTGCTCGTCGGTGAGGTCCCCCAGCCGCTCTTCAAAATTGTCTTCCATCTCATCGGTTAAACGCTCGAAACGTTCCTCATCCGACTCGTCCATGGTTTCTGCCAATTCCTCTTCTTTTTCCCGGTTATCTTTTTCAATGGCCGCGAACAGGTAGATCACCTGTTCATCGTTCAGCCGGGCCGCTAATTGCGCAAGATCAGGGGCAAGTTTTTGGCGCAAAGTAACAAAGTGCCCCTTTGCCTGGTCCAGGTGTTCTGCAATCGTATTTTTATCCAGTTGTTTGTTAACCACCTGACTCTTCATGGTTTGTAACTGATCTATATACAATCCCAGCTGATCCTGCCGATGCCAGTCTATCCAGCGATGCAAGTGTGCATCAAAAATGGTCTCCTGCTCATCGGTCATTTCTACATAGTCATCCATGTACCAGTAAACAAGCCAGTCAATATTATCGTAAGCCAGCTTTGATGAGCATCCTGAAACCAGCATCAGGGTAAAAACAATAATCCATTTTTTCATCGTATTTCCTGTTAAGGTAAAACAATTAAGCGCTTATATCGTAGTTATCTACACTGTCGTGGTTATCTTTGCGCTAACTACAGTGGGTACTCTGAGTAAGGCAAACAGACCAGAAACGACTTATTTTTAACCCAGAATAGCATGATGAATCAGCAAGTCAGTTAATTGAAGGTTACAGAATATGACAAAACATATAGCGGTGCTTACCTCGGGGGGCGATGCGCCGGGGATGAATGCCTGCATCAGGGCCGTAGTGCTCAATGCTGAACGTGCAGGCTATAAGGTGTCAGGTTATTTGCGCGGCTTTAACGGTTTATTAGACAACGAGCGCATCCCCCTGAACGCCGAACGCATGCATAACCTGATTCAACAAGGTGGTACCATATTGCATAGCGCCCGATGCAAGCAGTTTTGTGAGTCAGAGGTCCGTCGACAAGCCGCAGAAAACCTTAATGCCGCCGACATAGACACCCTCATCGTGATTGGGGGAGATGGCTCTTTTCATGGAGCCCACGCCTTGAAAGAACACTGGCAGGGGCAGATTATCGGGATCCCGGGTACCATCGACAATGACGTAGATGGTACCGACGCCACCATAGGCTATTACACTGCCATCGAAACCGCGGTAAATTCTATTGATAAAGTCCGCGACACCGCCGATGCATTCGACCGTATTTTTGTGGTAGAGGTAATGGGCCGGCATGCCGGATTCCTGGGTATGAGTGCGGCGCTGGCTTCAGCGGCTGATTTTGTGCTGGTGCCAGAGTTGTTTGAACAGGCCAGTGCCAGTTTGCACCAAATAAAGCAGCAGATTATCCAACGTCAGCAATCCCGTGGGCCGGTAAGCTATGTCATCGTCCTGGCTGAAAACCTGTGGCCTGAAGGCATCAATGCGTTATGTAAACAGGTTGCAGATACCACCGGACTGGAAGCCAAGCCGGTCACCCTGGGACATGTGCAGCGTGGCGGCTCACCGGTAAGTCAGGATCGTATACTGGCGGTTAAAAGTGGCACCTTCGCGGTAGATTTAGCCAGTAAAAGTATCAGTGATGTGATGGTGGGTATTCAAAATGACCGGCTGGTCACCGTGCCGCTGGAAAAAACCTGGCAAAATCAAAAAACGCTGGGTCAGGATGCCTGCAAAACCGCCTTGCATCTGATGAACCAGCGCTATATCGATTAACTACAGCTTCATCGCCGCTTTCACCTTATCGCGGTGACTGCGGCTGACTTTCAGTTCGGTATCATTTTGTAAAATAAGATGATATTCGCCGCTGATATGACTCACCAGCTTTTTCACAAACCGAATATTAGCAATGGCTGAGCGATGGACTCTCACAAACCATTGCGGGTTAAGCTCCTGCTCCAGCTCTTTCATTGTTTTACGCATAATGTGCATGCCATCAATAGCATGTACACACATATAATCGCCGGCAGCATCTATCCACTGAATATCCTGCACCGCCACCCGGGTGACTTCAGACCCGTCCTTTATCGCCAGCACCTCCGGGTAAGGATTGGTTTCAATCGCTTCCCCGCTGGCCAGCTTACGCAAGATTTCTTCACAGTCATCGCCAGTCAAATCCGCCACCAGACACGCCAGCTTGCGGGATTGCTCATCCTGATGTTGATTCGTCAGATAATCTCTGACCTTATCTAACGCTTCTGTCAGGCGTTCATCATCGGCCGGCTTCAACAAGTAATCCAGGGCATGCACGTCAAATGCTTTGATGGCATAGCTGTCATACGCCGTGACAAACACAATCAGCGGAATCGGCTGATTCAGCTCGCGTAACTTGTGGATCACCTGAAAGCCGTTCAGGCCGGGCATTTGTATATCTAAAAACACTAAATCAGGCCGATGCTGAGAAATGGCGCTTACGGCATCCAATCCATTTTGGCACTCGGTTATTACTTCTACATCATTGTGGCGTTCCAGACGCGCGCGCAAACCGCGACGTGCTAAGGGTTCATCATCCACAATAATGGTTTTTATTGTTAGCTCAGTCATGTATTGCGTCTTTTACTTCGTAGGGAATGCGCAGTCTCACCCTGACACCGGTTGGCTGGTTATGCTCTATAGAAAAAGCAAAATTACGATGATATAGCGACTGCAAACGCTCCCTGATGTTTACCAGACCAACGCCGTTTTCCCGGGCCAGCTGACCATTTTTAATGTCAGCGCCCGGGCCATTGTCCGCGACGTCCATTAATAAATCGTTCCCGAAGCTGCGGGCAGTTATAGCCAGTCTGCCGCCCTCTTCCAGTTTAGATATGGCATGTTTAATTGCATTTTCAACAAGTGGTTGCAAAATCATGCTGGGAACCAGTGCATTTTCGCAGCCCGGCTCAATATCCCAGTTTACTTCAAGCCGGTCATCAAACCGTACTTTTTCAATTTCAAGATACAAACGCAGCGCTTTTATTTCCTGCTCCAGCGCAACTCGCTTAATAGGATCATTATCCAGAGAATACCGTAAAAAGTTACTCAGCCGCGAAACCATCGCTTCGGCGGTATCGTTCTCTTTTAGCAGGATTAACGTCGAAATAGCGTTCAGGGTATTAAACAAAAAGTGCGGATTAAGCTGATAGCGTAGCATTTTAATGTGCGCCTGATGGGCCATAGTGCTAGCTTTTAGCGCATTTTGCTTTTCTTTTTGCAGCATCTGGAAGTTCTTGATGCCAAAATACAGACCGCTCCAACAGCCCACCATTATCAGGGAGTTGATGGTATTGGTAAAATACATGTACCAGGCGTCCGGCCGGTAACCATGTTTGTAGATTTCCCAGTAGTTAATGTTTTTAACCACAGCCCAAATCAGCGCCACCACATAGCAGGCAAACACCACCGCGCACAGCATCTTAAGGGGCGATAAGCGTCTGGCCCAGTGAAAAACATAACGTAACGGGATAGTAAGCAGCCAGCCAGCATAAGCATTTAGCAAAATGATAAACACCCAGATAGAGCGCACATCATGCAAGAACGAACCGATGTAATACACCAGCGCAAAGCCAGCCCACCCCATACTGTGCAAAGCCCAGAATAGTCGTTCGTTGCTATCAAAAAGTCGTTGCCAGCGGCTCACAGAACTACCAATAAAAATATTCTAATGTGATTATACGCATGATAGAGCCCCGACATGGTAATTTAGTCGTAACTCTCGGGTTGCTGGTCGCACAATGGGTGCTTTTGCGATTTCGGACAATAGCTGACTAATAACTGATATTCATGCGTTTTAACCAGTGCACCCACCACCAGGCAGGGCCTACCAGTAAAAAGCGTACATCTTCTAAAAAGGAAGGCTTTTTACCTTCTATTTTATGTCCCACAAATTGCAGAATCCACATAGCCACAAACAGCGCCAGGCAAAATTGCCACACGCTAATCTTCAGTGTTTGCAACACCGCAATGCCGCCAAAGCAGGCCAGGGTAAGCAGCGTCATCGCCGCCCCAATGGGCCCTGAAAGTAAAAAATAGTAAAACAGCACCGGCACTGACAGCAGATGGGCCCAGGTGACATTGTAAATTTCCAGCCATTGGGGTACAGGCACAGACCACAACAACCCCAGGGTTACAAAGTAAATACTCGGTACAGCAACGGCGTGAATAAGCACATTGGTCCGGTTCTGATGGCTTTCAGAATAACGCGAAAGTAAATGTTCTATCTGACGCATAAGAGCTTCCCTTTGCAAACCTCGGCGGTAGTTGCAGGCCTAGTTGTGGTACAGACTATAGCGTTGCAACATGGTTTCTACGGACTGCTGACCGGATTCAAATTGCAAACCGTAAAACAAATAACGGTTTTCCTGTGAATAATTTTTAACTAACGCAATGATATTAACGCTTTTTCCATCCAGTTTACAACGGAATGTTAATTTATTGTTAACCTCAATGGGCTCATGCTCGTGTTCAAGCAATATGCCTAACCGACAACCTTGGGAGGTTAAATCAACGATACTGGCTGGCTTCAGCGTTTTTTCATCTTCGATGATGGCCACGGCTATACCTAGCTGGCCACGTTTCTCGGTGCGAAGCCCCTGGGTTTCGATACGATCCGGGAAACTCGTGATAAGCATAGGGACCGGGTGTTGCAGAAAGCGCAGAATTTTTACTTTAAAGGCGATTACAGTGCCTTGTGTACCTTCGAGAACATAGCGCACCACTAGTGTGTTGTCGGTTAACAATAAATCCCGCACCGCAGACCATTTATTGTTGTTAGGTACGCTGAAGAGCATGGCATTGGCTACATCCAGCCCAATATAGTGGGTTTTAATACGTTTAGGGGCGGTGGGCGTGGTTATCTGCAAATCGACTGTGGTACCTGGTTGCAGCGCTTTTAGCAAGGCCGTATCAGAGTCTGGCAACATAACCGGGTTTACCTTTTTATTACCTATAATGTGATTTTATAATTCAAGCACAGTTTTCAGATACTGACAAAACATATTAGGTTGGGCATCATAGAGTTATTATCAGCGTTACGGAAAAATTATGACTCAATCCCCTGTTTCTCAAGAATGTCCCCCCCCTCATTACACCCTGGCAGTGGAGTCCGTGAGCGACCACACTTTTGCGGTGAGTGTGCGTATTCCGGCTCGGTCACAACCGGTTACCACGCTGACCCTGCCGGCCTGGATCCCCGGCAGTTACATGATTCGCGATTTTGCCCGCCACATCGTGAAAATCAATGCCACCACAGAGGCCGGAGAAGCAGTGGCCCTGGAAAAATGCGATAAACAAACCTGGCAATACCATTGTCCAAACCAGACTGTTATTGTTAATTACACTGTTTTTGCGTTCGACTTGTCCGTGCGCTCCGCTTATATCAATGACCAATACGCATTTTGTAACGGTACTTCGGTATTTTTACAAATTCAGGGACTTGAGAATCAATCGCTGACACTGAGCATAGCGAAACCCTCCAATAGCGAGTGGCAGATTTACACGAGTATGCCACCTTATGATGCCGCCAAGCCTGCAACTCCAGCCCCTCAGGCAGACAGTGAGCCTAACGCTGACCTTTCCCGTCAATGGCATTACCACTGTGAAAGTTACTCTGAGCTTATTGACCACCCGCTATTTATTGGTATAGCACAAAGCCAGTGTTTTACTGTGGATGGGGTGGAATTTGAAGTTCTGTTCAGCGGCGATGCCCCGGTTGATATTGAGCGTATCTGTAAAGACCTGGAGCCAGTCTGTCAGCACCATCTGTCGTTGTTTGAAAAGCCTTATCCAATGGAACGCTATCTGTTCATGACCCTGCTTAGCGATACCGGGTTTGGCGGTCTGGAACATCGTAACTCCACGGCCTTACTGTATCCGCGGTTCGATCTGCCCCTGCCTAATGAACACGGCGCGCGCCCGGATGGCTACATCACTTTCTTAAGTTTGTGCAGCCATGAGCTGTTTCATACCTGGAATGTCAAACGCATTCGTCCCCAGGTTCTGGTTCAGCCTGATCTGCAACGTGAAGTGTTTACCGAACAGCTTTGGATATACGAAGGTTTCACCAGCTTTTACGATGATCTGACTCTGGCGCGTACCGGTTTAATTACCGCCGACAAATACCTGGAGATTGTCGGCCAGAATCTGACCCGGTTATTGCACGGAGGTGGACGACATTTGCAAAGTGCCGCGGCCTCTTCCTTTGATGCCTGGACACGCTTTTACAAACAGGATGCCAGTTCGGTTAACCATATCGTCAGCTATTACACTAAAGGGGGGATCATCGCGATGGGTCTGGATTTGTTGATTCGCCGCCAAAGCGATAATCAATATAGCCTGGATACGGTGATGAAACATCTGTGGAATGATTACGGAAAAGATGAGCGTGGCACCCCGGATGATGTTATCGCCACATTGTGCAATGACAAGCTCAACATAGATGTGCGCGATTATCTCGAGGGGGTGGTTTATGGCACCGAAGACGTAGACCTATCTCAGTGGCTGGATGATATCGGGGTCAGTCTGCACTATCGCTCAAAGCTGAACTCTGCCGATAAGGGAGGCACGAACGCAGGCAACAGTGGCCACCCGCGCCTGCTGGGAGCTACTGTTAAAACCGCACCGGTGGGCGTTACCGTGGTTCAGGTGAATGCCGATACCGCAGCTAGTGAGGCCGGACTGCACATCAATGATGTCCTGCTGGCGGTCGATAACTTTGTGGTAAATGAAAATCTGCTACAACGGCTATTGAATACCACCACTCAGGCGCAGCTCAGATTAACAGTGATCAGGGATGGACGCTTACTCGAACTTTCGTTGCCGGTTCGCCAGGCCAGCCCACAGGCATGTTATTTCACCGTTGAAGACCGTGAGAAACTGCAACGCTGGCTGGGACTTGGTGACTAGACCTGCTAATCACAGGGCGCGGCGAACCATACCGGGTTTCACCGCGTCCCGGGCAAGGATTTATTGGCGAGGTGGTACCAGCAGCGCCGGATCAAGCCGTTGCTTATGCAAGTTTATGCGCCAGTCCAGATGGGCGCCGGTGGCTCTGCCCGTGGCGCCAATCTCGCCCAGCTTATCGCCCTGGCTGACCGTATCGCCTGGGGTTACCGTCATCGAATCCAGGTGCAGAAAAGAGCTGAAGACCCCCATCCCGTGATCCAATACTATGGTGTTGCCTGAATAGTACAAATCATCAGCAAGGGTGACGGTTCCTGAGGCCGGCGCCACCACTTCGGTACCCGTGGGCGCGCCCACATCCACACCGTAATGCGGACGGCTGGGCTTGCCATTCAGAATCCGCTGACTACCGTAGACCCCGGTAATGGGCCCTTCTGCCGGCCAGATAAAACCGGTGAAAACCGCATCCAGGTCAGAAGTACTGGCCCGGGCTTTCGCCACATTGACACTGTCTTTGCGAATACGTTTTAACACCGCGTCAGGCGGTGTCACCATTTTCTGATCTAAGCCATCAATGCGCTGGGTAACATAGTCACGCTCGGCAATGGTGAGCGTGCGGCTGCCCTGCTGGCCATTTGGAAGCTGCCAGCTCAAGGTGTGTTCAAGATCGGCGCTGCGGTCAAACCCGAAAACAAATTTACCCTGAGCATTTTGCTGTAGAGTGTTACCGTCTAGCTGAACCTTGCTACCTGCAGGGAGCTGCCCTCGTATCAGGCTGCCCTGGGTCAGCTGTCCGTTTAGTACCAGTTCAGAATTGCCGGCGATAGCACCGAAACTGCCGACCAGGGCGGCCATTCCCATGACCACCCCGAACAATGCGCCTGTGAATCGATCCATATTAATCCCCAACTATTGCGCCTTTGCCCACGCCTTCATAAGCCATAACTTGTAACCTGCTGTTACCGCTACGCTTTTTCTGTTCGTTGTACACATACTGAGCCAGACATTCTACGGTAGAGTCAGTGTCGATAACTTCACAGGCAGAGCGCGGGATAACGAGTTCAAAATAACCCTGCGAAGACTCATAGGCACAACAATAGTATTCACCGGGATTCTGAACCGTACCGCTGGCCTGTAACTGGCTGTAGTCAATCAAATCTTCACTGCTGATGATATACACATCTTCCCAGCGCTGAGCCCAGTATTGCTGAGATTCCAGACAATCCTGTCCATCAATGACAATACCAATCTTAGAGCGATGGCCATGGGCGATACGCTGACAATTACCGTCGTGCTTTTTCAGACCGTGAGTATAATGATAAAACGGCGTAAGGATTTGTTCCGGGCGCAGTTTCAGTTCGATGTTGGCCACATTGTCCGGCAAATGGGTGGCAATAACCTCGCGCAGGTAATTGCCTACCGATTCCATCGTGACTTCCCCGGCGTACACAAATGCGTAAGCTTCAGCCGGGCAAAACAGCTGGATAATTTTACCGTTGTCACTTTCAAAGCGCACTTCAACCTGTTCATCCTGACTGCGGTGCATCACCGTGCTACCGGCATAATCCAACGGCACCAATAGCTTATGATCAACATACTCATCAATCAGTTTTTTAAGGTTTTTCTTAACCTTACCAAAGTCCTGAATCATGCTTTCGTCGTTCAGGTTACCGTCTAAAATAACATCGACAATCCAGCTTTCACCCACCATGCCCCGACGCGGGCACAGGTAGGAGAAGTCCATTACGGTCAGATCGTTTACAAAAAGTTGCATAATGCCCTTACAGCCTTATTAAATTGATACGTAGTATACGTGAAATTATCACGATACTCACTCGCCGGAACCCTGCGGCTCTCCGCCAGATTGCCGGCTGAGCTGGTCTTTAAGATTCGGCGGAATACCTTTAATTGTCAGGGTGTCGCTGGTGGGATCATAAATAACCCGCTCGCCGAGCAATTTTCGTTCAAAACTGACACTCACTCCGGCCCCTGCTCCTGAAAATTTAGCCAGTTGCCGTAGCGCCGCAGGATCAGGCTGTATGTCTTTTTCCAAAGGAGTAGCCAGGCCCTGGGTAAACTGCTCAAACGAATGGCTGGCCGCTTCGTCGGCAGGTAAACGGGATGACAGCTCACTGACCGACAGGGTCTCCCCGCTGTCTATTTTTTCCTTGAAGTAACTTTTCACTTCGTCACGATGCTGTTGCTGTTCTTCGCGGTCCAAATTCTCAGATGCCAGATACGCATCCACGGAAGAGATCAGCTGTTTGTTCTGTTGTTTTACATCCACCAGCTCTTCACAGCCAATAAAGTCCATGAAAAAGTCAGACACTTTTCGTCCCATGCGGCCTTTGATAAAGCTGATATAACGTTGCTGTTCGGGTTGAATCTGCAACTGGGTCAGATCAATACGCACCGCCAGTTGCATTTTAGCCAAATCCAGATGTTCCCTTGAAGCCAGGTTAAGCTCCTGACTTACCTCAACATGTGAACGGGTATTCAACAGGGCAACCATCAGGTACTGGGTGGCCAGAAATTCATACTGACAAAAGATTAAAAAACCGGTTTCTACCGAGCCGGTGTCGGTAAGGGATTTAATCAGCCGCTGACTGGCATCTACCGATAGCTGGTGAAACTCACGTTCGAGATCGTCAGTGCCATCATTTTGTTTGGTAATAAACTGGTTCAGTTGCCGGGCAAACCCGCCGCCATCATTGTCCTGGGTGCCATCGCTGCTATCGGAATCACTGACAAAGTGGCCCACCCCTTTACCCGGCTTTGAATTGAAGCTGTGGTTTATCTGGTGAGCAAGATGTTCAATTTCTGGGGTAACCGGCAAACAGGCATCTCTTGGCACGGCCTGTAGTTTTTCCTCTTTGTTTACAATCAGACGATGGACAACAAAGTGGTGTATCAGTGCGCTCATAGTAAAAAGGGAATCCTGTTGTTTAAATTTTGAATTTTACGCTAAGGAATGTGTGGAATTATGAATGAATGATTGTTATCACTCAAACAACGATTATAATCCATGTATCTATCTTACCATTCTTTTTATTAAAGATTTCAGCAAAAGAGGCGCAGCCATGCCGCAACAAAGCCGTTACCAAACCGCGGACTTCGAAAAAATCATGAATCAGGTACTCAGTACGCTGGAAGAACATAACGCGGACCGCGATCTGTCACTAATGGTTTTAGGTAACGCCATTACCCATATTTTCAATACTCAGGTAAAACCCGCCGACCGCGCGGCCATGGCAGAAAAATTTGCCGGTGTGCTGGTTAAAAGTATTAATCAATAATAACGGTTGCCCATGATTTTAGCTGAATCTCCACGTCGGCAGCGGGTAACTAAGCTGGTTAACTGGGGCCATTGGTTTGCCCTGGTTAATATTGCAATTGCCATTACCATTGCCTCTGTTTTTATTTTTTCCTCACCGTTTCCCGATACGGTTATAGGCACCGGCTACCTGTTCGCCAACTGGTTTGGTCATATCAGTTTTATGACCTTTTTTGGCTTTGTTATTTTTGTACTGCCGTTGTGCTATCTGGCGGTGAGCCCCAGGGTGATAAAAACCGCCGCCTCAATCATTGCCGCGGTAGGATTGGCGTTTCTGGCCTTTGATGCCTTGCTTTACAATCGTACTGGCTTTCATATTGGTTTCAGTTCGGCGCCACTATTAAAAAGTGAGGCGCAAACCCAGTTCAGTCATTTTTCGTTGCAGGACTGGGGCTTTCTGGCACTACTATTTATTGTCTGGTTTGGTTTTCAGCTGATTCTTGCCAATGCTATCTGGAAGCGAATTGAGCGATTACAGAAAAAACACATCGGCACCCCGGTCTCCAGCTTCTTTATTGTGTGCTTTGTGGCCAGCCATGCTATCCATGTGTGGGCTGATGCCCGCTTATATCAGCCGGTTATCAAACAGGATAATATGTTTCCGTTGTCCTATCCGGCGACCGCCAAAACTACCATGTCTCGTTATGGCCTGCTTGACCTGGCTCGCTACCAGGAGCGTAAAGAACTTCAGTTTGATCCGCAGATACATAAGATCACTTATCCGTTAAAGCCGGTTTATTGCTCTGTGGCAGCCAAAGAGAACCTGGTGTTGGTGGTGCAGACCGATGAAGTGCCGCTGCAGGATCTAACCCGCTTTGGCTTAACCGAACAAAAAAATTACTTCTCGACGGCCTCGACGCCGGAAGGCTTGATAATGACCACCTTGTTTGGGGTACCGGAGATTTATGAAGACACCCTCACTGAGGAAAGTCCGGTGTTGTTGGCCTTGCCAGTAGCGCTGGGTATGTCTGTCTCGATTCATACAGAGGCGGCCTTACCCAATCAAATGCTCGAAGGTTTCAGACAGCCTCTTGCCAATCAGCATAATGGTCTGCACCTGGCCTTTTTGCCCGGCGCCGAAATAGATAAGTATGTTGATCAACAACTGGTAAACGACAACCAGATAATTATCGCTTCTGGATTTAATGACTCATCACGCGGGGCCCAGGGAAGTCTTTATTCAAATCTGCCCATTGATACCCGGATTGCCAGTACCGAAGATCTGGCCCCAACGATATTAAATGCGCTAGGTTGCAGCGCCCCGGTAAACTTCTATTCCACCGGACGCAATCTGCTGAGCCCTTCTCGTAGCTGGGTGGTTAGTACCACCGGCGATAAAGTGGTGGTTATGCATAATAACCAACGCATTGAAGTTCTAAGTAACGGCAGTTACGAGATCACTGATATGCGTACCGGTCAGCGTAGCAATGACAATCTGAATGTGGACCTGTTAAGCACTGCTATCAAGCATCTGACCCGCTTTTCGAGGCCGCAATAAGCTTTGAAATCAGTGCAGGGACCTCCTGCACTGAGGTTGCGTGAAATACCTGGCTTTGATGAAGCTCATATGTTCGGGGCACGCTGGTATTGATGAAACACTGCGCCGGTAACCCTGCCGCTGCTCCGGCTTCTATATCTCGCCAGCTGTCCCCCATCAGAATACTTTTCGATAAGTTGCCATGAAGCTCCTCAGCTGCCTGATACAACATGCCCGGCGCGGGTTTGCGACACTCACAGGAGACCTTGTAGTCGTTTAAACCATCAGTGGGATGATGAGGACAATAATAGACCGGAATATGGGGCAGATGGTGTCGGCTGAACACCACCTGCATATAGCGGCAGAGTTCCTGAAATCGGGCTTCGCTGTAATAGCCCCGTCCTATCCCTGACTGATTGGTCACTATTACGGGCAAAAAACCGGCATTCACTACTTGTTGTATCACCCCAAAGATCGGTTCAATAAAGTGTAAGTCCTGCACCTTACCGACATAACCGCTATCCTCATTAATTACCCCATCGCGGTCGAAAAACGCCAGGCGATTCTGTGCTTTTATCGGTTCGCTCATAACGGAGCCTGCCAGATACGAATAACAAAGTCGGCGGTAACGCTGTGTAGTTGTTGGACAATTTGCGTATAACGCTGCTCAGTCACTTTCCAGGTGTAGGGGGTCATTTTGAGCAGGCCATTTCTCGTGAGCTCATCTGATAAGTCCACGCTAAACTGCAGATCGCTTTGCTGGCGCAGTGCCCAGGGCTCAGCAAGCAATTCCGGTGCACTGTGCTGCTGTGGCGCATCGTAAACCCTCGCTTTAAGCTCAGTCAGGTGGTGCGGGCCCGGATCAACGGTTACCAGCAAGCCGCCGGGGCGCAGCACCCGGGCATATTCACTGGTGCTGCCCGGCGCAAACACCTGCAGTATCACATCCTGTGAATGGCTTGTGAGGGGCAAAGAAAAATTACTGGCTACCACAAACTGAGCCTGTTTGTATTTTTTAGCCGCCATTTCTACGCCCACTTTAGCAATATCATTACCCGCGGCGTTTATCTGATATCCACGCTCAGTCAGGGCTTGTGCGATAAAACCCAAATAAGCCCCTTCACCACAGCCTGCTTCATAAAGCTGATATAAGTCTGTTGCAGAGGTCAGCTGTGCTGCCAACAGATCGCTCAGATGCGCCATCAGCGGGCCATAACCCTGAGCCTGATGAAAGTCCCGGCGTGCCAGTAACATGGGCTTGTCATCGCCGGGGTGTAATGATCGTTTATTTTGTACCGGCAACAAGTTCACATAGCCGCTTTTGGCACAATCAAAGCTATGGTTGCCGGCGCATCGCCAGGTTTTACTTTGGGTATCAAGTGCACGCTGGCACAACGGACATTGCCACATAAAATATTTTACTGCGTTGAAGCTGAATGAGCGCGATAGTAGCAGATGTGTCAGAATTGACAAAAGATATGCGGTTACTGCCTTGCCGAGTCCGACCAGGCAGTGATTAAAGACGGCTTAAGGGCTTACACCCCACAGCTTATTGTTGCTCGAACATGTTAAAGATACTCGAGAAGTCTTTATCCTGATTCCCCTTACTTTGATGCAGCCGGTACAGCGACTGGGCCAGGCTGGCCATGGGCGTCGCCGAATTACTTGTGGTGGCCGCATCCATCGCCAGACTCAAATCTTTATTCATCAGCTTGACCATAAAGCCCCCCTGATAATTATTTGAGCTGGGTACATTCTCCATAACATCCGGGCACGGATTGTACTTTTGCAAGGTCCAGTTACAGCCCGAACTCTGCAACATAATTTCACTCACCACTTTAGGGTCCAGCCCATTGGCAATGGCCAGCTGTAATGCTTCACTGGTCCCTGCCATTAATACGGCAAGCAGCATGTTGTTGCAGATCTTAGCGACCTGTCCGGCCCCCAGCGGTCCGGCATGAAAGAGATTTTTACCCATGCAATCCAGCACTGGCCGAGCTTCTTCCACCGCCTGATCGGAACCGCCCATAATAAATGTCAACGTGCCCGCAGCCGCGCCCGCGGTGCCACCTGATACCGGGGCATCGACAAACTTACGGCCGGATTTTTCCACCGCCTCGCCGACATCCCGGGCACTTTGTGCATCAATGGTACTAGAGTCAATAAACAGCGTGTGTTCAGGCGCATGGGCAATGATGCCCTCTTCCCCAAGATACAGGCTTTTCACATGCACTGCTGCCGGTAGCATACTGACCACTACATCAGCAGAGCTGACGGCATCAATAGCACTGGAGGCAGCTTTGGCGCCTTTATCACAGGCTTGTTGCACAGCCTCAGGAACCAGATCAAACACAGTAACATCTAAGCCCTTGGCGAGCAGGTTGGCGGCCATAGGCCCACCCATATTTCCCAACCCGATAAATGCGATTTTTTTCATTATTGTGCTCCTAAGTCAGCCAGGGGATGCTGTTGTTCGTCCCACAATGGGCTGAAGAAGTGCGAGACGACTTCTTCAGGAACATCGGCTATCCGCGAAAACTTCCAATTGGGTTTAAAATCTTTATCAATCAGTAAGGCGCGCACCCCTTCCTGCAGTTCACCATATTCTCCACAATGGCAAGACATGGTCATTTCCATTTTGAAGCAGTCTGCCAACGACATATCCGCACCGCGCCGGACCTGTTCAAACACCAGGTTGGCGGTAATGGCGGAGCCATTACTCAATGCTTGCTGGGCTTTGTTTAGCCATTTGTCTTCAGTGGCATCCAGCTGCAGAATATTGTCGGTAATTTGCGCGATATGGCTATCATCGCAGGCTTTATTAATAAGGCTCATCCGTGGCTCTACCTGAGCCTCTACACGCTGATGGGCAGGTGTTTCATGGGTAGAGAGAATGTTTGAGACCTGTTCATGGGCATTGTCAGTGCTAAATTCAGTTTGCCCCAACTGCTCAATAATCCATTGTTTCTGGTCCGCATCACAATAATGATCGGCCAAATTCAAATAGCAGGCATCGGTAGCATTAATACTGGCGCCGGTCAGCCCCAGGAAGAGGCCACTATGCCCGGGTAATCTTGGCAAAAAGTAACTGCCCCCTACATCCGGGTAAAGACCTATCGTAATTTCGGGCATGGCCAGCCGGGAGCTGGCGGTAACCACCCGATGCGAAGCGCCATTGAGCAGGCCCATGCCGCCCCCCATGACGATTCCATGTCCCCACACCACCACAGGTTTGCTAAAGGTATGGATGGTGTAATCAAGGCGGTATTCCAACGCGAAAAAGCGTTCAATAAAATCCGGCACCTCACCAGGGGCCGCTTCCATTGAGCGATACATAGTAACGATATCGCCCCCGGCACAAAATGCTTTGTCCCCAGCGGCATCGATAAACACCAACGCCACCTCATCACGCTGCTCGAATTGTTGTAAGGCATCCAGCATCGCCTGAGCCATATCTAAATCAAGGGCATTTAAAGATTTTGGTTTGTTCAGCGTGAGCTTGCCGGCCACTTTACCGCCAGCTAAAGCAAATTCACTCACCATTACAGGGGCCGTCTCGACGGTATCATTCATCTTGCGTCTCCTATACAGTTGTTATAGCACTTCGCGTTCATCGGCCAGCAAACGGCGGCCGACAATGAGCCGCATGATCTCATTGGTGCCTTCCAGTATCTGGTGTACCCGTACATCCCTGACATGGCGTTCGAGGGGATATTCTTTGATATAGCCATACCCACCGTGAAGCTGTAAGGCATCGTTACACACCTTAAAGCCTACATCGGTGGCAAAGCGTTTGGCCATGGCGCAGTAAGTGGTTTTGTCCGCGTCGTTATTATCCAGCTTAAAGGCAGCCAGTCGTACTATTTGTCGTGCTGCCACCAGCTCAGTGGCCATATCAGCCAGCTTAAATTGCAATGCCTGAAAGGCGGCCAGCGGCTTGCCAAACTGCTCGCGTTCCTGCATATAATCCCGGGCTGTATTCAATGCCTGCTGAGCGGTACCAATAGAACAGGTGGCAATATTGATGCGGCCCCCGTCCAGCCCCTGCATCGCCATCTTAAAGCCATCCCCTTCATTGCCCAATAACCACTGTGCCTCCACTTCAACATCTTCAAAGGTGATCATCCGGGTCGGCTGCGCATTCCAGCCCATTTTCTCTTCAGGTTTACCATACACAATACCAGCGCAATCGGCCGGTACCGCAAAGGCTGAAATACCGCCTGGCCCGGCATCGCCGGTTCTTGCCATGACGACCAGCACATCAGTACTGCCGGCGCCCGAGATAAATACTTTTGAACCGTTCAGCCGATAGCCATTGTCGGTTTTAACTGCTGAGGTTTTTAATGAGGCAGCATCCGACCCGGCACCTGGCTCGGTAAGACAGTAAGACGCCAGCTTTTCGCCGGTGACCAGCTCTGGACACCAGGTTTGCTTAACACTGTCGGTTCCCCAGCTGGCAATCATCCAGGTTGCCATATTGTGAATAGTCAGCATGGCGGTAGTCGTGGTACAGCCCATCGCCAGCTGTTCAAAAATAATGGAAGAGTCGAGCCGGGATAACCCTAACCCGCCTTCCTCTTCGGGAGTATACAAGCCGCAGAACCCCAGCTCCCCGGCCTGTCTTATTTCATCCACCGGAAAATGGTGCTCTTTATCCCAGCGCGCCGCATTGGGTTGTAACACTTCACGGGCAAACTGTGAGGCCGTTTCGGCAAACGCCTGCTGATCATCGTTTAAAGCAAAATCCATGATAGCCTCCCGTTAAGACAACGAAATAGTCATATTAGGGCCACCCGGGATATCATTTTCAAGCCAGCGTGACGTGATTGTCTTGGTTTCGGTGTAAAAACGGATACCCTGTTTACCATAGGCGTGCAGGTCGCCGTAAAAGGAGTTTTTCCAGCCGGTAAAGGAGAAGAACGGCAATGGTACAGGGATCGGTACATTGATACCCACCTGACCCACTTCAACTTCTCGCTGATATTTTCTGGCCGCTGCCCCACTATTGGTGAATATCGAGGTGCCATTACCATAAGGATTATTGTTCACCAGCGTCAGCGCATCTTCCAGTGAGTCTGCGCCCATGGTGCACAGTACCGGGCCAAAGATTTCCTGTTGATAAATATCCATATCGGCAGTGACATCACTAAAGACCGTAGGACCGACCCAGTTGCCTTCCTCATACCCTTCCAGGGTAAACTCACTGCCATCTACCAGACAGGTCGCCCCCTGATCCTTACCACTTTGAATCAGCTTCAGGACCCGCTGCTTAGCAGCCGGGCTGATCAGTGGCCCAAAGGCGGCTTCTTTGTTGTCCCATAAGCCTGGTTTGACCTTGGCAATACGCTCTGCCAGTTCCGGGATCCATTCCTGTGCTTCACCCACAAACACCGCCACAGAAATTGCCATACAACGCTGCCCGGCGGCGCCCACTGATGCGCCCACCAGATTGTTCAGAACATGTTCTTTATTGGCATCAGGCATAATCACGGTATGATTTTTAGCACCGGCGAAACACTGTGCGCGTTTCATATTAGCGGTGGCAGTGCGATAGATATGCTGCCCCACTGGCACTGAACCTACAAATGAGACCGCTTTAATGGTGGGATGGGTCAGTAGCGGCTCAACCTGGTCTTTGCCACCATGAATCACATTCAATACACCATCAGGCGCGCCCGCTTCTTTAAACAGCTCGGCCAGTCGCATTGGGGTCATTGGATCCTGTTCAGAAGGCTTCAATATGAAAGTATTGCCGCAGGCGACAGCCAATGGGAACATCCATAACGGAATCATCGCCGGGAAGTTAAACGGAGTGATCCCCAGGCACACCCCTAGTGGCTGGGTATTGCTATAGGTGTCGATATTACGGGCAACATTTTCTACGGTTTCGCCCATCATCAGCGAGGGCACATTCATGGCTTGTTCCACCACTTCAATGCCACGCCACACATCACCCATCGCATCATCAAACGTTTTGCCGGTTTCTTTGGCCAGTATTTCGGCAATATCCCGTTGATGCTCTTTCAACAAGGCCTGATAACGCATCATCACCCGGGCGCGTTCGGTTACCGGCACATTTCTCCAGCTTTCAAAGGCCTGCTGGGCACTGCTAACCGCCTGCTCAATTTCCTGCTCGGTGGCACAGGGAGTCTGTGCGATAACCTGATTGTTGGCAGGATTGGTGACATCAATAAACTGCGTGGTTGCAGAGGGTTGCATTTGGCCATTGATTAATAAGGGTACCTGGTGCATAGCTTTTTGTGTCCTGTAGTTTGGCTCTTGGCAACAACATAACGCCACCTCACCTTCACGTAAACGTAAAGCATTAAGCCGACGTTATGGTTATGTAAACTTTGTGTGACAAATATCATGCTTGAGGTTGTTAAATTGATCAATATCTGTGAACGAATTTATTTTTGTTCACAGATGACGAATCTGTAACTGATTGTTATGCTTAGCTCTAGCACAGCGGCGGCTCTTCGCCCTTTCATTTCAGGTGTTATATTGATGCAATACCGTCTTGCAATCGTTGAAGACAACGCTACCGCCCGCGGCACACTGCGCAGTCATGTGCTGAGCCTGGGTCTATTTGAGATCAGTAGTTTTAGCAGTGGTAAAGAGCTCAAACAGGCTCTTCGCAAGCAGAATTTTGAAATCATTATCCTTGATTTTCACCTGGGGGAGGATCGTAATGGCGTAGAATGGCTGACGATTCTACGTAATGAACAGTTTATCCGGCCCAGTACCGGCATTATCTTTATCACCTCTGATCGCCTGCCTCAGACCATCGGCCAGATTATTGACTGCCAGCCGGATCTGTTACTGATTAAACCCTACAATATGAACAGTCTGGCCCGGGGACTCAAATACTATATCACCTATAGAAAGTTAGTCAGCAATGCGCTGGCAGCCATCGATAGCCACGATAAGAAACAGGCGCTGGGTCAGCTACAAACCTTACTTCAGGGCCCTATCCCACAACGGCTTCGCAACGATGTCATCAAATTAAAAGCGCAGTTGTTGTTTGAAACCGGCAATATCCCGCGGGCCCGATCATTGTACGACGCCATATTGCTGGAGTCTGACAAGGTGCTATGGGCCCAGTGGGGCAAAGTAAAATGCCATTATGTGGAAGGAAGCTGGTTTGACTGCGAAGCAGAATTAAGCACCATGTCTGAGTCACCACTGGCTCGGGGCAAGGCATTCGAGTGGCTGGCCGGACTGAGTTTTGAGCAGGAGGCTTACGCTCAGGCTGAACACTACCTGGATAATATTCACGGCAGCGAGCTAAGTCTGTCCGCTGCACGCCTGAAATCCATGGCCTACCAGAAACAACACCGGGTGGTGGAAGGCATCGAGCTGTTGCAAAAAAAACGCGAAGCCAGCCAGCATACCCGCGACCGTTTCACCGCCTTTACCTTTGAACTGGCGGAGTTTTATTTATCCATCGCCGAGCAGCAGCCCGTCACCAACCGCACCGAAAGTCTGTCGCAGGCCCGGCGGTTGATTGGCATAGCCGGCCGGGCTCAAAATGATTCTCAGTTATTGCAAAAACGAGATATTCTGATGGCCTATACCGCGATTCTGGATGAAGAGCCAGACCGAGCTAACGCGTTGATGGCAGAGCAGCACGGAGCCGATTATCAGCGAACCAGCACCGGCACGCTGATTACCGCGGCTAAAGTGTTCGGGGGTCTGAACCGACCCAACAAAGCCCGGGAGTTGCTGGCTCTGGCCCACGAACGCAACCAGGCTAATCTTAGTCTCACCGAACAAATCACGGATCAGCAACAACTGACCCAGACCGAACAAATTATGGGATTGGCGGCCGACCAGGCCAGCGAACTGAACGACCAAGGAACCCGGTTGTTTGTCCAGCAAAAATATACCAAAGCCGTGTATTATTTTTATCAGGCTTATAAGTTACTGCCTGATACCGCAGCCTTCGGCCTGAACCTGTTACAATGTATGCTGCAGGCCGGGCAGCCCGCTTTTCGGGGAGTAACGGTACTGGCATTAATAAAGACGCTGGCTGGCGCATCGTTATCGGCCAGTAACCGCAACCGGCTGCTAAAGCTGGAGCAGGCGCTAGATGATAACGATGCATTGTATCTGAGCGCCCGTTCTATTGAACGCAACAAAAAACGTTCCGATCCCCATCATAGCGCTGACTAAACGGTGACGATGCTCAGGACAGCCGGGTCAACAGGCTCGAAGTATCCCAGCGCCCGCCACCTGCTTTTTGAACATCGGCATAATATTGGTCCACCAGCGCGGTCAGGGCCAGTGTGGAGCCGTTTTTACGGGCTTCAGCCAGGGCAATCGCCAGATCTTTACGCATCCAGTCCACTGCAAAACCAAAATCGTACTCATTGCTAAGCATGCTGGAGGCCCGATTTTCCATCTGCCACGACTGCGCTGCCCCCTGGCTGATAACCTCAATAACCTGAGCACAGTCCAGTCCCGCCCGCTGACCAAAATGAAGGGCTTCTGCCAGGCCCTGGATAATGCCGGCAATGCAAATCTGATTCATCATTTTTGCCAATTGCCCTGATCCTGTTTCACCCAGCAGTTTTGCCTGCCGGCTGTAGGTGTTAAGGGCTGGCAATACCGCTTCAAAATGTTTGCTCTGGCCGCCGGCCATTACGGTAAGTGCGCCGTTCACCGCACCGGCCTGACCGCCGGATACCGGGGCATCTATAAAGCCAATATTCTGTTTACTGGCCATTGCGGCTACTTCGCGTGCCACATCTGCCGACGCGGTGGTGTGATCAACTAACACCGCGCCGGGCGACATTCCTTTGAGTACTTCACCGGCGACTGCGCGAACATCGTTGTCGTCACCCACACACATAAATACAATATCTGCATGCGCTCCTGCTTCCTGGGGGGTATCAACCCGTTGGCCGGGATAAGACTCACACCACTTTTGCGCTTTGGCGCTGGTACGGTTGTACACCGTTACCTCATAGCCGGCACTGGCAAGATGTCCGGCCATCGGGTACCCCATTACCCCTAAACCAATAAAACTGACCTTTTGCATATTATAAGTCCTTCAATGTTATTAACACGTATGCCACGTCCTACTCTATACTGTTTGAGAACAAGAGTGAAAAAGTCAGGCAGTATGGGCCCTCATCACTTTAGCATTCTGTCCTTCAATTACCTTTGCCGTGAGTCTGTTATGAGCCTATCTGTCGCCATGTTCAGCGCCCAGCGCTACGACATAGATTCTTTCACCGCCGCCAGTGCGGATACGCCGGTGACGTTCACCTTTTTTGAGGCTGCACTAAACCTTACCACCTGTCCGTTAGCAAAGGGCTATGACGCGGTTTGTGTGTTTGTAAACGATGAACTCAACCACGAGGTACTAAACATTCTGGCCGCAACGGGGGTGAAGCATATTGCTCTGCGCTGTGCCGGTTTTAATAATGTGGATACCGCAGCGGCAAACGCACTGGGAATCGTGGTTTCCCGGGTGCCTGCGTACTCCCCGGAGTCCGTGGCAGAGCATACCCTGGCGCTGATGCTGACGCTTAACCGAAAAACACATCATGCTTACAACCGCGTTCGTAACGGGAATTTTTCCCTGCAGGGCCTTTTGGGCTTTACCCTGCATCATAAAACCGTAGGCATTATCGGTACCGGCGCCATCGGCCTGGCGACGATTAATATTCTGGCCGGGTTTGGTTGCCGCCTTATCTGTCATGATCCGTCCCCCACCTCAGCCGCCAGGGCGCAGGCTCAAGCCCGTGGAGCCTGTTATGTCACAATGGATGAGCTTTATACCCAAAGCGACATTATCACTTTGCACTGCCCTCTTACGAGCGCCACCCGTCACCTGATTGATACCAGTGCCATCGCAAAAATGCGTCCGGGAATCACCCTGATCAATACCTCCCGCGGTGCCCTGATAGACACCCGGGCTGTTATAAAAGCACTTAAACAGCGTCATATTAAAGCCCTGGGCCTGGACGTCTATGAGCAGGAGTCGTCATTGTTTTTCAGCGACCACTCCCTGGAAATTATTGATGATGATGTGATTGAACGACTACTGACGTTTCCAAATGTCCTAATCACCGGACACCAGGGTTTTTTTACCGAAGAAGCCCTGGACCAGATTGCCTTTACCACCCTCAACAATTTGCGTGATGCTGAAAATAAGCAGACAGGCGGTCCCGGTTTCGTGGTTTCGGGCTGACAAGCCCGGGCGGCTTATCAGGTTTTACGCAGCATCAGGTAAAAATATTTGCCAAGCCAGCAAAACGGCTCCTGATGACCGTACTGACGTTCAGCATCAAGAAGTTCGGCAAATTTTTCATCACTTTCTGGTTTGTCATTCATATAATCATGGAAACAGCGTATGCCGGTTTTTGCTTCAATACTGAAGCCCAGATCTTGCATAAATGTAATAACTTCAGTTGGGCGCAACGCGTTTCCGGGGTTTAACCGTACCTGATTTTTGACTTTCAGCCCCCGTGCGATATAGGCAAAGTTACCATACACCGCGTTACCGAACAGCGCAGCATCACGGTTGAAAAAACTTAAACTTAGTCGGCTTCCGGGTGTCATTTGCTCACTGATGTGTTTAAGCGCAGCAAAGGGGTCGGCCAGCCACTCCAGTACTGCGTGGCATACTACCAGCGAATACTGCGATAGTGAGTCTATCTCCTGAAGAGGCAGCTGCTCGATAGCCACCCCCGGATACGGGGCCAGTAATTCCCGGGCCAGGCCCAGTACTTGTTCCGAGGCGTCAGTCAGGGTTACCTGGTGGCCCTGCTCCAGCAAAGTTTTGGACAACACCCCGGTGCCCCCGCCCAGTTCGATAATCCGATGACGGCGCTGCTGCAAGAAGGGCTGCATAGCCTCCAGTAACAAAATATGCCGCAGACGGCCCTTGGTGGTGCCATAGATATTGTTGGCAAATTTGTCAGCAATGCCATCAAAGTATTGATCGGTCTCTTTCATTGATGACTCTTAGGCAGGGTTATCGATATCGATAAAGCGAACATCCAGCCCCAGTTTACTGGCCAGATAATCCCCTACCGCTTTAGCACCACAGCGCTCGGTGGCATGATGCCCACAGGCAAAATAATGTATATGTTGTTCACGCGCACTGTGAATGGTTTTTTCTGACACTTCGCCACTGAAAAATGCATCCATGCCGGCTTCGGCGGCCTGATCGATAAAGCCCTGACCGCCACCACTACACCATGCAATCTGGCTGATTGTCTGGTTTCCGGCCGCTTCTGTCAGTGGGGTTTTGCCTAACACCTGGCTAAAGCGACGGGCCAGCTCCTGAGCGCTTACCGGGGTGGCCAGCTGCCCCTGATAGACTATGCCCTGAGGATAAACACCGGGCATAGGTTTGGCATTGTGAATATCCAGAAGCCGGGCCAGCTGTACATTATTGCCATACTCCGGATGCACATCGATAGGCAGATGATAGGCGAACAGGTTGATATCATGCGCAAGTAAGGCCTGTAAGCGGCGTTTTTTCATGCCGGTAATAGCGCCGCTTTCCCCTTTCCAGAAATAACCATGGTGTACCAGAATCGCATCGGCCTGATGCTCAATAGCCGCATCAATCAGCCGTTGTGACGCGGTTACCCCAGTCACGATAGTTTTGATACGTTCTTTACCTTCAACCTGCAAGCCATTTGGGCAATAGTCTTTAATATCTTCAGGCTGAAGCAGATTATTTAAAACAGTATGTAATTCCGAGCGAGAAATCATAAACCCCACCTGCTAAAAGTGAATAAAGAAAAGGGTAAGTTTATCATTGATAACCCCAAATACCGACCATGGCAGGCCGCTACCTGGTGTTAATCATTAGGGGGTCAGGCTAAAGATTTACCGCTGATGCCGTGGGCCACAAAAGGCACCAGATGATTAATAACATCCACCACATCAATGGTCTGGTTGAAATCAGCCTGCGCAATTTCTTTTAAGGCCTGACACGAGGCCATAGAAAAAACAAAGCTACCCATAGCAAAATGCAGTCGCCAGAACAGTTCACTGTCGTCAATCTCCGGCAATCGCCGATGGATCTGGGCCAGTAGCCGGTGCACTGTATCGCCGTAATCATGCATGATAAAGCGTCGCAGATGGCCTTGGGTTTCATTATAACCCCGTCCCAGCAACAGCACGAAGCGCTCAGTGCCACCGGGCCTGAAATCATGCAGCGCAATCATAGGGGGAATAAGTGCATCAAACAGCGACTGGATGCCGGCATGGCCGGTTTGCAGCGGCAGTTGTTCAAATACTTCATCCAGTTTGGGCATCAGTACATCAAAGTAGCGCTTGAAGACAGCCTGAATGAGATTTTTTTTACTACCGAAATGGTAGTTTACCGACGCCAGATTCACGTCGGCACTACGGGTAATGGTTCGCATGGAGGTCTGGTTAAAGCCCTGTTCTGCAAACAGGACTTCCGCCACATCCAAAATCACATTTTTTGTCGATTTTGACATAATACAGAATTAATGAAACCAGCTTCTGGACTCGCTCCATAGCCGCATTAATGAACGCTGCGCTACTGAGGCAAACGACATGCCCAGCTTTTCTGCCATATTCTTTTTATGGGCGTATTTCACGCTATAGATTTGCTTTTGTGGATGCGCCGCCAGAATATAATCATCAGACGTCATAATTTCATCCACCAGTCCCAGGTCCTTGGCTTTGATGCCAGGCCAGAACTCGCCGGTGGCGACTTTCTCTATATTCAGCTCGCCGCGCTGTTCACGTACCCAGTCCTTAAACAGTACATGAATCTCTTCGAGTTCTTCACGAAACTTTTCGCGACCTTCATCGGTATTTTCACCAAATACAGTCAGCGTACGCTTGTAGGCACCGGCGGTATGCTGCTCAAATTCCACATCGTTCTTCTTAAGAAGTTTGTGAAAATTTGGCATTTGCGCCAATACGCCAATCGAGCCGATATAAGCAAAACGTGAGGCCAGCAGATGATCGGCAACACACGCCATCATGTAGCCACCACTGGCGGCCACTTTATCTACTGAAATGGTTAAGCGGATGCCCTTTTCTTTAATACGCTGCAACTGAGAAGCCGCCAGCCCATAGCCATGAACCACGCCCCCACCACTTTCTAAACGCACCAGAACTTCATCACTTTTTTCAGCCACACATAGTACTGCGGTAATTTCTTCGCGCAGCCGTTCTACCTCGTGGGCGTCCATGGAGCCTTTGAAATCGATAACATACAGCCGGGACTGTTGTTGTTCCTGCTTATCCTGTTGCTTAGCTTCTTTTTTCTGCTGCTTTGCCAGCTTCTTCATACTGGCTTTATCCAGTAGGACAGAACGGGCATAGTGAGTGATGTCTTTTAATTGCTCCGACAGTGACACAATCTCAAGCTGGCCCTTACCCGGCTTCTGCTTATTGGCAGCTCCGACAATAGCCACAACGACCATTACTATCGCCACCACCAGGGTGACGGCTTTCGCCAAAAATAGCCCGTATTCGTACAAAAACTCCAAATTTATCTCCTGATGCTATCCAAAGATAGTGCTATTCACTGAAATATTGATGCGCAAGTTTACCAGCGTTATTCGCCCTTGACGACAGCCTGGCTGTATCTCGGCCATAAAAAAGGCCAGCAATAGGCTGGCCTTTTACAAAAATAGCAGATTAATTCGCTACTACGTCCGGGTTACTGATTTTTATAACCCCCGCCTCTGTGGCCAGGTAGGTCGCCACCTGAGTTTGCATCTCAGTGGTAGTGGCCGAACTGGCATCCGGGCTCAGACTGGAGCCATGGGCGCCTTCGGTAAAGCGCACCTGCCCTGACACCGGGTCGCCTGAAACCGTGCTGCTGATTTGCGGTAAGCCAATCAGCGCGGCCAGAGGATTCTGGCCAGACAACGGCAGTTTGGTAGTTACCGGGATAACCTGATCCGGTTTATTTTCCTCACTACCATCACCGATGACTGTCATCATATGAACCGGAGTACTTTCGCCCAGACTACCGGCATAGTTATTTGGATCGCCGGAGTCCAGCACGGTTTGCGCGGCAAAGGCAAACTCATTTAACGTCGCCTCCACCGCTGCGGCCTGGGCCGGGGTCAGTGCCTGCTCAAATTGAGTCACTGCCGCCACCAACTCTTCACGGGTAACATCAGTAGTGCCGTACAGCTGCATAAGCAATCCCTGAAACTCTTCAGAAGACTCCGACAATAGCAGGCCTTTTATCAACGGTCCGAAAGAAGGCGACTCAATCAGGAACTGCGCCACACCGCCTCCGGGTGACTCCAGCGACGCTGCATTGACCGCAAATAAGCCATCAAGCGCGGCTAAATCGCCACCCAAAGAGGTGTTGGCAACGGCCGCAAAGTTACCACCGGTCATCGCCCCCAGTGAAACTCCCATCACCGATACCTGACCCAGGTTGAACTTAACGTTCTGGTCAGTGGTATTGTCAATAACGGCATTCAGGCCCAGACGAACCCCCAGCAAATCCGCTACGCTCTGGCGCAGATTATCCCGCGCGGTAGGCAGACTGCCCAGATTCATATAATGCGTTGGTGTAACCGACGTAGCATTAATATCATCCGTGCCATCCATATCAACATCAAAACCACGACTACCATGAAGTGGTTGATCAATCGCCACGCTGGCAATACCCGCTAATGCTAGAGAACCCGTAATAGCCAGCATATCTTCTTTTTTGCTGGTAATTCCGTGATACAAAATGACCACGGGCCAGCCCGCTTCCGGGGTACTAAGAGGAATATCTAACGCCCCGGCAACCATTGGATCCGGGATGGTAACCTGAACCTCCAGAGTTTGCGCCGAAATGGCTTGTGGTACCGGGTTGTAGCGAGTGATGTAGCGATTCTTATCCAGTGGATTGTCATCGATGCGCAGGTCCGCCAGGCCCAGCTGCTGACACAGTGCATTATTAGGACCGGCTTCGGCAGTGGCTTTGACATCATCACTGGCGCCCGCCAGCACAATACCGCTGTCGCAGGCGGCTTGCCAGAAATCAGTTACCGGTGCCATGGGATTTTCTGCCGATGGTACCCCCAGATAATAAGGTAAGGTGATATTGCCGGTATAATGCTGGGCTGCACAAAACGGCCCTACTTTATTAAGCAGGCCTGAGGCTAATGGCTCAGCAAAGCTATTCAGAGCTCCAAACTGTTCGGCGGCGCCGCCAGCCGCGGTAGTCAATAAGCCATCACAGCTTTGCAGTGAATCAAAGCCACCCGCTTCCAGAGTGGCCTCAATGGCGCCCTTAGTACCAGCATCCAGGTCAGCTGATGCCTGCAGCACAGCGCCGGATAATACTTCATCGCTCACCAGATTCAGCGCTTTCATGGCAGTAGCAGCCCCGGCATCACCTACGGTAATCGCCGGCAGAGACTCCCCTGCGGCCGGATCACCACCTGCAGCCCGGGCGGCATAGGTTGCCACTGACACTTTTTTCAGTGCCTGTAACGAATCGTCAATGGACTGGGTGGTGAAAGCAGCCACATAGCTTAGTTCTTCTCGGGCATAGCCTGCTGACTCCAGCGGCGTGATATAACTGTTTACCAGACCCTGAAGCTGCAGTTGTGAGTCTGTACTTAGCGGCATCGTATTGACATCCTGACGCACCAAATCCCAGGTGGTGGAACCTTTTACCGATTTACCGCTACTGTCTTTTAGCGCGTCTGTCACCACCAGCATATAGCCACTGGCTGCTTTTAGCGGCTTCAGTGGAACCACAGAAATGGTGTCGTCATCGGCCAGGCTGGTAACATAATCTTCGCCATAAGTGAGCGCATCACCCACTTTACAACCTGCTGATGGCGTTGAAACCGCGGCACAGTCCGGGTCACTTTGATCAAGACCCAGGGTAGCTTCGTGAATAAAAATTCCGGCAGATAAGGTGGACTCATCCAGCGAGGCGCCTGGCGGTGTCTCAACATTGATAACGAAGGGTGCCTGAGTAGACCAGCCATCCAGCACATTTAGTGCGTTTCTGGGATCGCCAAAATCGGTTGGATCAGCCACCGGAACATTCAATGTGTAATCAAAAAAGCCATCGTCCCCCGGCAGCATGAGCAGGTCATTGGGCGTGTTTAAATTTCCGGCTGCAGGGTCAAAGACAATTCGGGAAAAGGGGGTTTGTTCAGGAGTTTCAGCTTCGATATCTTCAATGGTGTCACCAGAGCCTCCGCATCCTGCTAACCCCAGCGCCACAGCAACACTGGAACTGATAAGTAGTTTTCTCATTCTTTCTCCCTCAAATTCATTGTTTTTATTGTCTGTTTAAAACCCTGTTTAAGCGACTATCCTGTCTATGATGGACAACTAACCCCAGAACACTAAATAAGATTCCAAACATGTAAGACCAGTTACTTATACGGCAATCTTATTGAGTTTGCAGCAACTTTGCAAAATTTTGTTAACTTTTTATTTTCTTTTATTAATTCTTTTCGCCAAACCCCGCCACCACCGTTTACAAGCTATCTCAGCTTTGTATGATGAGCTTATTCTGTTTCCCAATGGTGCCTTGTCTGGCTCCTTTAACAACGAGACCCCCATGAACAATTATCTGGCTCCCGATAATTTATTAGAAGATAAAGTCATACTGGTCACCGGTGCCGGCGATGGTATTGGCGCGCAAGCGGCCAAAACCTATGCCGCCCATGGTGCAACGGTTATCTTATTAGGCCGAACCGTGAGCAAACTTGAAACGGTTTATGATGAGATTGTCGCTGCCAATCATCCTGAGCCGGCCATCATTCCGCTGGATTTGCAGGGGGCGAGCGCTAAAAATTACGCTGACATGGCCGATACTATCGAAGACAAATTCGGCCGCCTGGACGGGGTGTTACATAATGCCTCTGTATTGGGCCAGTTAAGTGCGTTTGTGGATATTTCAGAACAGGAATGGCAGGAAGTTATGCAGATTAATGTGCATGGCACCGCACTGATGACGCAGAAACTGGTGCCGGTATTGCGCTTAGCCCCGACCGCCTCGGTGATCTTCACCACCTCCAGCGTGGGACGCAAGGGTCGTGCATTTTGGGGGACTTACGCAGTGTCTAAGTTTGCCACCGAAGGCATGATGCAGGTTCTGGCCAGTGAATTTGAAAATCGCAGCATTCGCTTTAACTGTATCAATCCGGGCGGTACCCGTACCAGTATGAGAGCCAGTGCGTTTCCGGCGGAAGACCCACAGACGCTGAAAACCCCGGCCGACATCATGCCCTTGTATCTGTATCTGATGGGTGATGACAGCGCCAGGGTCAATGGACAGTCACTGGACTGTCAGCCCAAGCCTGCAAACTAGGACTTCAGGTTGTGCCGTGCCCGGCAACACCGGTGTGGCAATAACAACAAAAAGGCGACCCTTAGGTCGCCTTTTTAATGAGCCAAAGCTGGTTTCATTTCAAGTTCAGGTGTTGGCGATTTTTGCCCAGGTATCACGCAGCCCAACGGTCTGGTTAAAGACCAGTTTGTTGGTAGTGCTGTCTTTGTCGCAGCAAAAATAGCCGGTACGCTCAAACTGCCATGCACCCGAGTCCACACTGGCGGTCGACAAGGTACGTTCCACCACACCCTGTTTGACGGTCAGAGATTCCAGATTAATCACATCCACAAAATTTTCTTCGGCGGCAGGATTTGGCACGGTAAACAGACGGTCATACAAACGAAATTCGGCCGGCACCGCGGCAGCTGCATCTACCCAGTGAATCACGCCTTTAACTTTACGGCCATCGGCCGGGTCTTTGCCCAGCGTCTGGTCATCGTAGGTACAAAAGATGGTGATGATATTCCCTTCATCATCTTTTTCAACATGCTCGGCTTTAATCACATACGCGTTACGCAAGCGTACTTCTTTACCGGTAACCAGGCGCTTGAACTTTTTGTTGGCTTCTTCACGAAAGTCCTCGGCTTCTATCAGAATTTCGCGACTAAACGTAATTTCCCGGGTACCCATGCTTTCATCATTGGGATGATTCGGCGCATTCAGTGTTTCAGTTTTCCCTTCCGGGTAGTTCTCAATCACAATCTTAACCGGATCTAGTACTGCCATAGCACGGGGCGCGTTCACATTCAGATCATCGCGAATACAGGCTTCCAGCATGCCCATTTCCACCATGTTATCCATTTTGGTCACGCCGATTCGTTTACAAAATTCACGAATAGAGCCTGCGGTGTAACCGCGACGGCGCAGACCTGCAATGGTCGGCATTCTGGGGTCGTCCCAGCCAGAGACATGTTGTTCGTCTACCAGCTGAATCAAGCGGCGTTTACTTAGCACCGTATATTCAAGATTCAGGCGGGAAAACTCGTACTGACGAGGGGTGCAGTCAATGGAAATATTGTCTATGACCCAATCGTACAACCGGCGATTGTCCTGAAATTCCAGGGTACACAGCGAGTGCGTAATGCCTTCCAGCGCATCAGAGATACAATGAGTAAAATCATACATCGGGTAAACGCACCACTTGTCACCGGTTTGGTGATGGTGGGCAAACCGGACCCGGTAAATAACCGGGTCGCGCATGCACATAAACGGCGACGCCATATCGATTTTCGCACGTAGACTACACTGCCCTTCCTGGTATTCACCGGCAGTCATTTTCGCAAATTCGCGACGGTTGGTTTCCACATCGGTGTCACGATAAGGGCTGTTTTTACCCGGCTCGGTCAATGTACCGCGCAGTTCACGCATTTGTTCATGCGTAGAAAAGTCGACATAGGCCAGGCCTTTATCAATAAGCTCATTGGCAAATTGATGTAGCTGGTCAAAATAGCCTGAGGAATAGCACGGCTCGCCCTGCCATTCAAATCCTAGCCAGCGCACATCCTGCTGAATGCTGTTTACAAAAGAAATGTCTTCTTTTTCAGGGTTGGTGTCGTCAAAGCGCAGGTTACAACTGCCCTGATAGTCTTCGGCAATACCAAAGTTCAGACAGATAGACTTTGCGTGACCAATATGCAGATATCCGTTAGGCTCGGGTGGAAAACGCGTTTTCACCTGCTGGTGTAACCCAGACGCCAAATCTTTATCGATAATTTGCCGGATAAAATTGGTCGGACGATTCTCAGTCTCCGCCATTCGCGCATTCCCCTTTATTAATAATGAAATTCAAAACGGCCCCGAGTATAACATCGGCCATCGGTACGGCGATCTTTTTTCGCAACCTGTTCTGTGCAAATGATTAAATTTACAGCGATAGAAAGCCGGCGGCCGGCGATTTCATCTTTTATAGCCTGCTTTATGGTATGGTGTGAGCGTCCGATCTATTGCATATAAGCTGTTGGCTCCAACTATGAAAGAAAAAGCAACCTCCTTTGATATTGCCCATCGCGCTGGTGTATCGCAATCCACGGTTTCCCGTGCTTTGAACAATAGCTCACTGGTGAGTCAGCAGACCCGCGATCGCATTGTAAAAATAGCGCAGGAACTTAATTACAAAGTCGATAAAAATGCCAGTAATCTGCGTAAGCAAAAAAGTAATACGCTGGCACTGTTATTGTTTCAGGATCCCACCACCGACGACTCGTTAATCAATCCGTTCTTTTTATCGATGCTGGGCAGTATTACCCGGGCCAGCGCTAATGCCGGCTTTGATCTACTGGTCTCCTTTCAAAATATGCAGGATGACTGGCACGCCGAATACGAAGACTCTAATAAGGCCGATGGCATCATCTTATTAGGCTACGGCGATTATCGTTCATACCGCAGTAAACTGGCCCGTCTGGAAGAACAAGGCACCCATTTTGTGCGTTGGGGCGCCCCGGATAGCGAACAGCCCGGTATTAATATTGGTTGCGATAATTACCAGGGCGGTGTAGCTGCCACTACGCATCTGATTGAACACGGATTTGAGCGCATCGCGTTTATCGGAGAGTGTGGAGAGCAGGCACCGGAATTTAAGGCCCGATACCAGGGATACCTTGATGCCCTTAACACGCACCACTTGTTAAATGAAAACACCCTTCAGTACGACGCATTTTCGACCGAGGCGTCTGGTCACAATGCTATGCAACGGGTTTTGGCAGAAGCTGAACGGCCCCGCGCGGTGGTGTGTGCCTCCGACCTTATCGCTATTGGCGTACTGGATGCCATTCGCGATGCCGGATTACGGGTTCCGCAAGATATTGCGGTAGTGGGCTATGACAACATTCCGGTATCAGGGTACACCTCACCACCCTTAACCACAGTGCGGCAAAATACCACCCGCGCGGGCGAGTTACTGGTAAATACGCTAATCAGCGCCATCAATAAACAGGAAGTGCATGATTATCTGATGCCCGCAGAACTGGTGGTCCGGCGCTCCTGTGGCGCCGAACAATCAACCTGATATCTCGCTTACTGGCGGGCCATCTGGTTTTGCACCTGCTCCAGCAATTCTGGTTGTGAAATTTCGCCTTCCAGCACCCATACCTGTACATCATTTGCACCTACCCGGGCTTGTAAAGACTGCCCCGGGTTGAGGGTTTGCTGCTGACCAGACAGTTGTTCTTTCCAGGTGCCCCCTTGCAGATATTCAGCAATTTCAAAGCTGGCAGCTTCCTTGCCTTTGTTTAATAATACCAGCGCGGTCTGGGCGGCATTGTCAGCCTGCAACACCCGGTAGAACGCCGCGGTATCGCCCGATAGCGCCACATTTACCTGCACACCGCGTTGCAAAGCCGGGGTATTTTTACGCACATGGGCAATTTCTTTGAGCTGCTGATAAATCACATGCTCGGGCGCTTTATCAATATTTTCCTGGCCAAGATAATTACGATTCCCCTCATGCTCTGAGGTGCCCCGCATAAAGCCTATCTCAGAACCCTGATAAATCACCGGGATCCCCCGGACCGTAAACAGCCAGTTATGGGCATTCACAAACCCAGTATCTGGCGCGTCCATCCGGGCCATATCGTGGTTGTCGTAAAACGTAGTCAGCTCGTAAGGATTCGCATAAGGTCCATGGGTCAGATGCAGGGTTTCAGTGAGCGCACCATAATCGCTGTCCGGCTTCGAAAAAACCTCTACCATGGCTTTTTGCATCGGAAAATCCAGCACGCTCACGCCACCATTTTTTGGTAACGTATGCTGAGCAATGAAGTTTGCATCATAGACAAAGCTTTCACCAAACATGAAAAAGTCCGGATGCTCGGCACGAATGCGATCGGACATTTCACGCCAGAAGGCGTGCGGAACATGGCGAATGGTATCAATGCGAAAGGCATCGGCGCCCTGCTCTATCCAGTACAGGTAGGCGTTAATAAGATAATCCTGCACATCGGGGTTACTTTCATCCAGATTGGACAGTTGCATCAGATCCGGTTCATCATGAAAGAAAGCCTGTAAGGGCTGACTGGTATCCAGCTCGCTGGGAGGCAGATTTTTGTGATCTGCCACCAGATCGCCATTCTGGTCATACAACTCCCCAAAGCCGGGCTGATCCTGCGGCATGGAAAAGCTTGGCGAACCATGGTTTGCCACAATATCAAAAACGGTTTTCAGGCCATGTTTTTCACGCAGGGTACTGGTGTAATCCTTAAAACTTAAATCGGGACTGACCAGGTGTTCATCGGCTTTATAAAAGTTGGTGGCCCAGTAGCCGTGATAGCCACTTTTACCACCATCTTTAAACGCGCCCCCGAAGGTAATAGGTTCGCCGCCGGTGAAGGCTTCATCGGGATTGTCCAGTACCGGCGTCAGCCAGATGGCGGTAAAACCCAGGTTTTTAATGTACTTTGCATTGTTCAGTACACCCTGAAGATCGCCCCCCATGTACCCTACATTGGCATACTGACCATTTGGCCCATCCATTCGAAGCTCCCAGGTCGGATTGTCGCCGCCCTGATCCTCATAATTGTTCGACGGGTCGCCATCCACAAAGCGGTCAGTCACGACAAAGTAGATAGCCTCTTTAGCGAAAGGATGCTGGGTTCCGTAAATCCGGGGGGATGAGGTATCAGCTGATGCCGCCTGCGGCGACACAGAATTGTTTGTAGAGCAGGCACTTAGCGCGCCTGCCACCGCCAGCGCGGTAATGCCCATAGAAAATTTATGCATAATAAGCGTCCTTAAAAAGAAGAGGGCCGGGCTTCAGGGTCTTTTACAAAAAACACCGAAATAGCCGCCAGCAGCATCGAAACACCCGCCACTACGATGATGTACTTAGCCTCGTTATCAAATACATAGGCCAGAATAGAACCAGAGCAAAGCCCGGCTATAATTTGTGGCACCGCCACGGTGAAATTGAAGATCCCCATATACACGCCGGTTTGACGTGCCGGCAGGGCCCCCGCCAGCATCGCATAAGGCATGGCCAGAATCGCGGCCCAGGCTATACCAATACCAATCATAGGAATAAGCAGTCTGACGGCACCCACCGGCACTTCTACCTCGGTAATTAACAGGTTCACGTGCACCAGGTTCAGATCCTGAAACAGTAAGAAACTGATATACCCCACACCACCGGCCAGCAGCGAGGCTGAATACACCAGCTTACGTCCGAAGCGGTCAGCAAGCTTGGCCAGAAAGATTGAAAATACTGCGGCAAAAACGGAGTAGGCGGCAAACAGAATACCTACCCAGTCGCCGGCGGCGCCCTTGGCTAACACCACTGACTCAGGAATCATCGGAACCGTGGCAATAAAAGCCGGATCAAACCATTTTTTGTCTACATTCCAGATATGCTGGGTAATTGCCGGGGTGGTATACACCCACATAATATAAAGAGAGAACCACGAGAAAAATTGCACCACCGCCAGTTGCTTCATGGTCGTGGGCATATTCACCACCAGCTTCCAGAAGTTACTCAGGCGCACACCTATTGGCTGCTTAGGCTCAATCTCTTCCGCTTCAATACCTTTGTAGCGGTTGTAATCCTCAGGAGAATATTCTTTGGTCCGGATGACGGTCCAGATGACTGTGCCCAGTAATACTGTGGCCCCGATATAAAAAGCCCACATCACTGACGGCGCGACTTCGCCCATTTGCGCCGTATTTTCCAGGCCTACCACGTTTGTTAGCACAAAGGGTAAAATGGAACCGATAATCGCGCCGATATTAATCAATAGAGATTGTATGGAGTAGCCCACATTACGCTGCTCTGAAGGCACCATATCTGAAACCAGCGAGCGAAATGGCTGGAAGCAGATGTTAAAGGAGGCATCCATCAAAGCCAGCATCAGCGCCCCAAAGATCATTGGCGCCATAAAAGTCACAAACAGCGGTGCATTCGGCATTAGCAGCATGCCAATGGCCGCAGCCACCGCACCGGCCAGGATAAAGGGCCGACGGCGGCCCAACCCATTCCAGGTGCGATCAGACGCCGCCCCCACAATAGGCTGAATCAATAATCCCATAATCGGGGCCACCAGCCAGAATAAGGACAGCGAGTGTAAATCGGCGCCTAAGTCGGACAAGATTCTTGAAACATTCGCATTTTGCAGCGCAAAGCCAAACTGGACACCTAAGAAGCCAAAGCTGACATTCCAGATTTGCCAGAAATGAAGTCTGGGTTGTTGTGTTTGCATAATTACCACATTTATTATCGTTATTGTTGAATTTTACTACGTTATTGCAGCAGCCATACTGTAGCACTTTGCGCCGGCACCGCCAGTGTGGCGGCCGTTGCGGCAACGGTCTTATTGTCTTTTAAGCGGGTAAGCCGGTTCACCTTTGAAAGCTGGGGTGCAAAGCGTTCCAGTCTTACCTGGGTCGCACCGGCATTTTTGTTCAGTATCCCCATCATCACCGGCGTGCCTTGGGCGTCTAGCCGAAAATATACATAAATCCCCGCTTCGGGCACATAATGCAGATACTTACCGGTTACCGCTTCCGGGTGCTGCTGACGAAATGTCAGCAAAGTATGCAGGCGATTCTGCGCTTGTTTCTGCTGCGGATTTAACCCCTTACCGGTCACCGCGTTCTGTTGGTGGTGAGGCCAGCCACCGGGAAAATCACTGCGGATAATACCGTGTTTGTCGGTACCAGGGTTAGCCATAAGGACCTCGGTACCGTAAAAAATCTGCGGGATCCCGCGACTGGTTAACAGGTAAGTCATGGCCATATCCCACAGCGCATAATTTTCGCCCAGCTGAGTGAAGATTCGGCTCATATCGTGGTTATCGGTAAAGGTCACCAGATTATACGGATCGCCATACAAGGCATCACTGGCCAGAATTTCATAGAGCTCAATCAGGCCACTGCCCCAGCTTTCTTCATTTTTTAACGCGTTGACCAGGGCTTGCTGGAGCGGAAAGTCCATAACGCTGGGCAAAGAAGACTGATAGCCATCAGCCGGGTCTGAGCCTTGCTGCCAGTACGAGGTTATCACCGGATTTGTGGTCCATTCTTCGCCCACAATATTCAGCCTCGGATATTGGTCCATCAACGCTTTGGTCCAGCTAGTTAAAAAGGCTTTGTCTGAATAGGAATAGGTATCGACCCGAATGCCACTAAGTCCGGCATATTCAACCCACCATAAGGCATTTTGTATAAGGTAAGTGGCCAGATAAGGATTCTGTTGGTTTAAATCCGGCATTGTGGGGACAAACCAGCCATCGCTGAAGGCATTTTTATCAGCCTCCACACCATGTATATCGTGTAAAGCTTCGCGCCGATGGGTGGTGGGCGAAAATTCGCCGCCGTGATGTACCCAGTCTGCCGAAGGCAAATCATCCATCCACGGATGATTGGAACCAATATGATTGAGCACCACATCCATAATAATACCAATTTCACGCTTGCCAGCCTCCCGACTTAATTGCCGGTACAGCGAATTAAAACCATAGCGCGGATCGATTTGGTAATGGTCGGTAATGGCATAACCATGGTAGGAGTAACTGTCCATGGCATTTTCCAGTAACGGCATCGACCAGATTTGGCTAAACCCCATATGTTGCAGATAATCCAGATGATTGATAATGCCCTGTATATCGCCGCCGTGCCGTCCCCCCGGTTGTTCTGGCTGGTGTTTGTCACTAAGGCCGTCAATACTGTCATTCTCAGTATCGCCATTGGCGAAGCGGTCGGGCGCGATCAGATAGATAGTATCCTGCTGATCAAATCCCCGGTCCGTTGTATGCTCACGGGCATTAAGTGTATAGGTAAACTGAGTGGTGGTTGCACCATTTTTTTTCAGGGTGAATGTATAATCACCCGGTTTTGCTTCGCTGACATCTACATCCACAAATAAATAATTTGGACTATCCAGCGAAGCAACGTCTGTTATTTTTAAAGCGGTGTGATTTACAAAAACCTGGCTATGGGCAATATCCTCACCCCGCAGCATAAGCTGCAGTTGCGCATTGTGCATTCCGGTCCACCAGGTTGGCGGCGCTACGGTGGGGCTGGTGACTCCGATCTCTTGTGCGGCGGCCGTCATATTAAGCGATAAGCAGCCCGCCAGAACAAGCCACCCACCGGGTCGTTCAAGTTTTTGTAAAATACCCCGCACTCAGCACCCCTGTTATTTAAATTATCGTTACAACCCGCAATGCCAAGGTTAACAGAATGTTGCTCTTGCATGTACGGCTAACCATAGCGTTGCATACGTATTCAACGCGATTTCAAAGGATAAAACTATGGAGGGCAATTCGTTTACAACCGGCAGACAAAGGTAAAATTTCTTACTGTATTTCTGCGGGTAATTGTATTTTTTCGTCCTAAAATTTGTTGGTGAATTCATGTTGGCTATTGCGAATTTTGTTCTACACTGGAATATACAGAAAATGCCTGAAAGTCATATTGCCAACCCTGACTATGACTGTCATCGCTTACCAAGCCCCCTTTCAAAGTGGCACAATATGACTTCCAGGCAGGTCTTCTGAGACTCTGCGGTCCAGCAGTAACAACGGCAGAATACACCTATATAATCTTAAATGCTGCACGTGCGGCCGAATGACTATTCACGATGTAGCCATAAACAAAAGGATTTATATATGCTGAACCCGACGATTTTAGGACTGACCAATGCGCTCAATGCTTTTTATCCGCGCTCGCCGGTAAGCTATCTTCAGGTGGCTCACTACTGTCGTAATGTGTCTTTAGATATTCTTAAAAAAATGACCCAAGAGGTGGAGTCTTCCTCGGGGCATAAGGGACTCACCCCAGAGGTAATTGTGGAGCAGACGATGCCGGTGGATTTTCAGGAAAGCCATCTATTGGCTGAAGTTCGCGGAGTCCCTCCCATGATGGGCCGTCATTTTGTGAGTTTGCCAATAGATGAACGCTGCAAAGCCCGATTAATGGCAATGTCTCAGGGCTGCGCGCGCAATGATGTGCTTATGATGTGCGACATCGCCCCCTACGCCCGTTATGTTGCCCTACCCCGCGGTGTCAATCCCGCCGAAGTGACCGTGAAGGATCTGGACAGGTTCGATAACGGTGTTTCCGAGATTTTAGTCAGGGTGGACCGTAGCGCGGTAACCTTCAGCAAGCTTTATGATGTGGGCGGCGCGCCCACTGAATTTCTGACCCAGAGCACGCTACTGGAGGATATTTATGAAAGCAAAGGAATGCTGATGTCGGCCAGTGCCAACAGCTAAACAGTGCCAACTGCTAGGTAGTGCCTACAGCTAAACGGTCTGCGCACAACAACATCAAACAAGCTTTGCTCACATAAAGAGCGCGTATAAACGCGCTCTTTTATAACCATGGCAGGAATTTTGACCCTGTCTGCCCGTTAGTGAGACCGCCCTTCAACCGGGGATAGCTCGATAACCTGCGCATCCCAGGCCGCTACCGATATCTGTAGCTTTACATGGTGAGGCTGTCGGCTTATTGGTATTGTCTTACGGCTGATTAGCGAGTGCGCTTTAACAGTCGTCTCTGCCGGTAAACCAGTACCACTAATTGGAAAATTCAACTCTACCTGCTGTTCAGTCTCAGAAAAGTTGCTTATCACCAGCAGCGCTTTTTGCGAATGAGTTCGCACAAAGCTATACACCTTGCTCCCATCCCCAGACTGAACCACCTGATTTTTCAGCAAGCTGTGCATGTCGCCGCCCATTGCCGGATGATACGCTGCCAGATTGAGTACTTTGGAGTAAAATCGGCGCAACGCTTTTTCATTGTCGCTTAGTTGCCCGCCGTCAAACTTTCCATTATTCATCCAGCGCTGATGGGCCGGTACACCGGCATAATCAAAGATACTGGTGCGGGAGGGATCGCCAAAGCCCATATCCTCGCTACCATCTTCTCCAACTTCCTGACCAAAATACAGCATATAAGGCGCATCACTTTTTAGTGCTGAAACCGCCAGCGCCGGTTTGCCTTTTTCAGCATCTCCGGCAAAAGGCGCACTGGCAATACGCTGCTCATCATGATTTTCCAAAAAGTGAAGCATCGATGATTCAATATCACTAACCCGGGCAGCTGTTTCATCTAATGTCTTTACAGGGCTTTGCTGCTGCATCACCAACTTCAGGGTATCGTAGAACCCGACTTTGTCGTAAAGGTAGTCCATCAAACCGCGTTGCAGGTAATCGCGATAACGTTCAGGCTGGTATACCTCGGCCAGCAAAAATGCATCGGGTTTATGATGCTTTATGGAAGCATTCAAAAACGACCAGAATTCAACCGGCACCATTTCGGCCATATCAAAGCGAAACCCATCGACACCTTTATCTAACCAGAATAAAGCAATTTCGCGCATACGATACCAGGCATCGGGCAGATCCTGGTCTTGCCAGAATGCATAGTGTTTAGCATAGGATTTATTGGCAAAATTTTTCGGTAGCGCTGGAAAATCAAAGCTTCCATCGGGTTTAACTCCATAATTCAGCTTAACAGTTTCATACCAGTCACTGGCGCTGGGTTGGGCGGAGCGAGCGCCATTGCCGGTCCACTTTGCCGGGCTTTCATTAAATTCACCATCTGCCAGAGGATGGGTGGCGCCACCCAGGGGATGAAAATTATCGGGATGTTCCGGAACTGAAAATGAGGTGCCCGGCACATAGTAAAAATGGTTATCACGCTGGTATTGCTCACCCGGGTCATCGTTACTACCTAAAGGCGGCTCGCCAGCAGGCGTATTTAAAGAGTGGTAATCACGGGCGACATGGTTGGGCACAATATCGATGATCACTTTCATGTCGTGGGCGTGCGTACGGCTGATCAAAGCTTCAAACTCAGCCATCCTACGGGCTGGATCGATGGCTAAGTCCGGGTCTACATTATAATAATCTTTTACCGCATAGGGTGAGCCTGCGCGGCCTTTAATAACATCGGGATCATCCAGACTAATGCCATAGTCAGTGTAGTCGGTAGTGGTGGCATGATGAGGCACACCGGTGAACCAGATATGTGATACGCCCAGTTGCCGGATTTCTGTTAACGCCGTATCAGAAAAATCAGCGAACTTACCTACGCCGTTTTCTTCAATAGAGCCCCAGGCCACATTGTTGGTTTTGGTGTTACCAAACAGGCGTGTGAAAACCTGATACACCACAGGTTTTTGCTGAGGCTGATGGTGTTCCTGAGTTTCCGGGACGGCGGTTGGCATAGTTTCACGCGTATCAGAACTATTGCAGGCACTTAGTATAAGCGTACAAACAGCGGTGAGCGAGAAACGAAGGCCGGAAGTGGGAGTATGGCGCATACGTTAACTTTCCTAACAGAGGTTTTCAGCAGAGACTAAAAAGCATACCTGTTATACGAAAGTTAACCCAGCGAGTGCATACGTATTCAGCGCGCTTAGGCAGCGCGCTGTTCTTCATTGATTTTGGTCAGAATTGACGGCTGGTGACGGAATATGGCACCGAAATTCGGGACTTCCTGCAGCTCAGTCATAATCTTACGCTGGAAACGCTGTAATGCCGGTGAGACCTGTTGCATAAACTCAACCGGAGACAACTGATACGCGGCACGCTGACCATGATAATCAATCTCGTTACCCAACTGCTCAAAATTGATGCCCAGCATCCGCAGGCTCCGAGCCAGACGAGGTTCCATCATGACGTATACATTTTCGATGTCACGCAACACACAAATGCTTGCAGCGAAAAAATACAAAGCCAGTGATAAGTATGGGAAGTTACGACCGGGTTTGTCTTTTTTAAAGCCATTGTTAAGTGATTTTCCGGTGACCGGAGAAACATTGCTATCGGATTGACGACGACGAAAGCGTTTAGGGATCGCCAGACGGGAGATTTCACAAATTGAATGGCGCGCATAACGCTGAGGACTGTTTTCATCCATCCGGATGGCGCTGGGGCAATTTTGTTCGATTGGGAGTAACTGACCAGGGTGTTGCGGCATGACCAGACGAATAGTCCCGGCGCAATCTCCGGTGGCTTTGTGTTTGATGTAGCAACTTAGCGCAAATTCATCAAACTCATCAAATTCCATTTTATTGGCACGGGTGTCTTCAAAACCCATTTCTTCACAATACACCTGATGGCGAGTTTTAAAGCAGGTACGTTGTTCGTGTTCTTCGTTTGCCACCACCAGCGTAAAGTGTTCGAAAAAATGATCCGCGGCCGCATCAATGATTTTATTCATTTTACGACGAACTACAGGCCGAATCATCTGCTTGATTCCAGGTACTTTATGTACTCTTTTAAATGCATTTAGCAAGCGACGTTTCACTATGACTCCCGTTTATGAACTTATCGTTATAATTATGTCCTCTGTAAAATCACCTTAGTTACTCTTGTTGCCAGGAAAAGCGCAAGCCAGAGTCAGTCCATGTTAAGAAAATGCCCTGCCCTGAAGCAGTGTCATTTTTGCTCAACAAATCTGAGGCAACTTTTGGAAATTCTTTAGAAAAATGAGGATTAATTATTCTTTGTCAGGGTATATCAACTATTGTGCCAGTGTGGCCTTTTATACGTATAGCACCCATAGATATGTTCTTATATACCTACACCAACTAATGAGCGACTTTACGCTGAAATCAATCCGGCGTATGGCATAAGCCAGCAATAAATGTACGAGTAAAAACAATAAGATCACATAATTAACAAGGCATAAGGCTAATAGCACCAAAAAACGGTGAAGCACTGTTTTTGCCGGTACATACCAGGTTACTGTGACCCTAAAACTAGACGAAAGAACAAGTAAAAAAACCTATTTCTGACTATCTGCTAATAGCCGTAGATTTCTGGTGAGGGGATTTCTGAAACAACGGGGACATAAGGTGTATGAATTTGGCTTCACCCTTTTTTATAAGGGGCTGAAAAGCTTCTCAAAAGCCTTTAAAAAAGACCGTAAAGCATTTATAAATAAGCATATTTATTTCGTGTCTGCATATGGTGACACATATAGTTTTTTGGTTATTTATCGTTCACGGCTTCGACCCGGGTACGATTGTTTTTATCCCGTGAAGCGCGAATTAATTCGTCTCCGGCCTGGTACTGCGACTTTGCCATCCGATCATACAATACTACGTTCACGGTAGCTGCCAGGTTCATACAGCCCCGGGTGGGGATATAGACAACTTTATCGCACCAGCTTAAATCCTGCTGGGATAGCGACCCATCTTCAGGCCCAAAGACATAAAAGGCATTCGCCGGATGGTCAAATTCCGGTAGCGGCTGAGCCCCTTCCACCAGTTCAATCGCTACCGTAGTTGCATTTTTGGGAACAACCTCAGATAGCTGCTCTACCCCGACGGTAGGAATAAGTTTGTGCATGGCTTTGGTATCGGCGTTGAATTCTTTTGCCCGCCGATAACGTTCACCCGTATAAAAGACACTGCTGGCACCATAACACCCAGCGGCACGCAACACAGAAGCAACATTGACTGCTGACTTGGGGTTACAAAGGCCTATGCTATACACAGAAGGTTCCGAAAAAGGTTCCGAAAATGGCTGAGAACGGGACATGGTGATTTTATGCTCAAATTATGGGCGCCAGAGTATGCCAGACTTAGCGCCCCGTGTCATGCCATTATCCCTCAAACAAACGGGTGGCGGTAAGCTGGCTCACCAGGTCTGCTAACCGCTGCTCACTGATGAGCCTGGCCGAGGTTTCGATGTCGGGGGCAAAGTATCTGTCCTTATCATAAAAGCGGACATTTTCCCTTAACAGCCCATGAAGTTGTTCTAATGGGGCGCTGGTTTTAAGTGGCGACCTGAAATCGATTCCCTGGACTGCGGCCAGCCATTCGATGGCCAGAATGCCGGCGACATTGGAAAAAATATCAGACAGGCGCCGTCCGGCAAAAGTGGCCATCGAGACATGATCCTCCTGGTTTGCCGAGGTCGGCAGTGAATCGATAGATGCCGGATGGGCCAGGGTTTTGTTTTCACTGGCCAGCGCTGCTGCGGTGACCTGGGCAATCATAAAGCCGCTGTTTACCCCTCCGTTGTCGACTAAAAAAGCCGGTAGCCCGCTTAAACCACTATCAATCAGTAGCGCCATGCGTCGTTCTGACAGCGCACCGATTTCGCTTAATGCAATAGCCAGGTTATCGGCCGTCATCGCCACCGTTTCGGCATGAAAGTTCCCCCCTGACAAAATCACTTCATCATCGGCAAACACCAAAGGATTGTCGGAGACCCCATTGGCTTCGGTTTCCAGGGTCTGAGCGGCAAAACGTAACTGCTGCAAAACCGCTCCCATGACCTGTGGCTGACACCTTAAAGAGTAGGGATCCTGAACTTTCTCGCAGCCCTGATGTGAGTCGCCAATCTGGGAGTTTTGGAGTAACTCGCAAAATACCGCAGCTGTATCACTTTGCGCCTGATGTCCTCGGACAGCATGAATTCGGCTATCAAAGGGAACCCGCGAGCCCTGGGCAGCATCCACACTCAATGCCCCGATACCGACTGCGCTCAAATAAGCACATTCGGTTAAAAATAATCCCTGTAAGGTCAGCGCGGTAGAAGCCTGGGTGCCATTTAATAACGCCAGGCCTTCTTTGGGGGCCAGGGTCAGGGGCGTGAGTCCGGCCGCCTGTAGCCCTTCCTGAGCAGGTTTACGCTGCTGATTGATAAGTACTTCACCTTCGCCTAACAGCACTACACTCATGTGCGCCAGTGGTGCCAGGTCGCCTGAAGCCCCTACCGACCCTTTAACCGGAATGGCTGGCCAGATTTGCGCATTGTACAGGGTGATAAGAGCTTCAATGACCTGCAGGCGAATGCCGGAGTAACCGCGAGCCAGCGAGTTTATTTTAAGCAGCATCAACAGGCGTACACAAGGCTCGCTCATCAACTCGCCGATGCCGGCGGCATGGGACAGCACGATACTTTTTTGCAGTAGCGCCAGTTCCTGTTTTTCTATGCGGGTATTGGCCAGCAAGCCAAAGCCGGTGTTGATGCCGTACACTGTTTGACCCTCCGCTACCACTTTTTGTACCAGCGCACATGATGCCTCAATTGCCTCATGGGCATCACTGGCCAGTTTGATAGGCCGGTGCTGTCGAAGACATTGGCGGCAGTCATCTAAAGTCAGCTGCCCGGGGGACAGAATAAACGGGTCCGTCATCATTTTTGCTCCTGCATAGGTAAATCCAGCTCATGTTGCTTAGCGCATTGTCTGGCCAGGTCGTAGCCGGCATCGGCATGTCGCATAACCCCTGTGGCCGGGTCGTTGTGTAACACCCGGGCTATGCGCTCATCAGCTTCGTGGCTGCCGTCACAAACAATCACCATCCCGGCATGTTGACTGAAGCCCATGCCCACGCCCCCGCCATGATGCAGGCTTACCCAGGTAGCTCCCCCTGCGGTATTGAGCAGGGCATTAAGCAGCGGCCAGTCTGACACCGCATCTGATCCATCCAGCATAGCTTCTGTTTCGCGGTTTGGTGATGCCACCGAACCAGAATCAAGGTGATCACGACCAATAACGATAGGTGCGCTAAGAATTTTATCTCGCACCATCTGGTTAAACGCCAATCCTAATTTTTGTCGTAACCCTAACCCAACCCAGCAAATCCGGGCGGGCAGCCCCTGAAACTGAATTCGTTCCCGGGCCATATCCAGCCATTGGTGCAAATGGGTGTCATCCGGGATTAGCTCTTTGACTTTGGCATCAGTTTGATAGATATCCTCAGGATCACCCGACAATGCGACCCAGCGAAAGGGCCCTATTCCCTGGCAAAACAACGGCCGGATGTAAGCTGGTACAAAACCGGGAAAATCGAATGCGTTTTCAACCCCGGTTTCCATCGCCATCTGGCGGATATTATTGCCGTAGTCCAGAGTCGCCGACCCGTTACTTTGCATCTTCAACATGGCCCTGACCTGATCTGCCATAGACTCCCGGGCGGCTTTCACTACGGTGTCGGGCGCGGTTTTTCGTAAGGCTTTGGTTTTTTCCAGACTCCAGCCTTTTGGCACATAGCCATTTAAGGGGTCATGGGCACTGGTTTGGTCGGTCACCACATCGGGAGTAACTTTATTTTCAAGAATTTGTTGATACACTTCAGCGGCATTGCCGAGTAAGCCGATAGATACCGGCTGATTGTTACGCAGTGCCGCAGTGAGCATTGCCTGTGCTTCGTCCCAGCTATGGGCTTTCTGGTCCAGATAGCCACTGGCGAGTCGAAAATCGATGCGACTTTCATCAACCTCTACGGCTATCATCGAAAACCCCGCCATAGTGGCAGCAAGTGGCTGCGCACCGCCCATACCGCCAAGTCCGCCGGTCAGTATCCAGCGCCCCTGGCTATTGCCATTAAAATGGGTCCGGGCCACACTGACAAAGGTTTCATAGGTGCCCTGGACGATGCCCTGGGAACCAATATAAATCCACGACCCAGCAGTCATCTGGCCGTACATCATCAGTCCTTTGCGATCCAGTTCATTAAAATGCTCCCAGGTCGCCCAGCGGGGCACCAGATTGGAATTGGCTATCAACACCCGCGGCGCATTGGCATGAGTGGGAAACACCCCCACCGGTTTGCCCGACTGAATCAATAAGGTTTCGGTATCGTCAAGACGCTGCAATACCTCGACTATTTTATCAAACGATTCCCAGTCCCGGGCGTCCCGGCCGATGCCGCCATAAACCACCAGCTCGTCGGGATGCTCGGCCACATCCGGGTCAAGATTATTCATGAGCATGCGCAGTATTGCTTCGCATTGCCAGGTTTTGGCTGTGAGGGTGGTGCCTGTGGCAGCTTTGATGGAGCGCTCTGGTTGATAACGGCTCATAAGGCCTCCTGTGCGTCGCTAAAGTTAAGATGACTGCCCAGTCGATACCGGGCACCCGGATGGGTTAAGGTAGCAATACTGACGATGCCCTGACGGCAAAATGTGCGCCGGTGAATAGTCAGGCAGGCCTCGCCAGGCTCGATATCAAGCCGCTGTGCCACTGTGCTTTCGGCCAGGTGCGCTTCGACACTGTGATCCGCTTCGGTAAGCGGTGCCACCTCAGACAAGTACGCATTTACCGAATGGGACTGCAAATTCTGCTGCAAAAATGCCGGAGCCAGGTGCGGGTTAACCCAACGCGACTCAAGTTGTACCGGCTGATGGTTTTGCCAGTGGACCAGCTGACAATAAAACAAGGATTGCGGCTCGTTCAGGCCCAGAAACCCGGCTATCGCACGGGTGCCGGGGCGTGCTTCATGCACCAGCACCTGCAGACGATAGTGCTGATGGCGCGCTTCAATTTCCTCTTTTATGCCGGTAATGGTAAGCAGCGAACTCATGGGCCGCTGGTCGCTGACAAAGGTTCCTGCCCCCTGCGCCCGTGCCAGAATGCCTTCATCCACCAGCTCAGTAAGCGCCCGGCGGGCGGTCATACGGCTTACCTGGTGCACCCCGGCCAATTGGTTTTCAGACGCAATTTTATCGCCCGGTCGCAACTTCCCAGTCTCTATCTGATGCAGCAGCGCCTGTTTTATCTCTACAAACCGTGGTTGCATGCGTAGCTCGTATGTTAATTTTATGTTACTTTATCGAAATGAAGTTGTATATACAAGTAACATCTGTCCGCGCACAGCACTCATCTCAGGAGCGAATGGTATGGCGGTTACCCTTATCGACAATGTTAATATTATGACCATGGATCCCTCCCAGCCTGACCACGGGGTTCATTACCAGACGCAGCTATGGTTGCAGGATGAAAAAATTCTGGCCGTAGGCTCGCCCCCCTCGCTCCCGCCGGTACCGGATGAGCACATTGATGGTACTGGCCTGTGGGCATTGCCCGGATTTATTGATTGCCATACTCACCTGGTCTATGGCGGTACTCGTGCCGATGAATTTCGTCAGCGCTTGTCAGGAACCAGTTATCAGGAGATCGCCCGGGCTGGCGGCGGCATTCAGAAAACCGTTCGCGATACCCGAGGTGCCGGCGCTGATGAATTATTACGCCATAGTCTGCGTCGGGGCCGCCGCCTGGTCGAAGAGGGTGTGACCACAATAGAGGTCAAATCAGGCTATGGCCTGGATCAGCAAACCGAATTGACCATGCTCGCCGTGGCCGCCAGACTTAGCGATGAGCTGCCGGTTCATGTGTCGCGCACCTACCTGGGCGCACATGCCCTGCCCCCTGATTTCACATATGATGCTGACGGTTATATCGAATTTGTTTGTCAAACCATGATCCCCAAAATTGCGAAAGAAAGGCACGCCACGGCTGTGGATGTTTTTTGTGAAACCGTGGGCTTCACCCGGGCCCAGACCGAGCGGGTCTTTCAGGCAGCACAAAGCGCTGGACTGGCCATCAAACTTCATGCTGAGCAGTTATCCGATAGCCAGGGCGCGGTACTTGCCGCGCAATACCAGGCAGCGAGTGTTGATCACATCGAATACCTTGCTCCAAAGGATGTCCCGATGCTGGCCAACGCCGGGTGTGTGGCCGTGCTGTTACCCGGCGCATTTTATTATTTAAGAGAAACTCAGAAGCCACCGGTGGCGGCCTTACGTCAACATCAGGTACCCATGGCCATCGCCAGCGATCATAACCCAGGAACCTCGCCCATTTGCTCACTGCTTACCTGCGCTACGATGGCCTGCATCGAGTTCGGCTTAACCTGTGAAGAAGCCTTGCTTGGTATTACCACACATGCAGCCCAGGCCCTCAGTCTTTCTGACAAAGGTCGTTTGCGTGCGGGTATGGATGCAGATGTGTGCCTGTGGGATATTCGCGAGCCGGCCGATCTTATCTATGAAATAAATGGGTTCAGGCCAATAGGTCGCTGGGTAGGAGGCGAGTATGTCAAAGGATAGCTTGTGGCAGGGCCGTATTGATGCTGAGGATGAGGGCCGTGGGTTGCGCTGGCATCAGGTAGTTAATCACCCTGGGCAACTGACCCACCTTAGCCCTACTCCTGATGTGTTACCGACGCTGGCTCTGCTGGGTTATCCCTGTGACATGGGCGTGGCGCTCAATCAAGGACGGGTGGGTGCAGCTGCCGGACCCAATGCCCTACGTAAAATGATGGCAAACCTACCCTGGAATATTAACGGCAAGCTGCTGGATGGAGGTGACACGCTGATACAGTCGTCACTGGCTCAAACACAGCAGTATTACCGGCGCGATCTGAAATCACTGCTATGTGAAAGTGCAGCGGTACTGGCGTTGGGGGGTGGACATGATATCGCCTTAGGCAGTTATTTAGCATTAGCCGATACGTCACCCCCCGACAATGTTATCGGCATAGTCAATGTTGATGCGCACCTGGACTTACGCCCTGTGGTCGAAAGCGGCTCATCCGGTACGCCGTTTCGCCAGATTGCGCAGTGGTGCGAAGCCCACGGTCGCAATTTTCATTACGCCTGTTTGGGCGCCTCGCCTGCTGCCAATACTGCGGCGCTGTACGACTTTGCTACGCACAATAATGTTCATATTCTGCCCGATACCGAATTTACCCTGCACAATGCCCAAGCTATGCTCAGCCCGTTTTTACAATATATTGATACGCTTTATGTGACCATTTGTATGGACGCATTTCCGGCCAGCGTCGCACCCGGGGTCAGTGCGCCAGCCGCGCTGGGGGTTGACCCATTACCGGTAATAAAGCTGATTAACTGGCTGGGGCATGCAACCGAACAGGCATCAGTCACATGGAAGCTTGCAGACATCGCCGAGCTTAACCCCCTTTATGATGAACAGCTAAAAACCGCCCGGCTGGCCAGTCGCATTGGCTTTGAGCTAGCCGAAGCCATGATGGTTAATTCTGCCACAAAACGTTAACACACTGTTGATTTCATGTTGTTATTTTGGTTAAGTTGTAAGCGCTATCATTTATGCTGTAGGTAGACGGAACTAATCCACCGCTTTTTATAAGCGATACCATTCATTGCAGCGGCTTACACAGGCAACACATACCCAGCGATGTAAGCGCTACCATATAAAGGAATACTCATGGTTAAAATTAATCATCTGCTGGCTAGCGGTATACTGCTGGCTAGTTCTCACGCGCTGGCCGCCCCTATTGTTAACGGCGATTTTTCGCAGTGCGACTTTGAGGGCTGGTCTACCGATACAGTGGGCGGCGGTACCATTGCTGAGCAGTTTTCTATCGTCGAAACACCCCAGGGCTGTCGTGCTGTTATTACTATTGATAACTCTTTGAGCTTTATTAATCTTTTGTACCAGGAGGTTGATTTTACTAGCTCCACCAACTCACCTTTTGTGTTCTCATACGATTTTACTGTCGACAGTGAACTTACCGGCCAGGCCCCCGGCAGCGCCGATTATTTTGCCTTAGGTCTGGGCGATGGCAGCGGTAATCTGTTTGATGGTCAGGGTAATTACAGGGGCTTTTTTGGTATGCCGGATATAAATGGCAGACAACATTACCAGGGTAGTATCGAGCTGGCCGACACCTTCGCCAATGTCAGTGGATTGAGTCTTGAGCTTCAGCTGTTCAGTAATTTTGATGCCGCACCGGCATCGATTACGGTGAAGGATTTATCTATTGCGCAAGTCACTGTGCCGGCGCCTGCCACTGCTGTTCTACTATCGTTCGGTTTACTGGTCTGTGGCTTTCCCCGGCGTGGGCATTCAGGAGGTCAGGCATGAAGTCAGCTACTGGCATACTTTTGATGTTAAGCAGTCTTGCGTACTCCGTTCCTGCTACTGCCTCCCCAGAAAGCTGGACTGCCGTGGCTGATAGGGTCGCCACCTCCAAAAACCGGGCTATATACGACCGCAAAAATAATGAACTGCTCGTGCGAGTAACCATTCAAAATACCAGTACCACCACCATTGAGGGTCCCCTGGTGCTGGGTATCAGCCAGGCTTCCCATCCGGTGGTAAATGGTAATAGCGAAAGTACAGATGCGATGACCTATATCGACATCAGCAATAGTCAGCTTGCCCCTCAGGCGAGCATTACCGTGCCGGTTCGTTTTACCTTGCAACGTCAGCGCCTGCAATTTGATACCACTTTGCTACAGGGGTCGAACAGCGACTGGCAGCTGGTGTGGCAGGACGAGTTCGATCAGGACAATATTGATTCGACGAAATGGAGTTTTGAACAAAATTGCTGGGGCGGCGGCAACAACGAACAGCAGTGCTATACTGATCGCCCCCAAAATGCTCATATTGATGATGGCGTGCTTGTTATCACCGCGCATCGCGAAGATTTCACTGGCGCAGATAACCCCAATGGGGAGGCCTCCAGCACCACCACCCTGCCCTATACCTCGGCGCGCCTGCGCACGCTTCATAAAGGGGACTGGACCTATGGCCGTTTCGAAATCCGGGCGAAAATGCCTGAGGGTCAGGGTACCTGGCCAGCAATCTGGATGCTCCCGTCGGACAATAAATACGGTACGTGGGCGGCGTCAGGCGAAATTGACATCATGGAGGCGGTGAACTTAAAAGCCCCTTCCGATGATCCCCAAGTCGAGGGTACACCAGAAAACCGTGTTTATGGCACACTGCATTATGGTCGCACCTGGCCCGGTAATGTCCACTCCGGGGCCGATTACCGATTCCCTCAGGGCCTGAATCCAGCCGATGGATTTCACGAATACGCCATAGAATGGGAGGAAGGTGAAATTCGCTGGTATGTGGACAATGTCCACTTTGCCACCCAAGCCAGTGATGGTTGGTATAGTCAGTATCAGGATGAAACCGGACAGTGGCAAAATGCGCCCGGCGCGGCGCCTTTTAGTGAACGTTTTCACATGATACTGAATTTAGCAGTAGGTGGCTCGTGGGCAGCCAACACCAAGGCTAAAGGCATTGATGAACAGGTATTTCCGCAAACCCTGGAAGTGGATTATGTACGGGTTTACGAATGCAGTATCAATCCCGCCACCGGCCAGGGTTGCGCGACCATTGGTGACAATGCCGAACAGGTCCCTGGTCATAGCGCGCCGGATATCACGCCCAACGCACACATTCCGGGACCAGAATATTCGTTGTATTCTGAACAGCCCGATAACGCGCTGGCCATTGAAAGCTACAACCCGGAAGGTACGCTTACCATTACTGAGCCGGTTACAAGTGCCAACACCAGCTTACGTGTCTCGCAAACCGGCGCCCTCGGCAATATATTTCTGGCTGCGCCCAAACCTCAGGATTTTTCGGCGTACCGTCAGCTCGGCTCGCTGGTGTTTGATATCAGGGTCATTGTGAATCCGGCCGACAACACCTTACTGGTAAAGCTTGATAGTGGCTGGCCGGCAGTCAGTGATACCGAGATCAGTTTGCCCGTCCCGGGAGAGTGGCACACGGTGCAATTGGATATTAATACCCTGTTAGCGGGCGGTAACCGCTTTGCCCCGGGCAATTTCGCGAGTATTGAAGCCATCAACAACCCGGCCGTCTTTGAGCCCACAGGCCCAATGCTTATAGAGCTGGACAACATTCGCTATGAATTCACCACCTCAGACCGCGATACCATCAACGTGTTTGAAAACGCGGATGCTGCCCCCTTCCTCACCGGCAAGTACGCCGCCAGTGGCGATGTGGTAATTGAAGATGTAGTGAGTGTGGACAGCGCTCACGATGTAGTAAAACAATTTACCTTTAATACCAATGAGGCGGTGGCCTACTTTCAGACCTCGCCAGACAACATCCTAAGCCCGGTAAAGCTGGATTTCAGTACCTTTGATTTTCTCGAGTTTGATTTAAACATGGTAGCCGATCCCAGAGCTTCCGGCCCAATGGTTATAAAAATGGATTGCGGCCATCCGTGTGGCTCCGGTGATTACCCCATCGAAACGCCGGATACGGGTTTATGGCAGGCTTATAAGATTGCTTTAACTGAGCTTATCCGCCATCCGGGCTCAACGTTGGATATTACCCGGGTGGACACCCCGCTGGTGATTTTTCCTGACTGGGGTAACCAGCAGGGGGTGGTGTTTCAGGTCGACAATGTCAGGCTTACCAGCGATGGTGATAGTGCCAACGATCCGATCTCAGACATAGCGGTGGAAGGAGAGTTAACCGTTTTTGCAAACACCCTCGCGGAGCACTGGAGCCGGTACGATTGTTGCGGTAATGCCCGCGTCGAACTGATGACACCGAAGCAGAATCCAATCATTCAGCTTGATTACTTTGGGCCTGCCCCCACTGTGGCTGGACTGCAGGCTTCTATCCCCCACGACATGAGCAATCTGTATGAGGGCATCATCCGGTTTGAGATGAATATTGCTCAGCTTCCCGATGATCCGGCCCCGCCGGTGTTTATTAAAATTGAAGCCGCTGATGGTAGTTTTGCTCAGATTCGGGCCGATGCTACCGCCGAGCAACACCCCGATACCCAAGGTCAATGGCGTACCTATAGCCTTACTACCTTGCAATTACAGGCTGCTGGATTGAATTTAAAGAAGGTAAATAAAATACTGGTTTTTCCGGCATGGGGACAAGCCACCGGCGCAGTAATACAGCTGGATAATATAAGGCTGCATTAAAAAAGGCAGAGTGTTGCACCCTGCCTGTAGCGTTAATCCTGTGGTTACAGCAGTCTGACGGAAAACTCCGCCAGGCTGCCTTCAACCATTTTCAATCGCGATTAATAACGCGCCTCGAAAGACAAGCGAACAGAACGCGGAGCCTGCCATGAGTAGGCTGCACCGTAATACTGGTTAACTGTGCCTTCTTCTACCTCATAGTGCTCATTGGTCGCTGTTTCTTCCTGTGTGTTCAACAGGTTAAATACATTAACCGCCATGCGCATATCTACACCCTCATAAGAGAAGTTGTATGCTGCTGAAACATCCAGGTTGAATGTCCATGGTGTACGACCCGCCGTACCACGGGGGCTGTAGCGGAACTCTTTATCAGACTGGGCACAGACATCATCCCCGGTCAGCTCAACCGCACATCCGGTACGAATGTAATAGGTATCACCGTAGCTTCCATATACATTAGGATCGGTGCTGGGATAGCTTTGACCAAACGCCGTAAGCGGCCGTCCGCTTTGCAGCGAGGAGTTAAAGCCCACAATCAGGTTGTCTGACACATTGTATGAACCATATAGCTTAAAGGTATGGCGACGATCATTAGGCTGATAGCCATCGGCCCCATCCATCAGTGCCGGGAAGTCGAAGTCCTGAGTAATGCCGGAATCGGCCTGATCGATATCAGATTTCACCGCCCCTTCAAAATTACCCACACTGCGTGCCCAGGTGTACTGGAAGTTCAGACGGTAATTTTCTTCAACATAATTCAGCTTCAGCTGTACCGAGGTGTATTCGTTCTTACCTTCTGGCAACTGCAGGGTTTCAGCTGAGTGGGTGGTTAAAGACCCTTCATCGGCTTCACCATCAAACAAAGGCAACTTGGACTCATCACGCTCTGTCCCATTCCAGTAGTAACCATCTTTGTACCAGCTCATATCTTCGCCGGGGTTAACCATTACGCAATAAGGATAAGCGTACTGACCACAGTAGTCATCCAGCGCACTGGTCACTTCCCGATAGGTTCCGGTCACTTCAGCAGTCAGTGAGTCATTTACGGTAAACTGATAACCTAAGATGTACTCATCCCGCGAAAAAGGCTCGGATTCCTGAGCCTGGAAAGTTTTTTTGGTCGGTACTGCTGAAACGGATGAAGTTGTCTGCGAGTTTTCTACTGAACCATTGACCGGATCAATACCGGTGGGCGCACCAGAAACAGAATCGATGTCATCGAACGTGAAATAGGTAGTCGTATCGCTGACGCCAGAGGCCGCACGGTAGATAGTGTTGTTGGCAATGGGCAGATAATAGCGGCCATAATTACCATACAGTTTCGACTCACCATTACCTAACACATCCCATGTAAAGCCAAGACGAGGGGCAATATCGGTATCAAAATCGAACAATTGCTTACCGGTGGTGCCGTCGCCTTCAAACATATCTTTACGAATACCAATGCTAAGCATCAGATTATTGGTCACCTGCCACTTATCTTCCAGATAATACGCGGTCAGGTTAGACTCAAATGAACCACCACCATCAAAGATACGG
>VMHT01068662.1_pt1 | contig 61289 bp, 47 predicted proteins | sample 4693611 | NCBI WGS metagenome assembly VMHT01 (sample SAMN12280063, study PRJNA550983) | marine metagenome | isolation source: seawater sampled from same location over 5 years 0.02-0.2 micron viral filtrate | place: USA: collected off the coast of southern California halfway between the port... ...
AATGCACTGGGAAAAATGGCCCCCGTAGCATACGCAAAAACTCATTCTCCTGTCGGTACCGACAGGAGAATGAAAAATGATATTTTTGGACAATCAAGCAGTTCTAATTAGGGGAAGCTTACACAGTAATATAAACCCAAAGAGCAATGAAGTTTCCAGATACAATTGCAGGTGCCAAACTTCTCGCAGGATTAAACGAGCCTCCAGAAATTGGACCTGAAAATAAAATAATTCCAGTAACAACTAATCCAATTATAAGACCTGCTATATATGAAAATTCTTTTTTAGATGTTACTCCTAAAATTGTAAGCATTAAAAAGAAAGTCAGAACAAATTCTAAAATGAACGATTGTACTAACTAGCCAGAAGGAATTGTAGTTCCTAACGTTAAGTTTTTAGAGAATGTAAATTTTAGTAAACCACTTGCAAAAATAGCTCCTAGAATTTGAGCCGAAACATAAAATTATAATTGAGTATTAAATTTTTCAGGCTCTGGTTTAGGTATATTATTTTCATGATCACCAATCATTTGACGAATATCAATCTCTATGTCTCGAGACATTGTTGTAATTGGCACATCATTGCCTTCTCCTTCAAAAGGGTTTTCAGAGGCTTCACCTACACGCTCCATAGTATTAAAAACCCATGATATGATGACGCTAAAAGGCACAGTAAACCATATAAAATAATGCCCCATTAATTCTATTAAATAATGGAATCCTGAATTAGGATAAGGTTTGTATTGTTCCATGCTTTCAACGATGATTATCCCAATTTTATCAAATTCATTCATCATACCAAATGGTAGGAGAATAACAAAAATCCAAACAAAAAACTTATTTAATGTGGCAAACTGACGAGGATAAGGGAAATTTTTAATACGTTCTACTTTACCTTGAAGAGTAAATAAGGACTATCTCATAAACTGTGTAAATAGAAAAATAACAGGGGTCGCGACCCCTGTTATTTTTTTGTCTAATTTTAAATTTTACACAGTATGAAAAAAGAAGATTTATTTAGCGATGAATTTTTAAAGCAGTTCAAAAGTGGAGATGAGCTCAATGGCTTTTTAAAACAACTGCAGAAACGTGGCATTGAAAAAATGCTGGAAGGCGAATTGGATGGCCATTTAGGCTATAACAAGAGCCAAAAGTCCGATAATCCCAATACCCGCAATGGTTTTGGTCAAAAAAAGGTTCGTACCTCTTTTGGGGAATCCCAGATCCAGGTCCCCCGAGACCGGAATGCTTCCTTTAATCCTATGATTGTTCCCAAACGGGGCAATATGGTTGATGGTATTGAAAATGTCATTGTATCGCTCTACGCCAAAGGAATGAGCAATAGCGATATCGAAGAACAGATCAGGGAAGTTTATGACTTTGAAGTTTCCACTTCTACTATTTCCAGGATTACCGAAAAGGTTACTGAAGATATCGTGGCCTGGCAGAATCGTCCACTAGAACCCGTATATCTTATTGTTTGGATGGATGGGATCGTCTTCAAAGTACGGGAGAACTCCAAGGTCATAAACAAGACAATATATATAGCAGTTGGGCTTCGCAGAGATGGAAAGAAAGAAGTATTGGGACTTTGGTTGGGTAAAAATGAATCTGCAGCTTTTTGGATGAGTGTCCTTACCGATATAAAATCTAGAGGAACTGAAGATATACTTATCACGGCTACCGACAACCTAAACGGGTTTACCGATACCATCAGGAACGTATTCCCTGAGTCCAAAACCCAAATCTGCGTAGTGCATCAAATACGCAACGCTTGCAGGTATGTGGTATGGAAGGACAAAAAAGCCTTTACAGCGGATATGAAGCATATCTACAATGCACCCAACCAGCAAGCTGCTAAAGCTGCCCTGGATGATTTTGCAGGGCTATGGGAAAGTAAATATTCGTATGCTATTAAGAGCTGGAGGGACAACTGGGAAGACCTCACGGTATTCTTTGAGTTTCCCCTGGAAATAAGAAAAATCATTTATACCACGAACCTTATCGAGAACCTCAATGGAAAAATCAGGAAGTACACCAAAAATAAACTGTCTTTCCCGACAGATGAGGCAGTCATGAAATCCGTATATTTGGCTACAAGAGAAGCCACTAAGAAGTGGTCAATGCCTATCAGGAACTGGGGCATTATCTTAAATCAGTTCCTTACGATCTATGAAAAAAGGGTCAGACTTTAAAAAGTCTAACCCCTGTTATTTTAACTTTACACACTTTGCGGGATAGTGTCAGTAAATAATTCAACAAACATCTTTTCAATCTCTAAATGGGCAAATTCCCAAACATAGCCTTCAGTTTTAAGTGCACTTAAATGTTTTGATTGTAAATTTAAACAGGCTGCTTGCTTATTTTTTTTACTTAAAACATAGTCCTTTTCTTCTTCAGATAAATAGCCTTTTAGTTCTTCTTCAAGTGAATATTTTTGCTCTCTAATTTCTAAGTGTTTTCTATAGTCTATACCAGTTTTCTTTCTTGGTTCTGCTTCCCAAGACTTTGGTGTGCGTAAAGCGTGACGTAACGAACTCATCCAAGCTATGTGACGCAATATAAATGTCTTTCTAATTTCGAATAATTCTTGATCTGAAAGTATTTTTTTTGCATGTTCATTATTTACATAATCGTTAAGCATTATAGTTAAAGATCGAGAAGTATTTACAATGCCTCCCCAAACTTTTCGTGCTTCCCATAAACGGTCGTAAGAAGCATTATTTTTAAAACCAATAATGAAAGCTACTGCAGTACCTATTAAACTAATAGGTAGCCAAGGTAAATGTAACCAATACCAACGAAAAACGGTATAAAGTATTACAGGTACTGTTGAAAGTATTACGAAATAAAAAATATCTTTCCGTGTCCAAAGTAGAATCTGCTTTAAAGAATAATTACGCTTTGTGTACATTTAATTTAGTTTTATATAATTAATATTGGATATTAATAATTTTAAAATACCTGTCTTCTTTAGCTAGTTTCAACACTGCTTTTTCTCCCACTTTTTTGTTTATCAAAAGTCTAGCAATTGGTGAAATGAATGCGATTTTTCCTTTAGAAATATCAGCTTCATCTACACCTACAATTTGATAGTGTTCAGGCGCTGTTTTATTTCCAATTTTTAGAGTTACTAATGCACCAAATCGAATTATGTTTTTTGGTTGATTGTTTAGATCTACTATTTTTGCTGTAGCAATTCGGTTTTTCAACAATTGCAATTTAGCGTTTATATAATTGGAGGCTATTCGGCTTTCCTTTTCGTTTGAAATGTCAAGATGCTCTCTTTCATTAATCAATTCTTGTTTTTCAATTAAAAGTTCATCCATACCAACTTGCGTTACATAATTAGTTACACCTTCTGGTAAGTCGGCTCTTGGTGGTACCATAGGAATTTCCTCTTGGTCATCTTCTTTTACAAATCCTCTACTCATGACTTATTTAATTTTGATAACAACTTTTCCTTTAGTTCGCCCTTTTTTAACGTAAAGCAAGGCGTTTAGTGTGTCTTTTAATGGAAACACTTTGTCTATTTTGGTTTTGACTGTTCCAGATTCTACAAGTTCAGAAATTTCATTGAGTTGTTTTGCATTGGCTCGCATGAATACTAAACTATAAAATGCTGATTTTTGCTTTATTTGTTTTGTTATTTTTCGTCTTTTAAACGCTAAGAATAGTTTAGTGATTTTATTGAGTTTCATTCTGTTGGCAGTTTCTTTATCTACAGGACCAACAAGGGTTATTACTTTTCCACCATTTTTTATTACGCTAAAAGCTTCTTCAGTGTATTCGTTTCCAAGTGTATCCAAAACCATATCTGCATCTTGTACAATAGCAGTATAATCTACAGTTTTATAATCAATCACTTCATCAGCTCCAAGTTTTTTTACCCAACTTACATTTTCTGAACTTGTAGTAGTATATACATAAGCTCCAATTGATTTTGCATATTGAATGGCAAATGAACCAACACCACCAGAACCAGCATGAATTAAAATACTTTCCCCAGATTTTAGTTTACCTCGTTTCAAGGCTTGAATTGCTGTAAGACCTACTAATGGTAAGCTAGCAGCTTCTTCAAAAGTTGTGTTTTTGGGTTTTAGGCTAACTAGTTTTTGATTCACAGCGACAAATTCAGTAAACGTTCCTTGTCTATTCACTTTAGAAAACACCTCGTCTCCAATATTGAAATTAGGAACATTTTCGCCTTTTTCAATAATAATTCCACTAACATCATAACCTAAAGTTGTTGGTAACTTAAAATTACTCACGCTTTTTAGTTTTCCTTCAACTACTTTTATATCTAAAGGGTTTACACTAGCAGCATACGTTTCAATTAATACTTCATCTTTGCTAATGGTTGGTTTAACAATTTCGGAAGTTTTTACTTTTTTCGAAACCTCTCCATAACCTGTAAATTGTATGGCTTTCATAAGCTATTATTTTTTAGTTTTATCAATATCTTCTTTATTAAGACTTAAAAATTTTAAACCCAATGCTAATAGCACAATAGATGCTGGAAGTATTAAAATCTCCCATTTAAGGTTGTCAATATTTACAAATACTACCTCAAGAAATTTCACAAAAAGAATAATGACAATAACTTCGGCAAGCACATTTTTTAAATGACCAATATTTGGTGTTCTAATCCATTTTAAAACACCATTTCCATCATCATATATTTTGTTTGAAATAAAGAAAGTATAAACTCCGTGTGCAAAAATGAATAGCACCAATGCTATTAAAAACGTATCTAAAGATTTTATAAGATAAGTAGTGGCTATATCTGCAGGATGTAAATGTGCTTTATTTTCAGGAATATAATTGAAGATGACAACTCTAAAAGCATTAATGGTTTTTAAAGCACCAACGATAAAAAGTAACAGTGAGCCAAGAAGTGAACCTATTATTGCAGTCCAGCTGATATAACGGAAAAGATAGAATGTTTTTTCATAATTAAAAAGTGATTAAAATCTTTTATTAAGACTTTGATTAAAACAATAAAACCCTGGAATTTCCAGGGTTTTTATTATAAACTTATTTTATAAAGTTTTAATTAAAAGAATCCCATAGGTTTCTTGTCGTAAGAGATCAACATGTTTTTTACAACACGGTAATGATCTAAAGCCATTTTGTGGTTTTCACGACCGAATCCTGATTCTTTAACTCCACCAAATGGTGCGTGAGCTGGATAGGTATTGTATTGGTTTACCCAAACTCTACCTGCTTGTATTGCACGTGGTACTTGGTATAATTCGTGAGCATCACGAGACCAAACACCAGCACCTAATCCGTAAGGTGTGTCGTTTGCAATAGCAATCGCTTCTTCCGTAGTTTTAAACGTTGTTAAGGCTACAACAGGTCCAAAAATTTCTTCCTGGAAGACTCTCATTTTGTTATCTCCTTTTAAAACGGTTGGTTGTATGTAATAACCTTCAGATAATTCACCTTCATAGTTACCAGCTTCACCACCAGCTAAAACAGCAGCACCTTCTTCAATACCAATTTTAATATAGTTTAATATTTTTTCGTATTGCGCTTTAGATACCTGAGAACCAATCATTGTTTCTGGATCTAATGGGTTTCCTGGTTTTACTAATTTTAAACGTTCTTGCATTTTTTCAACAAAACGATCTGCAATATCTTCGTGTACTAAAATACGAGATGGAGTGGTACAAATTTCACCTTGATTTAAAGCAAACATTAATGCACCTTCAATAGCTTTACTAAAAAACTCATCATCTTGAGCTGCTACAGATGGGAAGAAAATGTTTGGTGATTTACCACCTAATTCCATAGTTACAGGAATAATATTTTCTGCTGCATTATGTAATACTGTACGTCCAGTTTCTGTAGAACCTGTGAATGATAATTTAGCAATTCTGTTAGATGTTGCTAATGCTGCACCAGCTTCTTTACCAAAACCAGTTACAATGTTTAATACACCTGCTGGTAAAATATCACCAATAAGTTCCATTAACATCATAACACTTGTTGGTGTTTGTTCTGCTGGTTTTACAACTGCTGTACAACCTGCTGCTAAAGCTGGAGCAATTTTCCATGCTAACATTAACATTGGGAAATTCCATGGGATAATCTCTCCAACCACACCAACTGGCTCGTGTAATACGATACTTACAGTGTCTTTGTCATGTTCTGAAATACTACCTTCATCTGCACGAATTACACCTGCGAAATAACGGAAGTGATCGATACAGTAAGGAATATCTGCAGCACGAGCTTCACGAATTGGCTTACCATTATCAATAGTTTCTAAGGTTGCTAAATACTCTAAATTATCTTCCATAACCTGAGCAATTTTTAATAACGCATTGCTACGTTCTGTTGCAGACGTGTTACTCCATGCTGGGAAAGCTTCGTGTGCTGCATCTAATGCAAGATCTATATCTTCTTGCGTAGAACGTGCTGCTTGTGTAAAAACTTTACCATCAACAGGAGATCTGTTTTCAAAATATTGACCTTTAATTGGATCAACAAATTTTCCTCCAATAAAGTTTCCGTATCTTTCTTTAAATTCGGGTTTTGTTACATTTGCCATAATTATAATTTTTAAATTTGATTTTAATTTATACTTGCCAAAACAAGCGTTGTGTAATTATGGTGCAAATGTATGTTGGGTTATTACCTTTCTATTTATTGATACGGTTCAATAACTTATGAAAACAGTCCAAATAGCAAAAACCTGTGTTAATTAAATCTTAATTAATTATTAAAACATTGATTTTCAATAATTTAAAATAAAATAGAAATATTTAGATTTCGGTTGGACTAATTCCGAATTTGTTTTTAAACGCCACACTAAAGTTAGATAGATTGTTATAACCGACGTCTAAATAGATGTCAGACGCTTTTAAATCGCCACCTTGTAGTAACTCTTTAGCTTTTTGCAAACGCTTATCTTTTAACCATTTTCCTGGAGCTTCTTTATATTCTGCAGTAAAATGTCTTTTAAATGTAGACAAACTCATGTTGCATAAAAAAGCAATTTCTTCTAATTTTAAATTCGAATGCACGTGATCTTCTACTATATTTTTAAAAGGTGATACTCCTTTAGAGATTAAAGCATGTAAGTAATGTTCAAACTCGCTACCATATTTATCTAGTAAGTACAATAGTATTTCGTCAAATTTAAGCGCTAATATTGCATCGCAATATGGAGAATCTTCAAAAGTTATAGAAGACAACGAACTTATAAAAGACGCTATATAATCATCATTTTCTATTACAAAATATGGCACCTTTTCTTGGTAAGGCTTAACGTCTTTGGTGTACTTACTTAAAAAATCGGTTAGTTTTTTTTCTGAAAAAAAGAGAAGTTTACAGTAGTAAATGGCTTCTGTATCCAGTAATTCTGTCCATAGCCAATTTCCTTTTTTAAGTAATAATGATTGGTCTTTATTTACAGCAACCGATTTTCCTGCAAAATGTACTTGTTTTTTTCCAACTTGTAAAAAGCTGAACATATTCATTCCTAAATTGACTTTGCTTTTCACAACATCGCTTGTCATTTTAAAGTCATATACAAATATGTCTTGTTGTACTTTTGGGTCTTTAAAGAAAATTTCTGGTATGTTCTCTATTGGCATTTAGATTTTTTTTAGCTTGCAGGTAACTCCTTATATCCAGATTAATATAAATTTTTAATAACAAAAATCTTGGGATAAACGCAGTTTTGCTAAATATAAAACATTAAAATAAAAGGAGGTTACGGAAAACCGTAAAGAGTGAAAGTAGGGTTAAAATGTGAAAATTACTTATCTAAATCCTTTAGTGGAAAACTAAAATTATATAATTCCATAGGATGAATTCCTAGACCTTTTGCAATAGGTATGAGTGTAGTTATTTTGGGTTCATTCTCATCAGCGAGGACTCTGTAAATTGCCTTATTTTCAATATTCCCAATTGAAGCAATCGTCGCAATATCTCGATCGCTCTCTTCAATCAGTTTTCTTAAATGCTCACTAAATTTTTTTCGATATGCTTTTCTCCATTCTTTCACCACTGCAATATCAATTCAAACATTCAAAATAAATTGTCAAGTTTGACAATTATTAAGTATTTTTATTATATTTACTTCATATTAATATATTTGCGAAACTTCTTAAAGTAAAATATTAGAAGCATTTCGCTTTGAGTCTCGGTTCGAAAACTGGTAATTTTTTACACACGAGATGATAAGCACAATGCTCACGACCCGGGCGTGGGCTTGCTTATTGTGTGTGGGTATACCAGTACCTCGAACCAGTAAGTTGAGTCTCCACGCCTTTTTTGTTTGTAGAAAACAGGCCTTCTCCTCAATTGTTTTCAAAGCTATCTTCTCTTTATACATTATAAGAATTCGCTTAAGCTAAATTCAGTTTAATTCTGGCGGTATATACCTCCGACTTAATATCGACTGCTTATGTTACAGCGTATTTTTAAATTATTACAACAGGGACATCCTGATGCTTTGGAATTTATCTATACAAAGTATCACCGTAATATCTTTTGGGTAGGCAGGCAAATCTTAGACGATGATTTTGCTGTGGAAACCCTTGTCCAAGACACTTTTCTCATATTATGGAAGAAAAGAGACCGGATAGAAAGGCCGGAACATATTTACTATTTTCTTCGAATGGTAATGAAAAGGGAATGCTACACCTACTTTACTCGTCCTAAAAATAAGTTTTTTAAAACCGTAAATTCTCTGGAAAGTTATGATAACTACCAGGAATATTTGCACGGTTATGATCCAGAAAAAGAGGATCCGCACCTACTAAGCCACCAGGCGCAACAAAAAGCTTTTGAAAGGATAAGTCGTGTTTTCCCGTTACTTAGCGCGGAAAGAAAGCGGCTGATAGAACTTTGTTTAAAATATGATTTTCGCTATAAAGCTATTGGTCAATTATTAGGAACGAGTATCACGTACACTAGCAACGAAGTAAAAAATGCTATTGAAGATATTAAGAATATCATCCACCAGGGTAGCAATTTGGATTCAAAACCAATGGTAGCGATAAAAATTCAGAGAAAAATGACCCAGGAACAGGAAAAGGTTATGCAGCTCCGTAATGAAAAGCAGTACTCCTTTGCTTCCATTGCAAAAGAGCTGAACCTTTCTCAAAAGGAAGTACACCAAGAATTTATGGCCGCCCATAAGCTGATGCAGCTTAAACACGAACAACAACAATCGGCTTAGTGATGAGACAGGATACACTAAAACTCACTCGCAAGATCCAACTCCTTATTGATTTACCTACTAAGGAGGAAAGAAAGGAAGCACTGGATAAACTCTACCAGTGGCAGAACCGCTGCTTTAAGGCAGCAAACCTTATCGTTTCACATCTCTACGTACAGGAAATGATTCAGGAGTTCTTTTATTTTTCGGAAGGGATTAAATACAAACTGGCAGATGAGAAGAAAGATGATGATGGTATCTTGAATCGTTCCCGCATGAATACCACATACCGTGTAGTATCCGATCGTTATAAAGGGGAAATCCCTACCAATATCCTAGGCAACTTAAACAATACTATAATTGGTTCTTTTATCAAAAACAGGCAGGAATACTGGAAGGGAGAACGCTCTTTAATGACCTTCAGAAGGGATATGGCTTTTCCGTTTGATATGGAGGGCATCAAAGGATTAACTTATAACGAGGAGAAAAAGGCCTTTTGCTTTCGCTTTTTTTCAATTCCCATGAAGACCTATCTTGGAAAGGATTTTAGCGATAAACACAAATTATTAGAGCGGCTTGTAAAAGGAGAAACCAAACTATGCGCTTCTCATATTCAATTGAAAAAGGGAAAAACCTATCTCTTAGGTGTTTTTGAAATTGAAAAAGAAAGACATACCCTTAAACCAAATATGATTGCAGAAGCTTCTTTGTCTTTGGAATATCCTATAATCGTTAAAGCCGGCAAGTCTAAACTAACTATTGGTAACCGGGAAGAGTTTTTATACCGAAGACTGGCCATACAGGCAGCCCGAAAAAGGGCGCAAGATGGAGCAACATTTTCCAAATCGGGTAAAGGACATAAAAGAAAAACAAAAGCCGTCCAAAGGTTCTTTGATTTAGAAAAGAATTATGTGAGTAATCGCCTGCACCTGTATAGCCGGAAATTAATTGATTTTTGTGTTAAGCACCAGGCGGGTACGCTTATTTTGTTAAATCAAGAAAATAAGATTGAGATTGCCAAGGAGGAAGAATTTGTATTGCGAAACTGGAGCTATTATGAACTGATGACCAAAATAAAATATAAGGCTGAAAAAGCCGGCATTGAACTAATCACAGATTAAAATTTAATTTCGAGGGTGCTTGTACACCCGCAAGGTGAGGTTGAAAACTACACTCACTAAATGCACTTAGCATATACAACGGCGTGGGCTTTCTTATATTAATTGTACGAATTGGATTCAGCCCATATATGAAGGTGTTTTAGGATGCGGAATATTCAAAGGTTTTAAATTATTTAAATATAGTGTATGTTGTTTATTTCAACTGAAAAGTATACCACTATTTCATTTCAAAAGTATACCATTTTAAATTAATTAACAACGGTATCCCTGTTCCCTGGGGGTACCCCCAGGGAACAGGGATACCGGCGGCGCCCGGGTACCATTTTTTCGATTTTTCATTTGTTCATCATTTGTTTGGTTTCTTTTAAGCGGTAAGATTCTCCGTTCATATTTATAAGATGTGCTTTATGGGTTAGCCTATCTACTAAGGCAGCTGTTAATACTGGGTCACCGAAGATCTCCTCCCAGCGTTCAAAGCCTAGATTGGTAGTAATTATGGTTGATTTGCGTCCGGCTCGTAAAGAAAGATGATTGAACAGGAGTTCGGATCCTTCTTTATCAAAGGAGACGTAGCCAAATTCATCACAGATTACTAAATCGTATTTCTCAAAACGTGCCTCCATAACCTTTAAGGTACGCTGGGAATGCGATTCCCGTATTTGGGTTAACAGTTTATGTACTGTGGTAAATAATACTCTATAACCCTGCAGACAGGCTTTCAGGCCAAGACCTATGGCGATATGTGTTTTACCGGTACCAGGATTCCCGGCCAATACTATATTTTGTCCGGATTCTATAAAATCAAGACGTTCCAGTAAAGGAAGTTTCTCCATTGCATTGGGTGGTAATTGCTCCCGCATTAAATCATTTAAATACATTTTTGAGGGGAAGTTCGCTTGCCGGATATGGGATTTCTTACGGTTCTCTACCCGAGCTTCATATTCTCGTTCCATTAGCTGTAAAAGGAAGTCTTCATAATTCAGGCGCTGGGTGGCAGCTTCTTTTGCCAAGGTCGTAAAATCTCTTCTAAATATGGGTAGTCGTAACTCTTTACTGTAGTCCACAATACGCTGGTTGATCGTTTTATCCATAGGTTCTTTAATTTATGAGTGTTGATAATTGTTGAAGTTGAGATTTAGCCATCGCCGTGGTTTGAGTCCACTTAAGGGGCTGCTGATGATCTTGTTTGTTTCCCAGCAGAGCTTTTATCTTTTCTGTGGTAAGTTCCTTTACTGGACTACCAGTAAGCTGGGTTACTGCTTGTTCTAGTTTTTCATCCGTGATGGCATGTTCCTGACAATAATCCAGTAGCTCAATAAAGTTACGGGACTCTCCCATAAAATAGGCTTCATAAAGCGCTTTTAAATACCTGGAGCTTGCCAGGGCCATACTCCCTGCCAGGGCTCCAGGTTTACGTTTAAAAGTATCGAGGTAGTGATCGATTTTAATAATCCAATCGTGTAGGTTATAACTTCGGTGGTGAGTGGCCACTTTGTGATCGTTATGGTAAAACCATAGCTGGTGGCTCATAATTTTAACCTGGACAAATTCGCCTACTAAATGATCAGGTACCGAGTATCGGTTGGTTTTGTAGCTTACCGTAGCGTATTTATCTACTCTAAGCTGAATCTGGTCTGAGCAGAGCAGTCTGGTGGGGAGCACTAGCAGAGCGGTCCTTTCCTGAGCAAGTAGTTCATTGGCCGTCTTTCCGGTGAGTTTTTGCCTGGTATTATTCAGGGCTGCTATTTTAGTATGCAGCCAGGCTGTGGCCTCTTCCACATCCGTGAAGTGGCATTTCACCGCGAAGCTCTTACGTCGGATATATTCCACGCTGCGTTCCACATGACCCTTTTCATTACCGCGATAGCTATTACAAAAACGATGGCTAAAATGATAGTGCCCACGCAGTTCTAACAAGGCGCGAGTAGGTTCTTTCTCGTGAGGTCCTATGAATTTGGATACCGCTACCCGCATATTATCATAGACCATTTCCTTATAAACCCCTTGCAGGTGTTCGAAAAAACTTACGTGGGATTCCATAAAGGCCAGGGTATCCTGACGCTGATAAATTTCAGCAAAACGATAGTTACTGTAAGCGGCTGTAAAAACAGCCAGGTGGAAGCGAGTTAGCTTCCCGTCTATATAAAGCTTGATTTCTCCCCAATCAAACTCACAGACCGCTCCTGGAATATACTCCTGGCGTATATAGGCTTCTTTAGGCGCTGTCTTCCCTTGTTTTTCTTTAATGTAATTGCAGACGGTAGTGTAGCCAATATCAATACCTTGCTCCTGTAATAGGCTATGAATATCACATTTCTTAAGCAATTGTTTTCGAAGTCCTTGCAGCCTTTTCTCTTCATTGGCTGCCAGCAGCTCATCGATAGCCTGCTGTACGTCTACAGTAAGTTTTAATTTTGCACGCTTCTCTCGATGGTAGATCGGCGGATTTGACAAATACTCAGTAATGGCCTCTTGAGGGGGCGAACCCGACTGTAATCGAGCTTCAAAGTCAGTAATGTACTTTTTTACCGTCTTTCTGCTGATTCCAAGCTCTTTGCTTATCAATCGTTGGCTTTTGCCTTCACGATGACTCTTTAATATTATTTCCTGTTTTGTATACATGCTTATCATTTTCCGAACGTCTCTAGTTGGACGTTCAAGTTGGTAATAAGTGGTATACTTTTAAATTGAAATGTGGGGTAGTATTATATTAATATATACAGTATGTCATTCTTTGATTAATAAATTTATTATTTTAATTCTTCAAGTACTTTATGAGGATCTAAATCATCAAACATCTCATCTTTGGAAAAGTTAATTGGGTCCAACCAATCAACTTTTTTGAAACCAAATGTTACAAGCTCCTTCATTTGCTCAGTCAGATTTTCATTCTCATCACAAGCGTTTAAAAAAGACCTAAGCTTATTGGCCTCGTGCCAGAGATCTGATTTTTGCTTAATTAAACGTAGTTTTTGAATTTCTTCTTTTTGTATTTTTTTTCTTTCTTCTTCTTTTTTCTCTTTAATAGCCTGCTCCTTTCTTCGCTTTGCAATTTCAACCTGCCATATTCTTTCCTCTTTAGCTGTTTTCTCTAGATAGGTGATGATAAGCGGTAATTTTTCAGAAAGTGATTTAGTAGGGCTTTCCTGCCATTCCTTTTTATCAGAATATTCTCCCGTGATAATACTCAAAAGGCCAATAGGAACTAATTTACTGGATCGATAACCTGATTTCTCTGTTTCATAAACCCTCTTTGATCTTTCTCGCATCCGAATGGCAATCTCTACACCCTCAATCACTATGTAGGACCGCTCATAGCAGAATAGAAAATAATATCCCCTTCTTTTCATCGCCTTAATAAACGTATTTAGAAAACAGAGAGCCCTTTTGTATGGTTTTCTTGAAGCACTAACCGAAATTCTTCCGTAATTATACCTCTTGGTGTAATCCCAAATATTATTTACTACTGGATGTTTCTTGGGATTATCAGATAACATTCCCTGGATAATAGGATCAGGATTTTTTGGCAATCGCTTGGGAACTTCTAAATCGTATGACTTAGAATTAGAATCTATAGCTTTAAATTTTCCGGCTGTTTTAAGCTTCTTTAAATTTTCTTTAGTTCTTAATATCAGGCGAATTTTTCCTGTATCATTATAGGCTTCAGGTAATTTCGGTTTATTTATGTCCTTACCAAATTTCCTTTTCATCCAATAGCCATTAGGTGGTAGAGGAATTTGATATTTCGTACAGAGATTTTTAAATTCCTCATAGGATATTATATAGTTTTTGCAAAACCATAAAATACTCTTTTCCCAGCATAGGTTAAAGAATTCATCTCTATAAAATTCAGTTTTCATTATAGTAAAATTATAAGTTAGACGGACTTTACCTGTAAATTTATAATGGTGTTGTTAATTTTGAAATACGAAATTGAAGATGGATAAAGAGTGGGATGTTTAGCGGATATTTTAATACCCGTTCAGCCCATTCCCACTACATTTCGCAAAAGCTTCATTCCGGGAAAAGCGCTTCTCTAAAAAGGTCTTGGACACCATCGAAGAAATTGCGACTTCCCTTGCGCTAACCCGATGAAAAATCGGAACGCTCCATTCCATTCGAAATTTTTCGATGAAGTCCGCTAGATCAAGGTTAAGATCATAGTCATTACTTCCCAACAAATTAGTGGTATCTCCTAAACCATATGGAAACATCATCCTTAAGCCCCTCCCCTTTTTAGGATGCAAATAACAACATCCTTTCCTGGACAGCGGCATAAAGCCGTTTCGGCTTTGCCTACTCTTTTTATACGCTTTACCAGGCCAGGATATTGTAAAATAAATGCATCGGAAAAAGGTAATGTGACGGCTCTATAGGAAGTAAATCTACAAGGAAGCGGTAGCCTCAGCTCAAAACCTTAAAAAGCTTTGATCGAGTCTATGGTTAAAATTTTAAAAAAAGGAAAATGCTCTGGATATAATAAGTAAATCAGTTAAAAATTAATTCAATGAAGAGTAGGTTATCTACTCCAAAACTGGATATGTTTCTTTAAAAATAACAGTGGAAATTTTTGAATGGTTTTTAGTCTCCGTATTCAAAAATCTGCGTTTTCAAAAATCTTGAATTGAAGCAAATAGGAATTTTCGCCTCAAATTAAATCAAAATACACCAAATCAAACGAAAATTTCATTTTCAAAAACAACCCGGAAATAGTATTTTAAAGTATTGATTTTCTGTATAGTATCATAACAGAAAATCCTCGGTTTTGACTTTCACTAAATAATAAAATGCTTCAAAAAGGAATAGGACTTTTCTTGATTCCTTTTTCAAAAAGCAATTGGTGTAAACCAACATGTATGAAAAATTTTGTCCCGCCTGCGGGACGAAATCGAATAGCAAGAGGGTAACACGTTGCACGGTGTTATTCGATTTCTTTTTTAGCTAAGCCCTGTGTTTATGGGGCTTTCTAAAATTAAAATTTCAAAAAGTATCCACCCGACTGGATATACCCCACTGGAAGGGCCCGTAAATTAAAGGTGGCTATAGCCAGTAAATAGTAAAATAGTATCCATTATGGCGAAATCAAGACTACAATTAAAAGCAAGTACGGCAAAGCGGTTCCGGGAGTTTTCGAAGAAAAATAATAGCAACCAATCCGAAACCTTAGACCTGGTCCTGGACTTTTTTGAGCAAAATAACCTCTCTCCTTTTGAAACTTTAGTGCCCTCAAAAGTGAGCCTGGAACAACTAATTAAAAAAAGGATCGATGCCGTGATCGCCATCCTTAAAAATATAGAGAAGACCCAGACCAAACCGAGCTTGTTAATGCTGGAGTTACTAATGGAAGGACGATCGGTTCCAAAACTTCAAGTGACCAAGAAAGAAAAGGTTCTTGTTACTGATAAAAAAAGCCAAGCACAATTGGAATTGGAAATTTCCAGGCTTCAGGAGGAATTGAAAACTAATAAAAGAGATCTGGAGTACCTCATTCAACATGTGGAAATAAAGAGTAATGCTTTTGCATCAGATTATCTGAAACTCAATATCCCTCGGTCAGAATTTGAACATTATAAAATAGCCATCAAACAAAAGAACTAATGTATATCAGTATCTCTCCTCAGAAAACCGGTGCCGCTTTTTCCAAAAGTGCAGGAGATTTTGTGAGCTACCTGGAAAAAGAAAATGAAGGTAAAAGCCCATTGGAAAAGGAATATTTCTTTAATCAGTATGAGGATAATATAAAGCCGTACGAAGTGATTAAAGGGATCGATGGAAATACTGCGAAATTAAAAACCAAAGAGCCGAAATATTACTCGATCACCATGAGTCCGAGCCAATATGAGTTAAAACACATTCGTAACAATCCTGAAAAGCTAAAGGCCTTTGTCCGTGACGCGATGAAGGAGTATGCCAGCTCCTTTAATCGCGAGATAAACGGAAGGCCGATCAATATTGATGACCTAAAATATTACGCCAAAGTTGAATATGAGCGAACTTATAAAAGTAAAGACGTAGCGATAAGAGAAAATAAACCCTATAGCAAGCAAATCGCCCATCTTAAAAATGAACTTCGGAAGGTAGAACGGGGAGAGATTTCAGGGAACACCCGGCAAATTGAAAAGGAAATTCAAAAACTAACTAGAGATGCGCCTTATAAAATACGCGGCCAGATGATAGAACCGGGAATGAAAAAGGAAGGGTTGCAAAGCCATGTTCACATCATCGTAAGCAGAAAAGATGCCTCAAATACCTACAGCCTTTCCCCGGGTAGTAAATACAAAGCTTCTGAAGTAAAAATGCATGGCAAAATGGTCAAAAGGGGTTTTGAGCGGGATCGTTTTTTCCAGAATTCTGAAAAAGCCTTTGACAAGATGTTCCAATACAACCGGAACTATGTGGAGACCTATGCTTCCAAAAAGATGCTGAGTAAAGATCCTAAACAATATTTTGTAGGCCTAAAAAACTTGGGGATCAATGAGAAAAAGATCGCTTTTAAAATGATCCGTCAAACGGGATTACAATTACCCGTATTACACCTGCCTACAAATAAAGTAGGATTCGCCTATAAACAATTAAAAAAAGTCATCGAAGCCGGAATTAAATCTAGTTCTATCGGTTATTAAAACTACCTGTTATGCTGTCAAATATTTATTTTATCCTCTTTTTTAATATAGCCGTTGGAGCTATGTTTCTCTATTCCCTGAAAAACACTTCCTGGGGTTTTATTATCAACTTTGGGTTTATTTTCCTGCTGTTTGTTATCAGTTTTCCTACTCGCTTTGATTTTAACCTGTTTGTGCTGCTTTCCTTCCGCTTATTCATCCCTTTGATCTTGATCAATGTGCTACTAAGTGAATGGTTACTGAAGCCTAATCAAGACAAACTAAACAAGCAATACGCTTTCAGAATGCCACTATCTTCTGGCTCGATTAAATTGAAAGATATTCGCCGTGGGGTGTCCATCATCGGTGCTGCTGGTAGTGGAAAAACGGAAAGTGTCGTAGCCCAATTTCTAAAGCATTTTAGTAAACAAAACTTCTGCGGAATTATCCATGACTACAAGAATTTTGAACTATCCAAAATAGCCTACCCCCTATTCAAAGAAAGCAAAATGCCCTTCTATATAATTTCCTTTGATACGATCTATCATAAGGTGAATCCCATTGCACCTCGTTATATGCAAGATGCAGAAAGTGTGAATGAGATTTCTCGGGTACTATTGGAAAACCTATTAGAAAAAAAGGAAAGCGTTTCCTCCGGCAATTCCAAATTCTTTAATGATGCTGCCGAAGGGATCATAGCAGGGCTGATCTGGAAACTTAAATCTGATCATCCCGGCTACTGCAGCCTTCCACATATGATTGCACTATTTCAGCAATTAACCACCTATGAGTTAGTGGAGTTTTTAAGTGCTAACCTCACCTCCCAGGCTATGGCGAATGCGTTTATAAATGGGGTAGATTCCGAACGGCAAACAGCTTCGGTAAAAAGCACCCTTTCCAATGCTTTTAAAAAGATAAGCACCCAACGGATCTTTATGGTACTTTCTGAGGATGAGATCCCACTAAATATCAATCATTCAGACAATCCAGGGGTGATTTCCGTAGTGAATAATCCTAAATTTGAATCAGCGTACTCCCCCATCGTAGCAACTATCATCCATAGTATTACCAAGCAGATGAGTGTGCATGAAAGGCTTGGTTCTTTTATTCTTATGGAAGAGGCTTCCACGATTCGCCTGCTCAATATGCACCGTATTCCGGCAACGCTCCGAAGCTATAATATCGCTACAGTATATGTCATCCAGGATAAAATACAGAATGATATCTTATATGGTAGGGAAGCCGGAAAAGCAATCCTCAGTAACCTGTCCTATCAGTTCTTCGGAAAAGTGAATGATCCCGATACCGCGAAATACTATGAAAGTTTCTTCGAGATTGTAAAACGGAAAAGTATCAGTGTAAGTAAAAGTGATAACCTGAATTTCGATACCCGAACTACCAAAAGTGAACGGGAGGTAGCCAAAATAAGAGCCGATCTGTTCTTCCGCTTAAAACCTGGTGAGTTCGTAACTTTTTCCGATGGTAAAGACCGGAAAGTAAAATTCGCTACACCCAACTGGGCTAAGGAATTACCGATTCCTAAACACGAATTTTCTCCAGAAGAACTGGAATTGAATTTTCAGAAAATATACCGAGAAGCAAAAGCGATTTACAAATCTGAAAACTATAAAAAATGAGCGACGTCAATTACATTAGCCATCTTAACGGGGTATTGCGGAAATTCGCTGATGATGACAAAATCTCGTCTTCTCACCGCAGTTTATATCTAGCTTTTTTCGAGTTATGGAACCAGAAACATTTCCCCAAAACCATTATGCTTAACAGTAAACAAGTGATGGCACTAGCCAAAATACGTTCCAGGACAACCTACCATAAATTACTTCGGGACCTCACAAACTGGGGTTATCTTAAATACCACCCCTCCACTAGTCCCCAAATGGGATCACTCGTGGAGATGTTCAGGTTTGATACACCACCTAATCAAAAAATGGATAGGACTTATCCAATTTCTGAACAGGCACCTGTCCAAAATTTGGTATCTTTTAATAAACATAAGAGTAAACATATTATAAACTCTTTTATAAATACTTGTCCAGAAAATGAACAAGAGGTTATTGATTATTTTAAATCAAAAAATAGAAATTCCCTGGAGGCAAAAAAATTCTATAATTTTTATGAATCCATAGGCTGGAAATTAAATGGTAAAAATCCGATCACAAACTGGCAGGCCTGCGCACGAAACTGGATGCTAAAAGCTGATGAAATAAAAAAAGGTCTAAAATCTCGTTCACCGTCCCAGAACCGGGACAACTTGTATACTAGTAAGGATAAAGATTATGGGATGCCGTTGTGAAAAAATGAGATTTATAGAAATCTTTTTTATCTCAAAAATCGAGATAATTAACGCTTTTTAACTACTTTAGGTCCTATAACCCTACAATGAATCGAATTAAAGCAGTCCTGGAAGAAAAAGGAGTTACGCAAACCTGGTTGGCCAGTAAACTTGGTAAAAGTTATAATATGGTAAATAGTTATGTCCAAAACCGGCAACAACCTAGATTGGAGGTTCTTGGTGATATAGCAAAGATTCTGGATGTTGATATTAAAGAATTATTAGTCAGTACAAAATAAAGTCCCCCCAGAGCATTAATGAATTTAGCCAAAGAGATACAAAAAGGAGAAGGCAAAATATTAGAGCTTAAAGAAAAGCTACCTAAAAACACCAATATTGCTAAAACCGTAATTGCATTTTCCAATACGGGCGGTGGCAAGCTGATTATAGGGGTAAATGATAAGCGAGAGATTGTCGGTATAGACGATATTGCTCTTTTCGAAATACAGGACAAAATTACTTCTATAATTTCAGATCAATGTTCCCCGAATATTATTCCGGAAATTTACAGCGTAAATATTGAAAGTAAACTAGTTCTTGTTATTGAAGTGGTTCGGGGAAACCTGAAACCATATTTCCTGAAAAACCAGGGAAAAGCTAAAGGAACATATATTAGAATTGGTGCTACCAACAGACTTGCTGATTTGGAGAATATTAATGAATTAGAACGCCAGAAACGACATATAGGTTTTGATGAAGAAATTTGTTATGAAACCACTTTTGAAAATTTAGATTGTTCACCTTTATTGGATCGTTTTAAAAAGAACGGTAAAACCTTAACCACGGAAAAGCTAGAAAATCTTAAGCTGGTAAAAACCGAGAATAGCATTCTCTATCCTACTAATGCCCTAATGATTCTTCTTGGTAAATTTTCACATTGTGCTGTAAAATGTGCAAGATTCAAGGGAACAACAATGGATATTTTTATCGATAAAAAAGAATACACCGGAGATATTTTTTCTATTCTGGAAAATACGCAGCACTTTATTCTGAACCATATTAATCTTGGTGCCATAATAAATGGCCTTTATCGCAAAGAGGTTTATGAGATTCCGGAAGTAGCCATTCGGGAAGCTTTAGTTAATGCTTTAATTCACCGGGATTATGTGAATGGTGGCCGCGATATTAAAGTTGGAGTTTATGATGATGTGGTAAATATCGTTTCTCCTGGTAGCTTACCCAACAATATTACGATGGAAGATATTTTTAATGGGCGTAGTGAAAGCCGAAACCGAGTGTTAGCGAATATTTTTAAAGAGCTGGGACTTCTCGAACAATGGGGAAGCGGCATTAACCGTATTATTAATTCCTCCAAAGAGTACGGTTTACCTATTCCTAAAATAGAAGAAAAGAATGATTTTATGGATATTGAAATCGTTCGAAAAAAGGAAATTCCGATCAATCAATCTACAGAGAAGCGATCAATTACGACCGATTACGAACGATTACGAACGATTGCGAACGATTACGAACAATTAATACCCGAAAAACAAAGTATTCTGCTATATCTATTAGATCATAAAAGTATTTCAAAAAAAGAGGCAGCTTCCTTAATCAAGTCCAAAAACACAAAGACTTATGAAGTCTTAAAAGAACTGATGGAAACAGATAAATTGGTTGATAAACAAGGTCAGGGCAGAGCGACACATTACATACTAAAAAGAAAGAAATAATAGAAGAATATTTCTATAGTTTAGAATTTAAGATAGAATGAATAAAACCAATACACGTAAAGCACTTAATCCTGCTTATCGAAAACACAAACCATTACGTAAAGAAGTAACTCATTTTATTACACAATTACAAAATTGTATAAATGCAGTTAAAATCAGTGATGAAAATGGAGAAAGTGAAGAACACATAAAATCACATTTTAAAGATTTTTTTTCTACTACTTTTTTCAAAAAAAATTACATAAATACCAAAGACAGAATAGATTTAGCAGTGTATTTAGATAATACTCCTAAATCTAATGTGGGTATAATTATAGAAGCTAAAAAGCCAAGTAACAAGTCAGAATTTATTAAAGAGAATAATCTAAACAAAAAAGCACTTCAAGAGTTACTTCTTTATTACTTACGCGAAAGAGTTGACAATGAAAACAACAATATTAAACAATTAATTGCCACTAATGGTTATGAGTGGTTTTTATTTAAAGCTGAAGATTTTTATAATTTTTTCTACAAAAATAAGGCGCTTTTAAAAGAATATAAATCATTTAGAGATGGTCTAAAAGACACCTCAAAAAATGAATTATTTTATAACGAGATAGCAAAAAAATACATTGCTGAAGTAGAGAAAGAGTTACCCTTTGTTCATTTAAATTTCCATAAAACTAATTTTAACCAATTAAAAGATAGTAATTTAAATACGCTATTTAAGATTTTCTCTAATGTTCATTTACTTGGCCATTCGTTTGATAACGATAGTAACCAACTTAATAGAGAATTTTATAATGAACTTCTACACATTATTGGCTTAGAAGAAATAAAAGAAAAAGGCAAAAAAGTAATTGGTCGTAAATCAGAAAAAAACCGAGATTACGCCTCACTGTTAGAAAATGCAATATTTCATTTAGAAGACAGAGACTATTTATCTAAGGTAAAAAGTGTAGAGAACTCTCCGGAAAAAGCTTTTAATGTTGGTTTAGAACTTTGTTTAACTTGGGTCAACAGAATTCTATTTCTAAAACTATTAGAATCACAATTACTTACCTATCATAAAGGAGAGGTGAAATATAAGTTTTTAAACAGCAAATTTATAAGTGATTATGATGAACTTAATGCTCTGTTCTTTTCTGCCTTAGCCAAAAAAGAAGATGAAAGGCATCCGCGTTATAAAGATAAATATGAAAATATTCCTTACTTAAATAGCTCTCTTTTTGAACGCTCACCAATAGAAGCTGAAGCTTTTGAAATTTCAGAGTTAAACAATGATGATAGTGAAATTTATAGCCATACTGTTCTAAAAGATGCAAATAATAAGCGTTTAAAAGGTAAACTACCAACTTTAGAATACCTCTTTAAATTTTTAGATGCGTACGATTTTGCAGCTGATGTTAATGAAGGTATTGAAGATAGTCAAGAAAATAAATCTTTAATTAATGCGTCAGTACTTGGATTAATTTTTGAAAAAATAAACGGTTATAAAGAAGGTTCATTTTACACTCCTGCATACATCACAATGTATATGTGTAAAGAAACCTTACGCCGTGCCGTAGTACAAAAGTTTAAGGAACAAGAAAATGACCAAATAGAAACCTTTGAAGACCTAAAAGCCTATTGTCATCGTTATTTTAAAACAGACGATTTAAAACGCTTTAACACAATTGTAAACAGTCTAAAAGTTTGTGATCCCGCCGTAGGTTCTGGTCACTTTTTGGTAAGTGCATTAAATGAACTAATTGTTATAAAAAACGAATTAGGTATCCTTACAGATGCAAAAGGCTTATCCTTACGTTGCGATATTGAAATTGTAAATGATGAATTGTATGTGTTAGACGATAGCGGACTAATGTTTGAGTACAACCCCAATGATAAAGAAAGTACTCGCATACAACATACCCTTTTTCACGAAAAGCAAAACTTAATTGAAAATTGCTTGTTTGGGGTGGATATAAACCCTAATTCCGTAAAAATTTGTCGACTACGTTTATGGATAGAACTACTTAAAAATGCCTATTATACTAAAGAAAAGAAATTACAGACTTTACCGAATATAGATATTAACATTAAATGCGGTAACTCTCTTATAAGCAGGTTTAGTTTAGAAGACAATTTAAAAGATGCATTTAGAAATAAACAGAACCCTAAACTAAAATATACTTTTACAGATTATAAAAATGCTGTTGCAGAATATAAAGACGCAAATAGTAAAGAACGGAAACAAGAAGTTTTAGAAATTATAGAAGAAGTTAAAGATAACTTCCAAAGTACGTTAGATAATAAGTTTATTGGTAAATTTCAAAAAGTACAAGGAAAGCTAATTAATGAACAAGAACGTCATAAAAATCTAAAAGCATTTGATGAGAAAATTAAAAAGGCAGATAAAGATGAACTTAAAAAACTAAAAAAAGCAGCAGAAAAAGCTTTAGCTGAACGCGATGAGATTGTAAATAACGCAATCTATCATAATGCTTTTGAATGGCGTTTTGAATTTCCAGAAGTATTAGCCGATGACGGTTCGTTTGTTGGGTTTGATGCTGTTATTGGGAATCCGCCTTATATTAAAGAACGCGATGCAAAAGATATTTTTGAACCAATACGGAAAAGTCCTAAATTGAAAGAATACCTTCAAGGAAAAATGGATTTATGGTATTTTTTCTTACATCAAGCTTTTAATATTTCCGACAAAAATGCTTATATATCTTATATAACAAATTCTTATTGGGTAAAAAGTGATGGCTCTAAAAAACTTATTAGTAGAATTTTCAATGAGAAGACTTTAAATGAAATTATTTATTTTGATGATTATCCAATTTTTGAAGAAGTTTCTGGAAAGCATATGATTCATTCTTACTTTAATTCATTAATTACTAATGACTATGAAGTAAAGTTAGTTTTAGTTGACACCAAAGATTTTAGCAAAGACATAAATAAGGAACCAGTTTTATACTATAACAACAAAGAAATAGTAAATAATGATTCTATTAATTTAGATGTAAATTCAAGCACATTATTTAATGACTGTATTGCATTAGGAGAATTGTATAATACTTCAGTTGGAATACAAGAAAGTTCAGATAAGGTTGCTTCTAAAAATATACCATCTGAATTAGAATCTAAATTTAAAGGTGGTGAAGGAGTTTTCGTTATTAATAAAAATGAAGTAAAAGCTTTAGCTTTAAATGATATTGAGAAAAAAATATTAAAACCGTATTTAAACACTCATAATGTTGTAAAGTATGGTATTAATTTTACAGATGAGTATTTAATCTTTTCAGATAAGCAAATTAGAAAGGATATTGAAGAAAATAAATATCCAAACTTAAAAAAGCATCTAGATAATGTAACACACTTTGTTACATCGTCTAATGCGCCATATGGCTTACATAGAGATAGGAGTTCTAAAGTAAACCCTTTTGATATACCAAAGCTTATTTGCCCAGGAATGTTCAAGTTTCCACATTTCACTTATGATGATAATCAATATTATGTAGGCTTTTCTTTTTCTATTATTTGGCAAAAAAACAAAAATTATGATTTGAAATACCTTTTAGGTATTCTTAACTCAAAACTTGGCGAATATTGGTTTAACACTAACGGTAAAAAAAGAGGTGTTGGTGTTGATATTGGAGTAAAAGTTTTTAGACAATTTCCTGTAAAGAAAGCTTCATTACAACAGCAAAATATTATTATAAGTTTAGTCGATAAAGCTTTATCTCTAAAAAAAGACAACTCAGAAGCGGACACTAAAGATTTAGAAAAAGAAATCGACCAAATAGTTTATGAGTTGTATGGTTTAACAGATGATGAAATTGAGCTTGTAATAAATACTCAGTAGTAAATAAGAATGGAATCTAATAGTCTTCAATCAGAAAAAGAATATGAAATAAAAATCTATAAGTTAGATACTAGTCATCGTAATTTAAAAGATTTCCGAACCAATCATCAGATAATCAATTATATGGTTAGACACCATAAAACTAGAATTGATGAAATAGAATCTTTAAACGATGAATTTTTCCCAATTACTATTGAAGATATTGACTATTATACTTACGTATACAATGAACCAGAAAAAAAAGCGCATTGGGATAGCTTTCTTCCAAAAAGTTTAAAATATAATCTTGATTTTAGTTTAGTTAGACTTTCGTTTGTATTATTTGCCTGTATTGATGATAAAATTTTTGCAGTTATTGGAGGTGGTGGTTCTATGGTTATTAAAAAATTTCAAGACCACCGTTTTGGATTAGATTTTTATGAATACCTTACTACTTTAGATGAAGAAATAGTCTCGATTACTACAAGAGGTATTTCTGGTACTTTAATGCAAAATAACAGAATATTCAAAGAAGGTCAGAGACTAAGCGATGTCCTCAATTTTGTAAATATTCCAACAAATATAAATCTGGTCTTAAAGCAAGAGATTTTAGATACCTACTTTCCATTTATAAATTTTGGTTCTAAAAGCGTACAACTAGAGATTTCATCTTATTTCCGCATAAAACACAAAATATCATTTTCCGAACTTCATCAGCTTTTTCAAACTATGAATGAAGTTATGAATAGCCAAGCAAGAAGATCGCTTTCCTCTTTTATAGAAATAAAAGATAAGAAGTATACAGAAGATGAATTTGTAAGAGAATTATTAAGAAGATTGAGAGATGATATGTTTAATAGCTATTCAGAAACTAGAGGGGAGAATCCTCTTCGTTTTGATATAGATTTTGTTCATCCCTCCAAAACTACTCAATTTTATGAGTGTGATAGATTTGAAATTAAAACAAAAGGTAAAAATCCAGATTCAATAGAAGTATTTGATAGAAATAAAATATACCAAGAAGGGTTAAGGTTTGTTTATAACAAATTAGAACAAAATGCCACACAATACGATTTTAATAAAATAATGTGGGGCCTAAAGGTTAATGGTTATAAAGGTAATGATACTAAAAAATACGTTTGGGCAAACTTTTATCAATATGTTACCTGTGAAATTAAATATGAATCTAGACCGGTATTTCAAATTAATTCAAAATGGTTTTATGTAAAAGATGAATTTACTTCTTCAATAAACTTATTGTGTAATCAGATGATTAATAGGCACTATTCAAAGTCTAATTTATTACCAAATTCTTGGTTGTCTGGAATAAGTGAAGGTGATTATAACTCTACTTATAAAGATGAAACAAATTACTGGGTTTTCGATAAAGCACTAGGTCAAAACATAGAGTTATGTGATATAATGGTTGAAGAGGAGAATACTATTTATTTAATTCATGTAAAGACTGGTTTTGATGCAAAAATACGTGACTTAAGTAATCAATTAGTTATATCTGCAAATAGATTTATGATCTCTAGAAATGCAGGCGATAATAAATTTTTAAACGAGGTCGTAGATGCTTATAACAACCGAAAAGAAAATAGAAATCATAAAATTACTGATAAAGTTAGTTTTATAAATAAATTTTATAATTCTCAAAAAGAGATTGTTTTTATTATGGCTTTTAAGTCAGATACAAAACGTGTCCCAGTAATTAGGAATAATGTCGAAAAACTAGATTCCAATATTGCCAAATTTTCGTTGATACAGTGTATAAGAGAAATGAGCACCTATAATTACCCTATTGAAATTATTGAGATTAGTAATTAAATTTTTAAACAATGCCCTATTCTGAAATCACCAGTAAATCTAAAGATCTAAGCATACAAGAGTTAAAAAAACTTATTGGCAGTATTTTAAGTAGCGTTGATTATGGTTCAATTTATTGTAGAAATCAGACATTCTCCGGTTTATATAGAGCTAGGCAGCACGAGCAGATAGATGGAGAAAGTGATAAATATTCATTTACGAACGAAAAAGAATTTTGGAATCCTCCGGAATGTGTAATTAAAAAAATAGGAAGATGTAATAATATTGAAGAGTCAATGTTCTACTGTTCCAATCAATTTGAGACTGCTATCGTAGAAGTAAGACCTCAAGCAAATAAATTCATCACAGTTGCTAACTTTTTACCTCATAAGAGAGATAATCAATTACCTAGCTTCAGAATAAAACCCAATTGCATTCAGCACCTAAAAAAGATTAAAGATTTTAAAAGCTGCATTGCCGATTATAATCTATCTGAAAGAAACTCTGAATTTATAAAAGTTGATAATTTACTTGACGATTTGTTTACTGAAATAGTTCAAGAAGATGAAGCTCATAAATACAAAATAACCAATGCTATTACGCAATGTATGTTACATACAAAATTAGTAAATGAAAATGGCGATCAGTATTCTATGAATGGTATGATTTATCCTAGCATAGCTGATAATTTACAAAGCATTAATATACTTATGAAGCCTATTTATGTGATCAATCATTATTATATAAACTGTCTCCAAACCTTTAAAGTTTTAGAAGTTACCAAAAAAAATATCAAAGTTCAATTGGTAAGAAATGGTTCTTTAAAAGGTAAAAAAGAACACCCTAGCGAACAATTAGATATTTTTTGGCATCCAAAATTTGATGGACCTATAGAAAATATAAAATTTTAAAATCAAACAAAATAATGGCATTTAATCCAAAAACAGAATATACAATAGTTTCAGAAAGTTTCCCAATAGAAGATTTTCATAAATACAAAGATGAGTTTGTAACAAGACCACCATACCAACGTAAAGCCGTATGGAAAGTAAAAAAGAAACAAGCCTTAATGGATAGCTTGTTTAGGCGTTATTATATACCAAAGTTAGTTATTCGTAGAGTACGATTAAGTGATGATCGTACAGTTAATGAAATTGTAGATGGACAACAACGTATTACCACTGTTCAAGAGTTTTTCGAAAATAAATATAAATTACCAAAGACTTTAGCAGATTTAGGTGAGGGTATTGCTGGTAAATATTATAAAGATCTTAATTCTGAAGTTCGAAAGTTTATAGATAGATCCTTAACCTACCAAGCAGATGTTATTTTAAGCATAGACGAACCAAATAATGTAAATCATCAGATTATTGCTACTGATATTTTTTGGAGACTGCAACAAGGAGAAACCTTAAACTATATGGAGGTAGCTCACGCACAGCTATCTAGTTTAAGTAGAAATTTTGTAGTAAAATATGCTGACGACTTAACTTTTGACTATGACAAATATGAGCCAATAGATAGTAATCCTGATAAAATGCCATTTTTTAAATTATTGAATGTAGATAATGATAGAATGAAGCATTTACAATTTATGGCGAGGTTTCTTCTTATTGAAAAAAATGGAGGTTATGCAGAACTAGGGGATAAAAAAATAACAGAGTATATTGAAGAAGCTAAAACACCTAATGGTATAGGGGATTACACTTTCGAGAATAGTAATGAAGCTGTTGCGGTACGTAAAAATTTAAAAGTATTCTATGATATTTTTAAAGATGACCCAATGCTAGATGATAAAAATGGCATAAAAGAATTTTCTGTTGAGTATTATATTATTTCGGTATATATGCTTCTCAGACATTTAAGGATGCATTACGTATTAGATGACGAGACAATGAGGATAATTAGAGAATTTGTCTATTCATTTGATGCCCGAAGAAGAAATTATTCTGAGGATGACATGAATATGCTAACATTTACTAATAAAAGACAACAAGGAGAACACGATTTAGAAGTCAGGGATAGAATTATGAGACAAATCTTCTTCGAGTATTTAAGAGATAACAATTTTGAATTAAAAGAAAAAGATGAGAATAGAGTCTTTTCAGAATTACAAAGAATTATTATCTATCGTGATGGCAAAGGCTTTTGTCAAGAATGTTTGCGAGAAGGAAAACCTGAAAAAGAAGCAAAAGTAAGCTGGTCAGAATATCAAGCAGATCACGTATTACCTCATTCAAAAGGTGGAGAAACAATAATTGAAAATGGTGAATTATTATGCTCTTTTCATAATCTTTCTAAAGGAAATAGAAATTGATTTAATTTATGTCATTAGAAGAAAAAAAATATGATGTAGAATCCAATAACGATTGGGCAAAAAATGTAAAGGGCGAACATCTTTTTATTGATAACGCTGAAAGCGGTCGTAAAGGCTATTTCTGTATTGGTTGCGACAAAGTAATGGAAGCGGTTATAAGAAAGAAAAATCCTAAGCACAGATCATATTTTAGACATATACCTGTAGATGTTGAGAAAGACGATACACCCTGTACCTTTAGCAATAGAAGATATCGTGAAATATTAGCAACAGATATTTTACAGAGGCTTAAAAGAATAAAAGTACCTAATCTTTATAAATATCCGCCTAGAGGGGAAGAAGGTTCCCCGATGCTATTAGAAAAAGCAAATTTTATAGAAGCTACTACAGTCAAATCTCAACTTACATTTTTTGAAGATAAAGATGGAGCCATTAAATATTGGAAAAATCCAGATATAAAGGATAAATACCTTTTAATAAGACCAGATGTCACCTTTTTTGATGTCGATGAAAATCCAATATTATTTATAGAATTAGTAATTACGCATAAGGTAACGGAAGAAAAGAAAATGAGGTTAAGACGTCTCGGGATTGATACAGTAAGTATTATCGTACCTAAATCTTCTGATCAAGAAATAGAAGATAATTTTAAAATAACAAAACGAGTAAAGTGGGAATATAATGGACTCGAAACAAACACCAAATATGTACGAGTTTCCTCTGAAACTTCAGAAGGAATATTGGAATTTGATGAACAGCAAAGAAGATTTTTTGAAGAATCTGTCAAATGTCGAAAAAGTAGACTTAACAACACTATACGCACGCTTACAAAGTGCTTGGCAGGAAAATCGTATTCCAATGCTGAACGAGACTTTGAACGAGAAATATTTAGAATTAAGGAAGCTACAAAAAGAGAAGAACAAGAACTGGCAGGTCTGGAAGGACAATATGAAGATGACGTACGAACTGAATTTTCAGAAGGAAATATCCACCTTGAAAGACAGAGAAGAGAACTTGATGATAGAGAACAAGAGTTTAAACTCCAATCTAAAAATTTGGAAAAAAGATATTATACAAAAAGAGAGGAGATTGAAGAGCAACGAAGAGAAGTTGAAGATTTTGAAGTCTTTAAAACAAAACTTGAAAAAAGAATTGCAGAAGTCATCCAAGATAGAGAAAGAATTGAGGAAAAACTACTTAACGAATATGAAGAAGAAATTAGAAAAAGTTCCTCCGAATTGTCCAGAAGAATTAATGCTTTATTGGAAGCAAGGAGAAATATTAGCGATTTCTCCATTGCTAAAAGCGAAAATGAGAGATACAAAAGAGCGTATGAATTTTTTAGAAAGGGAACTTGGAAAAAAGGGTAAAACTTTAGAATGGTTTCTTCAAGAGTATAAGGATGAGATATAAGATAGATAATTAACTTATTTGGATAGATATGAGAATTAAAAATATAAAAGTTAGATTTTTTAGAATGCTAGCTAATGCATCTATTAATTTGGAGGATGATATTACTTTAGTTGTGGGGCGAAATAATACAGGGAAGACATCCTTATTAGAAATAATCAAAATGCTAACTTCAAATGATGATGCCCTATCCTTTGAGGATTTTTCTCAATCATCGTATTCTCTATTCAAAGAACTTAATACTGAGTTTGAAAAAACTCTTGAGCAAGATATTTCTGAGGAAGATAAAGAAGCTATGGAAACTGATATTCAAGAACGTTTTCCAAAAATTCAGTTACAAATTGAATTTATATATGATAGGAAAAAAGATTCTTTAGTGGAACTTAGCGAATTTATAACTGACTTGGATGTTGAGCGAAACGATGCTTGTGTACTCTTATCATACGAACCAACAAATACATTAGGACTGTTAAAACAGTTCCATAACCGTATCGATAAGGATATTTCATTGATACCCTATCTCCGAGAGAACTTAAATACATTTTATAAATTAAAATGTTACGCGAAAGATATAAAGTCAAACTACAAACGAGAGATAGCATTAGGCTTTAAGGAAAAAATAAAAAAAATTGTTTCCTTCGAAGATATCAAAGCTTTACGAATTCTAGACGACAAAAAAAATGATAAGAATAAAACACTTGCTTTAGGTTTTTCCAGATATTACAACGAAAGGGACAAGACAGACTCTAATGTTCAGGCAGTAGAAGAAAAATTAAAAGAAGTATCAACTGAGCTTAAAGATAAGTATGATGCCGTTTTAGTTAAGATCTTAGATGACCTTAAGAGGTTTGGTGCAGAAACACCAGTAGTAATTCCACCGATAGTAATTGATTCTGAATTTGATTCAGAGGCAGTTATCCGAAATAATATTAAATATTACTATAAACAAGATGAAATTAATTTACCGGAAAGTTACAATGGATTAGGTTATAGTAATCTTGTATATATGATATTAGAGCTTTCCAGTTTTATTCAACGATTTGCGAATGCAAAAGAGGAAAAAGTATCTGAATTTCTTACTGTCTTATTAGAAGAGCCAGAAGCTCATATGCATCCGCAAATGCAACAAGTATTTATTAGTCAAATAAAGGGAATAATTGAAGATGCAAAAGAAGATGATATACACGTTCAATTGTTAATCACTTCACATTCATCACATATATTATCTGAAGCAGGTATAGATTCAGAAAAAGGATTTAAAAGAATTAGGTATTTTAACCGGACCGAGAATAGTATTGAAGTTCAGGATTTTAATACACTAAAAATCTCTAATGAGGAAAAAACAGCACGTTTTTTAAAACAATATCTGACACTTCATAAATCAGATCTTTTCTTTTCTGATAAAGTTATTATAGTTGAGGGGACAACGGAAAGAATGCTGATGCCACAACTTATCCTCAAATCCGCACCTGGTTTAGTGACACAATATGTTTCTATTTTGGAAGTTGGTGGTGCATATACACATAAATTTAAGGAGATTCTCGAGTTTTTAAAATTGAAGACCTTAGTAGTAACCGATATTGATTCTATAGATGCCCATGAGAAAAAAAAATGTCCAGTGAACGCCGGTGCTAATGGAGAATTGACATCAAATTACACTCTGAAGGATTGGATTCCCAAAAAATCATTAATAAGCGAATTATTAGAATGTAATGATGAGAATAAAATTGAGAACAATATTATTAGAGTTGCCTATCAAATTGAAGAAAACTCTATTGTTGGTAGAAGTTTTGAAGAGGCATTCATAATTACAAATTTTGATCTGATTAAATCAAAATATACTGACAAGAATGGAGAGGAAAAAGATGTAAAGAACCTGTTCAGTTTTTCCAGAGTAAAATCTATTGAAGATTTAAATGCGGAATCACCATTTGATCTAGCGCCTAGCACTTCAAGCTCGAAAACCAATTTTGCATTTGACGTAATGTCATTTCCTGAAAATGAAGAAAAAAAATGGAAGGTTCCAGCTTACATAGACGAAGGTTTGAAATGGCTGGAAAAGCCTTTAGAATTAAAATTTGAAGAGAAAATATTTGAAGTATACCAAGAGGAGAAATAAATGGATTCAATAGCACTTATTAAAGAGAAAATTGAAAGCAAAAGAAGTTTTGTTCTTGAAGCCGGTGCTGGTGCAGGTAAAACTTACGCTCTCATCCAAACCATAAACCATTTAATCGAAAATAAAGGCAAAGAGTTATCTCTAAATAATCAAATGATTGTGTGTATCACTTATACCAACGTTGCAAAAAATGAGATAATTGAGCGTTTAGAAAATAATCCTTTAGTTCTTGTCTCTACCATACACGAATTTCTTTGGGATTGCATCAAGCTTTTTAATAGACAGTTAGTGATTGAGCTGGATGCTTTGAACACTATAAAATACCATAAAAAAACAGAAAAATATACCTTAGGTTTAATCGACCGTATAAAGGCGGTAGAATATTGGGATAGAGCTTTTAGTGATTTTGAGAATGGAATGATTGGGCACGATGACCTAATCATTTTAAGCCAGAAGATGTTTGAAAATTATGAGAATCTCACATTAATATTAGCTTCGAAATATCCTTTCCTTTTTGTTGATGAATATCAGGACACAACACCTGAAATAATCAATGCGCTGTTGGATTATTTACTTTCTAGGCATAAAGAAAAAATAGTTCTGGGATTTTATGGAGATTCCCATCAAAAAATATACGACCAAGGAGTAGGTTCTTTAGATAGTTATTTGGACTCCAAAATAATAGACATCATAACTAAGAGTGAGAATTACCGAAGTTGTCAAGAAATAATTGATTTACTTAACAACATAAGATCAAATATTAAACAAGAAATTCCTGATGGCCTGCAAAAAGAAAGTGGGAGTGTACGTTTTATTAACTGTAAAAACTATCCATTGAAGGAAAAAAATCAAAAGGTAAAGGATTATGAGAACTCACTGATATCTCAAAAAAATGAGAATTATGACGATATCTTCAATGAATTGGAATCCAAAGGGTGGAATTTTGGAGCTAATAGTGAAGACAAAATTTTGATAATAGCAAACAGTCGTGTGGCACGTAGAAGTGGATTTGGGAGTTTATATGCCATATATAATCGTAGATTTCCGCTTGGTGCAGCAGACGCTTTAATAAAAAGAGAACATCCCTTGACTTCTTTGTTTGTAGGTTCTGTCGATAAAAAAACTTCAGTTGAGAGAGAGACAGGAATTGAACATCTTGTTGATTATTATAATGAAGATCGCTACAATGAAATATCAACTTTTTTAAAACGAAATGGCAGTAACTCAATAAATTTAAAAAAACACTCTGACAAAGAAATAATAAATGATAAAATTAAAGAATTGATGGTGTTGAGAGAGACAAAGACTATTAGTGAAGTTTTAGAATATGCAAAAGAACAAAAACTTATAACGCTCTCTAAAGGAATGATTAGGCTACAAGAAAAAGTACAAAAAGAAACAGATGGCATGCCTGATCTTGAAAAAGCAAAATTAGAAAAAGAAAAAACCTTTTATAATTCTGTCTTATCCCTCCCATATAAAGAAGTTATTTCCCTTTTTAAATATACTCAAAATCAAAACGTTTTTTCCACTAAACACGGTACAAAGGGAGAAGAGTATAGAAATGTGCTTGTTGTAATAGATGATACAAGTTGGAAATCTCATTATAAATTTGAAGGCTATTTTGACGACACAGATACTTCAGAAAATAGGAAACAAAGGACTAAAAATCTTTTTTATGTATCTTGTTCAAGGGCTAAAGAAAATTTAGTTGTACTTTCTCTTTCTACAATGGGAGAATCTGCAATGAAGACAGTGGTTAATTGGTTTGGTTCTAAAAATGTTTCTGTTTTGGAATAATTTTACGATAACTCAAAAAAAATTCTCTTCAGAATAATATAAAGATATACCTATTCTAAGCTTTAAAAATCAGGATCAATATTAAAAGGCTCAGGTAAAACATTATTAGTTTTGGGCTAAGTTTAAAATCCATTGGCATCAATATTAAATGATAGCAATTGATATCAATTAAAAATTTGTGCTTTAAAAAGGAGTTATTCTGTACCCATTCTGTACTTATTCTGTACTATATGAAATAAAAAAAGGCCTCACATTTCTGTGAAGCCTTGTCTTTGCTAGTAGCGGGAACTGGACTCGAACCAGTGACCTTCGGGTTATGAGCCCGACGAGCTACCTACTGCTCTATCCCGCGATATCGACTGCAAATATAAGACACTTTTTAAGTTTCAACAAGGCTTTTTCAATAAAAATTTAAAGAAAAAACAAGAAGGTTATTGGGAAGCTGAATATCAGTAAATTAAAACTGAAAATTATTGTTCTATACTATTCGCCTCGAAAGATTGAAGCTCATTATCACTGAAAGAAACCGTAAATTCAATAGGATTACAGCAATTCTCACAGTCCTCAATATAAGTTTGTCGGCTTACAGAAGGATCTAGCAAGACCGAAATCTCTTCCCAGCAATATGGGCATTGAAAAAAATGTTCAAACATAAGCTATAATTCAATATTCAACAATTGGCCGGTAAGCTGTAGCAACTCTAACTCGGCGATCTTAGCATCATACTTAGCAAGATTTAAACTGGTTCTAGCGTCTAATAAGTTCACCTGCGCCTGCCTGAATTCAATAGAAGTAATTCTTCCGAGATTAAATTGCTCCTGGGAACGCTCAAAATTATCCTGATTGGTAGCTACGTTTTCTTCCTGGACTTTATAGATATACAACCTGTTTTCATAATTCCCAAGCGCATTGGCAATGTCTCTTCTAATTCCAAGTGCCACCTGCTTTTTTCGTAATTCCTGGTTTTCGTAGTTTATTTTTGCATTCTGAACCTGTACGCTGGTAGTTCCGCCATCAAAAAGGTTCCAGTTTAAACTTACTCCGCCCGAGATCCCATCGGTAGTTTGTCTACTTCCCGGAAAGAACGCTGTTGCAGCACTTCTATTATAATTCCAGCCATAAGAACCGCTAAGATCTATAGTTGGCAAATATCCCGATTTACTTATTTTAATATCATAAGCTGTAATTGCCATGTTTCTATCAAGCTGAAGTAAAGATACATTATTCGCTTCAGCATCCATAATAAAGGCTTCTAACTGTAATTTTGGAATAAAATTCACCGTAGTATCTACCGTAAAATCTTTAGCGGTAATTTGGCGATCCAGCAAAACGTTTAAATCCCTTTTGGTATTATTAAGTTGCTGTCTTGTTTGCAGCAGGTTAACACTATCATTATTAACATCTACCCTGGCATTAAGAACTACCAGATTATTAGTCTGACCGTAATCGAATTGATATTGCGCCCTGGTTACACGATCTTTTGAAGTTTCTAAAACATCTTCTAATACTTCTACATTTTCAGTAAGCCGGGCAATTTCATAATACACCGTCATTAACTGCAGCATCGTATTTTCTATAGTTTCCCTGGCCTGTAATTTAGAAAGATCATATTGCTCTTTTAAGCTTTTATAATTATAAAACCTTCCTAAGCCATCAAATAGCGTATAGTTTAAATTCACCGAAGCATTATAAGAGTTACTCTCTATGCCTTGTTGATCCAAAGCCTCACCATTTTCGGGTTCGGTTAACCTATCGTTTAGATCGTAGTTTGCTCCTGCTCTTCCTGTGACCGATGGTAAATAGCCGGAATTAAGAATTCCCTGGTTATTTTCGGCGATTTCAACTTCATTTTCGGCTATTTCAATTCCGTAATTACGTTCTAAAGCAAGCGCTATGGCTTCTTCCTTGGTTATTACTTCTTCCTCTTCCTGGGCAAAAACATTACCCATAAAAAAAATAGCGATCACAAGTATTAACTTACCCGATCTCTCCATGTGCTTTTTCTTCTTTTTGTTCCTTTATAGCTCTTTCTACCTCTTCATTTGACACCCTGTTTCCGCTGGCAAGCCATTTACTACCTACTTTAATATTATTGCTAATAGATAGCAGTAAGGGTAATAGAAGTAGGGTTAAAACAGTAGCAATGGCGATTCCGTAAGAAATAGAGATTGCCATGGGTTTTAAAAATTGTGCCTGCCTGCTTTTCTCTAAAAGCAACGGAGCCATTCCTGCTATAGTGGTAAGGGAAGTAAGGAAAATAGCTCTAAATCTCGCACGGCCGGCTTCATAAAGTGCATTTTCAAACTTCATCCCATCTCGCAGATTTCCGTTGAATTTACTAATGAGTACCAAACCATCATTTACCATAATTCCCACCAGGGCAATAATTCCTAAAGCTGAAAGCACGTTAACCGGAAAGTCGTGAATCCAGTGACCCCAGGCGACACCTATAATACTGAAAGGAATCATGATCATTAATAATAATGGCTGACTATAACTTCTGAAAGTAAAGGCGATTACCGCATAAATTAGGAATAATACAACCGGTAAAACTCCTTCTGCGGAATTGGTTAATTTATTCGCCTCCCGGTTTTGTCCTTCATAAGAAACCGATAAACTGGGATATTTTGATAGTAATTCTGGCATAACGTTGCTTCTGATGTCTGCAAGAATTTCGGTGGAACTTCCGTTAGGATCTTCCATATCTGCACTCACCCTAATTTCCCGAAGTCCGTTTAGGTGACTTATAGATTCGGTACCTCTAACAATTTCATAATTAGCGATTTCATCGAATGGCACACGATCGCCCGCCGGGGTGGTTAAGCGCATATCATCTAAATCGTTAATAGAAGAACGGTTTTCGGGATCGTAACGCACCCAAACCCTAATTTCATCCTGGCCACGTTGAAAACGCTGAACCGGAGTTCCAAAAAATCCATTTCTTACCTGGCGCATTACTTCGCTAAGATCTAGACCCAGGGCATAAGCGCTCTCTTTTAGTTGGATATTGATCTCTTTTATACCCTGCGGATCATTATCTGTTACATCCTTTAAAAGCGGATTATTTTCAAAATTTTCTTTTAATTCTTCTTTCGCGGCCTCCAGCTCCTGAAGGTTATTCCCCAGCAAAGACACCGAAACTGGCGCACCGCCAAAATTACCTCCGGAGCCAAAGGTGAGATTCTCTACTCCATAAACAGGACCAACTTCATCTCTAATAGCATTAGTAATTTCGGGTGAACCAAAATCTCTTTCTTCACCTGGAAGTAAATTTACCTGCAATGAGGCCTTGTTGTTTCCGGGACCAACTCGTTTAATAATATTCTCAACAACGTCCTTATCTCCGCTCTGGCGCTTACTAAAATCCTCGTTTACCCGCCATGCCGCATCTTCCACCATAGAAATAATAGAATCTGTTCGCTCTGGGTTCACCCCTTCGGCCATTAAAAGATCTATACTTACCCGATCACTGGCAATACTCGGGAATAAAGTTACCCTAATCCAGTTTCCGCCTATCGCACCAACAGTCAGAATTAAAACCGCCATCAAAATACCCAAAGAGAGCATTTGCTGTCTTAATACAAACCTTAATATTGGGCTGTAAAATTTATCTCTTAAAAAACTCATAGCCTTATCCCCGGCACGGTTTACTACTCGCATTTTAATGAAGAGCTTGGCTAAACCTTTTTTCTTTTTATCTTCTTCCGGATTTCTGGCCTGCAATGCTTTAGAATGCGCAATATGCGCCGGAAGAATTATAAGTGCTTCCACCAAAGAAACCACTAATGTTAGGATAACCACCGTAGATACTTCCCCAAAGAATTCTCCTATTCTACTATCTAAAAACAAAAAGGTAGAAAATGCTAAAACCGTGGTTAGAATTGCAGAAATAATTGGCGGAATTACTTCCATAGTGCCATCTAAAGCAGCCTGAACCGGAGATTTCCCCATTTCATAATGCTGATAGATATTTTCCCCTATTACAATTCCATCATCTACCAGAATACCAATTACAATGATCATCCCGAATAAAGAAAGTACATTTATAGTTACCCCAAACTGCCCGGCAAATATGAACATCCCCAAAAAGGCAATTGGTAGTCCAAAAGCCACCCAGAATGCCAGTCTTGTATTAAGGAATATCGATAGGAACAGTAAAACAAGAACGATTCCCATTGCTCCATTTTCAAGTAGCAATTGAGTTCTCTGACTTAAAGTAATAGAGGAATCTGAAACAACGTTTAGCTGAATATTACTACTTTCTGCATTGTAATCTTTTATATACTCCTTTACCTTCTTTGCCGCCGATAAAAGATCTTCATTATTAGTATTGCTTATAGCAACATTTACCGCAATATTTCCATTGAAATAAGAGCTATTGGAGGTCTCCCCAAATTGATCCCGAACTTCTGCAATATCGCTTAAACGCGTAGTTTGTCCTGTGACCGAGGACCTTATCACAAGGTCGTTTAAAGCATCTGCGTAGTAACTTCTGCTATTTGCCCGTATCAGGTAATCTTCAGCTTCAGTTTTTATAGTTCCACCGGTACTTAAAATATTTGCCGCCCCAACAGTTCTGGCTACTTCTTCAAAAGTTAGATTATAAGCTAAAAGATCGTCCTGGCTAACGGCTATTTCTATTTCTTCCTCGGGAAATCCAGAAATCTCAATTTGCGAAATCCCATCCAGCTGCCTTAGATCATTTTCAATTTGCTCGCTAATACGTTTAAGAGTAACTAATGGAACACCATCTCCGCTAATGGCAAAACTTATAGACGGCCGCACACTTTCCTGTTTTGAAACTACAAGCGGTTCCATCCCACCGGGAAAAGTGGGCACACGATCTACTGCGTTTTTCACCTCAGTGAGCATTACATCTATATTCTCGTCCTGCTCAATTTCTACAGTAATAGAACCACCGCTTTCCCGGGCTGTTGAAGTTACCCGGTCTATCCCTACCAGACCTTTTAGGTTATCTTCTATTTTAAGAATAATCCCTTCCTCAATCTCCTCTGGAGCCGAACCAGGATAGTTTACATTTATATTGATAATACGGGAGTCTTCGAGAGGAAAGAAAGAAGAATTTAAACTAAAAACCCCTACGATACCAAAAATTACAAACGCGAGGATCACTACATTTACGGCAACCTCATATTTTATAAATAACTGATTAATTTTCTCAAAGTTCCTCGGCTTTAGCAGTGTCCTTTTTGTTTTGAATCTGCACTTTCATTCCAGGGTAAGCACCAGGAACAGGAGCAGAAACCATCTTCTCACCATCTTCCAGGCCTTTTATCACCACTTTATTGCTCGAAAAATAAACAGGATCAATCTCTTCTAAAACCAGGGTGCTATCTTTTACTATGTACACTTTAGAACGATCTATTAGAAGTTCTCTGGGAATTTCTATCGCATTCTCTTCATCCCGGGCATCTAATTTTGCTTCCAGGTACATTCCTTCCCTAATCTCTGGATTTTCAATCCTAATAAAAACCTGAATGGTTTGTGAAGCACGATCTACCCTGGCGTTTATTCGGCTTACCTTACCTGTGTAAGTTTGATTGCCATCAAGATCTTGCAAAGCAACATCTTCCCCAATTTTTAATAGATCTGAAAACTTTTTTGCCACGGCAACTTCGAGTTCATATACCGAAGGGTCTATAAATTCTCCAAGTTTCTGGCCCGGCCTAACTAGGGTACCTAAATTCACAGCAGCTTCGGTTAAAACTCCATCAAAGGGTGCTACGATATTAAACTTTCGAAGGCGTTCTTCCAGGTTTTTGATTTCGTAATAAGCCGATTGGATTCCGCGGCCGGTAATAAAATATTTTTCTTTATCTGAATCCGGTTCCGGTAATGGTTTTACGGTACTATTTACATCGAAATTATTCAGGTAGTCCTGCCATTTCTGAAAAGAATCTGGATAATCTAATCGAAGATCTGGCATTATGGAAGTGATATTATTGAATAATTCACTTTTAGCCGAACGCACACTGGCTGCGTATTCTTCTGAATTTATACTTAAAAGTACCTGCCCACGATTATAACGTTGCCCCGGTCTAAAATCTTTACTGCTTCGCTGAAAAATTCCCTGTACTTCAGAAAAAAGCTCCAGTTTTTTTAGTGCCGTTACATTCCCATTAGCTGGAACAACAATAGGCACATTGCGATTTTCTACCGTTTCTACAAATACATTTTTTACAACTTTGCTCTTTTCCGGTACTTCTTTTACATTACTATCAATAATGGCCTTTGCACCAAAAGCAGCCAAAACAATGAGTAATACTCCAATAAAAGAAAGAATGATTTTGCGTTTATCCATGCTTGTAGGACACCTTTACGGTGATTTGGTTTAATCTGAAATTAAATTTTTATAAATATCTATTCTAAACCATCTAAACGCTCCTGGATATCTTCCCATTCCTGCATCAGGGAATTCAGTTCTTTCTTTTTGGTTTTATACTTATCTAAATACCCTGGCTTCGCAACGACTTCATCATAACTCGTAGCTAATTCCATATCACGTGCTTCCAGATCTTTCTCCAGCTTGGTGATTTTAGATTCAGTATTACTAAGTTTATTTTTTAAAGATTTCACCTTCTTTTGGTCTTTGTAGGCTTTTTTATTGGTAGAGCCGGCAGCGTCTTTTTGTACTTTAGCCGCTTTTTCCTTTTTCTCTACACTACGCATATCTTCCAGCTTGCGCTGCTCTAGGAAATAATTAATATCTCCGAGATATTCCTTGATCTTGGTGTCCTTAAATTCGTAAACCTTATTGGTTAGATTTTGCAAGAAATCTCTATCGTGAGAAACAATAATTAAAGTACCTTCAAACCTATTTAATGCTTCCTTTAAGACGTTTTTAGATTTAATATCAAGGTGATTGGTAGGCTCATCCATAATAAGCACGTTAAAGGGCTGTAACATTAGTTTACAGAGCGCTAACCGGTTTCTTTCACCACCCGATAGGACTTTTACCTTTTTATCTACTTCATCTCCTCTAAAAAGGAAAGAACCCAACATATCCCGAACCTTGCTCCGGTTCTTTTCGTTGGCAGCATCGATCATAATTTCGTGCACTGTTTTTTCACCATCCAGGTAATCTGCCTGGTTTTGCGCAAAATAACCCAGCTGCACATTATGGCCCAGCTTTAAATTCCCTTCATGAGAAATTTCATCAATTATAATCTTCGCTAGCGTGGTTTTACCCTGTCCGTTTTGACCTACAAATGCAATTTTACTACCCCGTTCTATTAAAAGATCAATTCCTTTTAAAACCTGGTTATCTCCATAGGCCTTGCCAATATTTTCGGCTTCAATTACTACTTTTCCGGGTTGAATGGAAAGCGGAAAACTCACATTCATCACCGCATTATCGTCTTCATCTACCTCTATGCGATTTATCTTATCCAGTTTTTTGATAAGCGATTGCGCCATAGAAGCTTTTGAAGCTTTTGCACGGAACTTTTCAATAAGCTTTTCAGTAGTTTCAATTTCCTTTTGCTGATTCTTCTGCGCGGCGAGTTGTTGTTCTCTTAATTCCTCTCTAAGCACCAGGTACTTTGAATAAGGTTTATTGAAATCATAAATCTGCCCAAGTGAAATTTCTATGGTTCTATTGGTCACATTATCCAGGAACATTTTATCGTGAGAAACAATTACCACGCAGCCCGAATAATTATTAAGGAAGTTCTCCAGCCAGATAATACTTTCAATATCCAGGTGGTTGGTAGGCTCATCCAGCAAAAGAATATCATTATCTTGAAGTAAAAGTTTTGCGAGTTCTATTCTCATTCTCCAACCTCCCGAGAAAGTTTCGGTAAGTTTATCAAATTGCTCTCGCTGAAAACCAAGTCCTAATAATACTTTTTCGGTATCGCCTTCATAATTATAACCTCCAACTATCTCGTAGGTATGTGTAATCTCACTTAAATCCTGAATAAGCTGAGTATACGATTCACTTTCGTAATCGGTTCTTGTAGCTAATTGATGGTTAATATCATCTATTTGCTTTTCAAGTTTTTTTATTTCCTCAAAGGCCTGTTGCGCTTCTTCTAAAACAGTTCGGCCCTGTTCAAAATCAATATCCTGCTTTAAAAAACCAATATTCAGTTCTTTATCTCTGGCGATTTGGCCTTCGTCATACTCTTGTTCTCTGGCAAGTATTTTAAGCATTGTAGATTTACCGGCACCATTCTTTCCAATTAAACCCACACGATCTCCCGCTCCAAGTCTAAAGGTTATTTCTTCAAAAAGATATTCTCCGCCAAAAGAAACAGAGAGGTTATGAATATTAAGCATTTGTATATTTTATTTTTGCAAATATGCCTAAATTTACAATGTGAAAAAAATATGTTCACGCTCAATCTACAGACTTACAAAAACTTATAACTTCCTGAAAACCAATTATGAATTTTTTAAAAGGAACTAAACTTTATAGTATTCTTACTGGAACCTGCCCGGTGTGCCACGAAGAAATTATGTATAAGGAAAGCAATCCCTATATATTGAACCGCGTTTTTGATATGCACGAGCACTGTTCTAACTGCGGCACTAAGTATAAAATAGAACCTTCGTTCTTTTTTGGAGCTATGTATGTAAGTTATGCCGTTGGAATTGCTTTTGCCGTTGCCGCCTTTGTAATCGCCTATTTTTTTCTTGGCGGTGGCTTAATGACCTCATTTTGGGTTATTATAGGAACCCTGGTAGTTTTTATGCCCCTAATTATAAGATTATCGCGTAATATTTGGATCAATTTCTTTCTACACTACAAACCAAGTGCCGGTAAGAATTAAGCAGAAAAGTGCTTTTTACTCGATAATCGAGATTTAATGCTTCAAGGCTCGTCTCGAAATTAAAAATATTATTCCTATGAGTGCTTTGGGTGCTCGCTTCGAGTTAGTTTACTGAATCTTTGCAAATCTATTTCAGACGGAAGCTGAACATCGTTTTCTGCTAACTCAATGAGTTGTTCTGAAACCGAAGGTGAAATAAGTACGCCTCTACTTCCAAAACCATTACAGCAGTAAAGATTTTTATATTCTGGATGCCTTCCCAGCATTGGCTTTCTATCCTTACTGGCAGGCCTAATTCCGGCTGACTGATCTACTATTTCAAACTTGCAATTAATCAATTTTGCTAATTTGTTTTCAAGTTCTTCCTTGACCTCTTCGCTGGGGTGAGGATCTTTATCCTGGTTATTATAAGTTGCCCCCACTTTATATAAATTATTCCCTAGCGGAATAATAAAAACCGATGATTTTACGGCTTCTTCAAGCTGCAATTCTTCCGAATAAATGGTGAGGTACTCCCCTTTATTTCCGCGTAGCGGAAGATAATTAAAGAAAGGATTATGTTGCATTCCAAAACCTTCGCAAAAGATAATTTTCCTTGCTGAAATACCTTTATAGCTTACCGAATCTTCACTAATTTGAAGTTCATTGTAATTAAATCTTTCAAATTTGATTTTATCCTCATTTTTTAAATAATTCCGGTATTCACTTATTAAAACATCGGTATCAATAACTCCGGTTTGACGGACTCTTCCAAATGAGAATTCCGAGGGAATACAGGCATTAATTTCTTTAACCAGATCGGTATCTAAATATTCTGAAAGTAATGGTTTGTCTGCCGCTTCAAACCAGTTATTTTGTTCTTCAGCAGAAAAGAATTTTCTATAGATATCTATTGGATAAACGATCTTGGCCTGTAATTTTGCTTCCAATTCCTTATAAAAAGGAATCGCAACCTTCATATGCTCATTCGCATTCCAGGCTAACGTAAACCGCTTAAGAATTACCGGATTGAACAATCCTCCCGCAACAAGGGAAGACTTTTGAGAACTGTCTTCAAAAACTACAAATTGCCTGTTCCTTTTCTCAAGGTTACGGCTTATTGCAATCCCACTTAAACCTAATCCAACTACTATATAATCTAACATAGCCCAAAAATATAAAATTATAGACAAATAAACTTTTGCAATGAATCTTCGGGAATAGTTTAGATTTTTACCTAAAACCTGTCCACTTCTTTAAAAGAAAAAAGCGTCCTAAATAGGACGCTTTTTTCTTTTCAAACCTTCAGGAATTAGTAATTCCACATATCAAGTTCAAAGTTTCGTATTTGTTCTTTGATGCGTTGGGCTTCAAGAAGCTCCATAAAAGCATTATCTACAATATATTCATCTACTTCACGATCTCCATAAACGTTATCTTCCTTATAGATCATCGCATCAAACCTTCTTGAATTCAGTAAATGATCAAAAGTGACAGTCTGCGCAGAGCTGCTTCCGGTAAAGGCTTTGTTCTCGTGTAAAACTTCTCTTGCATCAGGGAACCAGATCCAAAAAAGTTCAACTAAATCTGTTTGACCAGAATCAATAAAGTTAACATCTGGAGCAACGGGTGCTATTCCCAAAAGACGATATTTCATCTCTGCCTGACGTTTATCAAAATACCACATTCCACGAATATGATATTCAGCGATATCAGCAGCACCAAGATCTCTACGATCAATAAATTGAGCATCTACTTCCTCTCCGGCATTATACTGCTCGATACCAAGATCTGTAGTATCTACTTTAGATATGGTAGCCTGAATATCTTTTAAAGTACGTTTTTCAGTAAAATAAGAATCGGCATAGATATTTTTAATCTTTCCGCTTTTAATAGCAGAAACTAAAACATCATAAAGTGCACGGCGATTATTCCCAATATTATTGGTATCTATTGGATAATACAATGGGAAATTTACTCTTTCATCAAGATCAATTTTTTCCCATACGTTTTTAGACCATAACACATCGCGATCTTCAATGTATCCATATTCAAGTGGCTTATCATTAATGTCACTTTGAATCTGGGCCTCGGTTTTTTTACCAATCTCCTCGGGGCTATTGGCATTTAAAATATTTGCCTGCCCATAAGATGCTACCGTAAAAACCAACACCGAAGCATTCAATAAAAATCCTCTCCAACTCATCTTCTAAATTTTATTAGTTTGTCAACTCGACAATAACAGGAGAGACCTTTTTAAGCTTGTAACTTGAGTTACCAGCGATCCCGGCCTGAATATCGAAAATCTGTACAGTTTCGCCTCTACCGGCTCTTCTTAGAGCTGCTTTGGCACTGCTATCTAATTTATTACCATTAACCCTTATAGTAGGTTGCCCCATTACTTTAAAACTAAATCCAGAAACATTAAGATCAAGATTAAAGTCAAAGTCTGGAAGGTTTGCACTAATAGTAGAGATTTCTAAACTATTACGTTGCATTTTAACCGTACCGTCTTCTCCTCTCACGGTTCCTACCGGGGTTGGAATATCTTTTATTCTAAAGGTTTTGCTATCTGAAACAGTTTCACCACCTGGAAGTTTTCCACTTACATTAATAGCAACCTCTCTAGCCTGCAAGCTTGTAACGTTCATTACATATTGCCCAGCTCCACCAGCAGGTGAAAGACCGGGAGCCTGTGCACTAATACTACCAACTCCAGGAATAGAAATCGTCATTGGGTTTTGAACCCCACGATAAAGCACATTCATTTTATCTGCTGAAATAACTGCTGAATTCGGTTTTGGAATAACTGCGTAAGAACTGTTAATTGGAATTCTTACAATAGAATCTCCTTCTTTAAACTGAAGCTCACCATTGATCTCCTTTTCTCCTACATTTCCAGCAGGGAAATCTAACATTACCTGGCCAGCCTGAGTACTTTCTACATTATTACCGTTAATAGTAACGTTTTCGAATTTTAAAGTAGGATCTACACGACCTAAAACAACTTTACCTTTAAAGTTCTCTCCACTAAAGAAAGCAGTCTTTTCTGGTACTACGATCGCCTGGTAGTTCGTTAAAGAAACATCACTTTGCAGCTGCCCTTCAAGCATTGCAGACAAAATATCGTTTTCGGTTGTTCTAACATCAGATTGTATCTGCGTTAATTTTGTAAGCGAAGCAATTAACGGAAACCCCTGATAGTTGTACATCAACCATGGTTTAGTTACATTTTCGTTATTAGTTACTTCTTCCGTAGAAAAATCGTTAGCTACTTTACTTCTAATTTGTGGAAATCTATCTCCTAAAACAGCAAGTACTTCATTTCTATAATTATCTATTGCAGCCACAAATTCTTCTCCTCTTGGAGTTACTCTACCACTTGCAAAAAACAAGTTATCAAGTTTATCGGCGCGATCCATAGACTCATAATTGGTCTTTTCCTCACCTTCAAAATCGGCTAATAATTCGTCTTTAAGATTACCTACAGTAGTATACAAATTATCAGAAAGCGTACTAATTTGTTCCGCTTTAGCTTTTAATTCTTCGTATTTTGCAGGTTGTTCTTCGGCTTTAGCGGCTAAACCGGCCATTGCCATATCGTTACGTTGAGATGTGGTAGTATTAGATTCCTCAAGGTCTTCATTCATTTGACCAAAGGCTGTTAATACTTCCTTAGACATATTTAGTGCCATCATCGCGATGAATACCAAATACATCAGGTTAATCATCTTCTGTCTTGGTGTTTGTTTTCCAGACGCCATGTGCTAATTAGTTTTGTTCTTTAATAATTTAGGTTTTCAGGGTAATGCAGTAACTAATTAGTCGCCATGCTAGGTTTGCCATTCATAGCAGTAAGCATACCACCATAAACTCCATTTAAAGAGGAAAGGTTAGCAGCAAGCGATCCCATTTCCTGATTCAATTTCCCGGCATTCTTTGCAACCTCCTGGTTGATCTCTGCCTGGCGAGAAGCCGATTCTACCTGAGCCTTATAAATATTATTTAAAGTCTCCATTTGAGTCGCAGCGGTAGTAAGTTCTTCGCTGTATTTCTTTTGAGAAGCCATAGCATCTACGGTTGGAGCAATTCCTTTCGCTGCTCCTTCAAAGTTGCGAATGCTATCTCCAAGACTATGCATTAAATTTGCATCTATCTTAGCTTCCTTAAGCATTTCATCTAATTTCTTAGAAAGTTGGCCCTGAGTTTCTTTGTTTTCCTCAATTACTGTTGCGCTACGGCGAGTTCCCTGTCCACCGGCCAATTCTGGGTAAACTAAAGACCAGTCAAGATCGTCATCTGTTGGTTCAAAAGCAGAGTATGCGAATACAAAAGCTTCTACTACAAGACCTGCAATAAGCATAGGGTTTGCAAATGGCCAGTGCATAATTTTAAAAAGTGCACCTAATATTACAACTGATGCACCTAAACCGTACACCATGTTAGTTATTCTCTTAGTTGAATTTGATTTTGCCATAATAATAAAATAGATTTAGATTTTCTACTGGTTAAATAGGTTGTTAATTATCTGTTAGGTTGATTTAGGGTAACATCTGTTCCGAGGTAATCCTGAACTGTTCTAAAGCCAATGTAGCTTCTAGCTGAATCTGCATATTCGTAATCTCTTGAACTCACCTGAAGGAAATAAGCAACATCCTTCCAGGAACCTCCACGAACTACTTTTCGCATATCATCAGGATTATTTACGGTTGGGTTCATTGAAGACATATATTCGTAAGATGCTGGATCGTAAGAAGAATTCACCCATTCCCCAACATTTCCGGCCATATTGTATAAGCCATAATCGTTAGGATCGTAAGATTTTGCTTCTACAGTGTATAAAGCCTGATCTGCCGCATAATCCCCTCTTAAAGGTTTAAAGTTAGCCATAAAGCATCCACGATCGTTCTTAGCATAAGGACCACCCCAAGGGTATGTAGCTCCTTCTAAACCACCACGGGCAGCATATTCCCATTCCCCCTCGGTTGGCAAACGGTAAGAAGGCACATTGTGATCTCCTTTTTCTCTTCGGTAGTAATTATGATATAAGGTTCTCCATTGCGCAAAAGCTCTTGCCTGCCTCCAGGTAACACCTACTACCGGATAATCATCAAAAGCACTATGCCAAAAATAATCGTTGTGCATAGGCTCGTTATAGGAATAATTAAAATCCCTAATCCAAACAGTTGTATCTGGATAAACCGGAATTTCTTCTCTCTTTATAAAATTACTTCTATTGCCCTGCTCTTTAGCAGCACCCTGAACATCCATCCAGGTATAAGTGAATTTTAATTTTTCAACATCAATGGTACGTTGCCCGTTATACACCTCTTCCATCGGGATATACATCATATCCATTACTTCGGCGTAATATACATCTGGATAATCTTCGGTATCCCAAATAATATCGATGTCTTTATTTAGGCGACGATTTTCGTAAGTATCTGAAGCTCCACCCTGGCCATAAGTATTCAGCATGTATTCTTCATACGGCGTCATATCGGATTCATCGGTATCTAAAAATGCATATTCACCAATTCCGTCAGAACCCTCTGTTTCACCCATATTTTCGGCCATAATAGCCAATTCGGTTCTAACAATAGAATCTTTCACATAGTCAACAAACTGGCGATATTCGGCATTGGTAATTTCGGTTTCATCCATATAGAAAGAACGCACGGTCACCGTTTTTGGTGGCGCATTACGTTGGCCTGCGATATCATCGTCAGACTTACCCATAATAAAAGCACCTCCGGGAATTAATGTCATCCCTAAAGGTTTCTCCGGATTCCACTTCTCCCCTTTCGCACCAACCAGCTGTCCACGATCTCCACGCCCACAGCTTGAAAGCAAGGCTAGAACAGCTATTAGCGAAATAAATTTCTTCATAGTATTTCTTAGGTTAAGACATCTCAATTTACGGCAGTAAACCTATCTAATTATTTTTTAAAAAACAATAATTTGGGTAAAAATACAGTAAATCAAATTAATGCATGAATTTATTTTAAACTTCGTTTTTTCTTTTTGCTTTGTACCATCTTTCAGGAATCACCTGATTGCAGGCCTCTAAATAATCTTCTTCGCTGCAAGGTAATAACGTACTTCTTTTCAGTTTAGTATCTACGTGTGCAAGAAACGGAATTTCTATCCACCACCTCCCACTTACGGGACTTTTGTAGAATACTAAAATCTCATCGTCTATGGGCACCTGATACTTTATAAACTCTTTTTTTGCCGAAATAGTATTTTCATTAGTACGGTAATTTATACCTTCAGCAAAATACCACATCATTTGTGCCATTAACATAGCTCCTAAATTCCCGAATTTAAGATTATCATATTCGTAAATTCCAAAAGAGCTCACTTTGTCACTAATCCCGGCGTATCGAGCAAGTGCGCAAATTTCTTTCCCGTCAAATCCGTTAGGCGAAGCAATATCTCTTGAGCCAGAAGAAGGCGCACTAACGGCGGCTAAATCTATAGCTACCATATTTGCATCACGCATTACCGGCTCTACCAATTTGAAATTATTACTCACCTCACCTAAACGATATGCATCGAAAAAGAGACGTTCCATCAGCTCTATTTCGTCTTGCGAGTTAAAATAAGTTTGATAACCAATATTCGAATAATTAAACAAATTATAGGGTTGATTCACCACTATTTTACTAATGTAAGACCTGTTACTAATTGGGCTTTCAGCATCTCCCAAATCAAAACGGCTATCTATATTTACAAGATTTACCATTTGGTCTAAAGTGTCGTAAGCACGGTATTGTGCGTAAACCAAATCCTGACTTCCGCCCAAAAGCACGGGAATCACATCTTTTTTCACTAATTGCGCCACCAGGGTTTGCACCGCAAAATAAGTATCTTCTACGGTTTCTCCTTTTTCAATATCCCCGAGATCGGCAATATTAACGTGCCAGTTTCCGGGAAATAAACTATAAAAAGCCTTTCTCACATCAACAAAATCAAGAAAGTCTATTTCTTCACCAAGTCGGTTTTCTTTAATACCAACAATGGCCATTTGTACACCTTCCAGGTCTGGCAAACCTTGAGCAATAGTATGTTTCTTAACTGAATTTCCAAGGGAATGTTCACCAAAACCGGCAATTTCTCTTAGCAAATCTTCAGAAAGGGGACTCAGAAAATCTAAATCCATATATTATTTCTTCTTTTTGGTAGTGGTTTTCTTTTTTGCAGTACTTTTCTTAGCCGCCGACTTTTTGGCCGGAGCTTTCTTTTTGGTCGTCTTTTTCTTCTTTTTAGATTTCTCTTCAAGAATTTCTTTTACTTCCTCCAAACTCAAGTTCTCTGCATCTGTGGTTTTTGGCAATTCAATTTTAGTCTTGCCTTTTATGATATTAAATCTTCCCCAACGTGCTTTTTCAACTCTAATTCCTTCTTCTTCCCAGTTGTGGATCAACTTCTCACGCTCTTTACGCTTTTTATCCTCAATTAAGGTTTCAATATCTTCAATAGAAAGATTATCAAAATCGTATTTCTTATTGACATTAATAAAAATACCATTCCACTTTAAGAAAGGACCAAAACGACCTACACCTTTTTGAACCGGCATATCTTCGTAGTGGTGAATTGGCGCATCTGCCTTTTCCTTTTCCTTTATCAACTCCATTGCACGCTCAAAATCTACGTTTAATGGATCTTCTCCTTTTTCAAGAGAAACATATTTTTTACCAAATTTCACATAAGGACCAAAACGGCCATTATTTACCTCAACTTTTTCATCTTTATACTCTCCTAATTCCTTCGGAAGCTGGAAAAGATCCATCGCTTCTTGGTAAGTAACCGAATCTAAAGTCTGGTCTGGACCAAGGCTCGCGAATTTTGGTTTTTCATCGTCTTCTACAGAACCAATTTGAACCATTGGTCCAAATTTCCCTAAACGTACACTTACAGGTTTGCCGGTTTCCGGATCTTCACCTAAAATTCTTTCTCCAACTTCCCGGTCGGCATTTTTCGCTACATCTAAAACCTGCGGATGAAAGTCTTCATAGAATTCTTTCATCATATGTGTCCATTCTTCATTTCCTTCCGCGATATCATCAAAACTTTGTTCAACTCTCGCAGTGAAATTATAATCAAGAATGTTTGAAAAATGATTTACAAGAAAATCGTTCACCACCATACCTACGGCAGTTGGCACTAATTTCCCTTTATCACTTCCAACGGTTTCAGTTAATTTATTCTCTTTAATATCAGAGCCTTTCAATACAAATTGCAAATATTCGCGCTCCGTACCATCTACCGATCCTTTTTCTATATAATTCCTATTCTGAATAGTTGAAATTGTAGGCGCATAGGTAGAAGGACGTCCAATTCCCAACTCTTCCAGTTTCTTCACCAAAGAAGCTTCTGTATACCTATATGGCGGTCTTGTAAATCGTTCGGTTGCGGTTATATATTTATTGTTAAGCGGCTGATTTTCCTTTAAAGCCGGTAACATTCCGTTTTGCTCTTCTGCATCTTCATCATCGTCTGTACTTTCTAAATAAACTTTTAGAAAACCATCAAATTTCAAAACTTCTCCATTTGCAGTAAACTGCTTATCGTGTTTAGAAGCTTCAATTTTCACATTGGTACGCTCTAATTGCGCTTCACTCATTTGGGAAGCGATAGCCCGCTTCCAAATCAACTCATATAAGCGTTGTTCGTCACGATCTGCTCTTACCGAGTGATTGGCAAAATTAGTTGGCCTAATCGCCTCGTGAGCTTCTTGTGCACCTTTAGTCTTTCCTTTAAACTGCCTTGATTTAGCGTATTTATCTCCGTAAGCTTTTAAAATTTCTTCTTTAGCACCTTTTCTTGCATCTTCTGAAAGGTTAACAGAATCTGTTCTCATATAAGTAATATGACCGGCTTCGTATAAACGCTGCGCCATCGTCATGGTCTTACTTACTGAAAAATACAACTTCCTTGCAGCTTCCTGTTGTAAAGTTGAAGTGGTAAACGGTGGTGCCGGAGATTTTTTTGCAGGCTTTGTAGTAAGTTCTGCTACTTTAAAATCTGCCCCCAGGTTTTGCTGAAGAAATGCTTCAGCCTCTTTTCGTGAATCGAAGTTCTTTGGAATTTTAGCTTTAAAAGATTTACCATCTTCTGTAGCAAATTCAGCGTCTATTCTAAAGGAAGCTTCCGCAGTAAAATTTTGAATTTCTCGTTCTCTTTCTACAATAAGTCTCACTGAAACAGATTGTACTCTTCCGGCAGAAAGACCTCCTTTTACTTTTCGCCATAAAACCGGAGAAAGTTCGTAACCTACCAACCTGTCTAAAACCCTACGGGCCTGCTGGGCGTTTACCAGGTTATAATTAATATCCCTGGGATTTTCAATGGCTTTAAGAATAGCCGATTTAGTGATCTCGTGAAAAACAATTCTTTTAGTTTTATCACTTTTAAGATTTAGCTCCTCTGCAAGGTGCCAGGCAATAGCTTCTCCCTCCCGGTCTTCATCACTTGCTAACCAAACCATTTCTGCATCTTTGGCGAAACCTTTTAGTTTTCTAACTACATCTTTTTTGTCTTTAGAAACTATATATTTTGGTTTAAAATCGCCATCGGTATCTACACCTAATTCTTTTGTAGGCAAATCGGCTATGTGCCCAAAACTGGACGCTACCTTATAATCTTTTCCTAAAAATTTCTCGATGGTTTTTGCCTTGGCAGGGGACTCTACAATCACTAAATTCTTTGCCATAACTCTATTTTTCTAGCTGCAAAAGTATATCAATTTTTTTTTAACAGCCTACAAGATTTTACAAAACAACTACAAATACCTTGTAAAACAGCCGCATTCAAGCCTTCCCGAATAAAAATTATTTTATCTGGAATTTATAAAAAAGCCCCGCGATCTTGCGGGGCATCCTTAAAAAACCAAACAAAATAAAATCAATTGAGGCTAAAAGAACTTAGTAAATTGATCTCATTACCCTTATAAGTATATTGGAAAAGTGTATTATCCCCAACCATTAAGAGCACTTCCTCTAAAGGTATGACGTCATAGGTGTTAATGTCCTGAAAGTGATCTGTTAGTTCCAGGTTGGGGGTATTTTTTGTATCATATATTTTTAAACCGGCGGTACCGTCGCAAACAAACAACCAATCGTCTTTCACGCCCAGTCCGTATGGATTTTCCATTTCATAAGATTTCATTAATTGTGGATTCGACTTATCGGCTACATCTATTACATCAAGTTGGCTCCACTCCTGTCCGCAAGCATTTCCACCACGAATGGTTACATAAGCGATATCATCTTTCACCACCACGGGATCACAACCTAAAATATGACTAAACATAGATTTTAACTGAGGTGCAGCCGGATCTTCTAAACTATAGATATACATCCCGCTAGAACTTCCCAGGTACAGATGATTCTCTTTGTAAAAAATGGTTTCTATATCTCTTCCCACCCATTCACTTTTAATCAACTCCGGATTTCTTAAGCCGGCAATATTGAAAACAGATAATTTATTTTGATCTACCACATACAAATAATCCTCGTTAATATTAAAACGTGCCAAAGAACCTCCGGTTCCCGAGCCACCAGCCGAGTTTGCGTCTGAATTACTAAAGAATGCATCTCCCCAAACTGCTTCATTGGCCATTTCAATCTTTCTGGTTTCCATGAGATAACCCATCACAACATCGGTTTCACTATTAAAATTATCGCTATCTACAAAAGTTGCATTTGCAGGAATACGGCTGTTATGATTTGGAAAAACGTTTTTCATTCTCCCTTCCTCCTTAATATTATTCATATCGCTAAGATCGAAAACCACGAGATCCATAGCCGAATTTGCGAACAGCATATTATCTTTTACCGCGATATCTGTATTCAGCGGAATTTCAAGAAATTTAATTTTTACAGGATTTCTATGGTCGGTATTGTCTATAATATGAACTCCTTTCTGATCATCATTTATAAACACATAGTCTCCATAGGTGTAGATCTTCCCTGCTTCTGTAATGGCTTTTGGTTCAGATATCTTCACCATGGCCCTAAATTCTTCAATAGGCTTTACAATAGGAACCGCCACATTATAAAATTCTCCTCCAGCATCATCTTTTTCGCAAGAAGTAAAGAGAGCCATTAAAGCCAGGAGCAGCAGCGTAATAATACAGTAGAAAAATCTCATAATAATCGGGTTGGTTTCTATATAGATGCAACGAACACAAAAAGGTTGCGTAAGAAAATTAAAAAAATTGCTGTCACTTTGTCAGAAGTTCGTTTTACCCTTATCTTTGCATTTCTTAATCCTGAAAAGGAAACTTTGAATTATGGAGAAGACAATAGACGAGAAAAAACAGGGAAAGACTCTGGTAATGGAACCTAAGCAGGAAAACAACCGTAAACTTTTTATTGAAAGTTACGGGTGTGCGATGAATTTTAGCGACAGTGAAATTGTTGCTTCTATCCTTGCTAAAGAAGGTTTTAATACCACGCAAAAACTTGAAGAAGCAGATCTTGTTTTAGTAAACACCTGTTCTATTAGAGAAAAAGCCGAACAAACCGTTCGTAAAAGACTTGAAAAATACAATGCAGTAAAAAAAATAAACCCGGGAATGAAGGTGGGCGTTTTAGGTTGCATGGCCGAGCGTTTAAAAGAGAAATTTCTGGAAGAAGAAAAAATAGTAGATCTTGTAGTTGGGCCAGATGCCTATAAAGATCTACCTAATCTTATAAACGAAGTTGAAGCAGGTCGGGATGCTATAAATGTGCTTCTTTCTAAAGAAGAAACCTATGGTGATGTTTCTCCCGTGCGCCTACAAACCAATGGAGTTTCAGCCTTTGTTTCTATAACCCGTGGTTGCGATAATATGTGCACCTTTTGCGTGGTGCCTTTTACTCGAGGAAGAGAAAGAAGTCGCGATCCACAAAGTATTGTAGAAGAAGTAAACGAACTTTGGGAAAAAGGATTTAAGGAAATTACACTTTTAGGCCAAAACGTAGATAGTTATTTATGGTATGGCGGCGGACTCAAAAAAGATTTTAAAAATGCCTCTGAAATCCAAAAGGCTACGGCTACCGATTTCTCCTCACTTTTAAAACTTGTTGCTGAAGCACAACCTAAAATGAGAATTAGGTTCTCTACTTCAAACCCTCAGGACATGACTTTAGAGGTAATTGAAGTTGTGGCCGCTTATCCTAATATCTGCAAGCACATTCATTTACCGGTTCAAAGCGGGAGCGACAGGATCTTAAAAGAGATGAACAGGCTGCACACAAGGGAAGAATATTTTAAACTTATAGACTATATAAGAGAATTAATGCCCGAATGCTCTATCTCCCAGGATTTGATAGTTGGTTTTCCAACTGAAACCGAAGAAGATCACAAGGATACGTTATCACTAATGGAATATGTAAAGTATGATTTTGGCTATATGTATGCTTATTCTGAAAGGCCAGGAACCATGGCTGCACGTAAACTTGAAGATGACGTTCCTGCAGAAACAAAACAACGTAGGTTGGCTGAAATAGTAAAACTACAACGGGAACATAACCACTTTAGAACCCAACGATTCCTTGGCGATACCGTAGAGGTTTTAATAGAAAGAGAATCAAAAAAATCCAGCGAACACTGGAGCGGCCGTACCACTCAAAATACGGTAGCTGTTTTTCCTAAGGAAAATTATAAAGTTGGGGATTTTGTAAACGTAAAAATAAACGATTGTACCAGTGCTACCCTAATAGGCGAAGCGGTTGGCTATAGTGAAAATAACTAAAAATATCAGTTATTTCCTGACAAGTATAAATTTAGCTTCAAGGAAATAACAGCATTTATATATGGAATCAATACAGGCAGTAAAACAGCGGTTTGGAATAATTGGCGACGATCAACGGCTTAACCGCGCTATAGAAAAAGCAATCCAGGTTGCGCCTACAGATATTTCGGTATTGGTAACCGGGGAAAGTGGGGTTGGTAAAGAAAGTATTCCAAAAATAATCCACTCACTTTCTCATAGAAAACACGGGAAATACATCGCGGTAAACTGTGGTGCAATTCCCGAAGGAACTATAGATTCTGAACTTTTTGGTCACGAAAAAGGCGCTTTTACCGGTGCTACTCAAACCCGTAGCGGTTATTTTGAAGTTGCCGATGGCGGAACTATTTTTTTAGATGAAGTTGGAGAATTACCACTTCCCACACAGGTTAGATTACTGCGTGTTTTAGAAAATGGTGAATTTATAAAAGTAGGTTCTTCTAAAGTGCAAAAATCTGATGTTCGCATTATCGCGGCTACCAACATCAATATGCAGGAATCTATTAAAAAAGAGCGCTTCCGTGAAGACCTTTATTATAGATTGAGCACCGTAGAAATTAACCTTCCACCTTTACGCGATCGTAAAGACGATATTCATTTATTATTTAGAAAATTTGCATCAGATTTTGCGCTGAAATATAAAATGCCCACCATTAAGCTTCAGGACGATGCGGTTAGTTTATTACAAAAATATCGTTGGGGTGGGAATATTAGGCAGTTAAGAAATATTGCCGAACAAATTTCGGTCTTAGAGCAGGAACGCATCATAGGCCCGGAACGTTTAAAAGAGTATTTACCCGATATTGGCAGTAATTTACCCGCTGTAATCGACGATAAAAAGAAAGAAAGCGATTTCAGTAATGAGCGTGAAATTCTCTATAAGGTGCTTTTTGATATGAAAAGCGATCTTACCGATCTAAAGAAACTCACCCTAAAGTTAATGGAAAGCGGGAACACGCAGAAGGTTCAGGATGAGAATGAAAGTCTTATTCAAAAAATTTATGGTGACAATGAAGATGGCGAAGATGTAGATGCTGAAGAATTGGATGCACTTAGCAACGAAAACCTGGAGGTGCTTCAAATACCACAAAACAGTCCGAAATCTGAACTTAACAGGGAAAAAGATAAATATTATTTTGCTGAAGAGATCGAAGAAGAGGAAACCCTTTCTTTACAGGATAAAGAATTAGAGCTAATCAAGAAATCTTTAGAAAGGCATAGTGGAAAACGCAAAGCTGCTGCCGAAGAGTTAGGTATAAGCGAACGCACACTTTATAGAAAAATAAAACAATACAACCTGTAATTTTAGCCCCTACTTTATGAAAAAATCTGCTTTTCTTTTATCCCTTATACTTCTGTTATGCACACAATCTTGCGGGATTTATTCTTTTACCGGTGCCGATACCGGAGAGGCTGAATCATTTCAGGTAAATTTCTTTCAAAATCAGGCCGATTTGGTTGAACCTGGGATAGATAGAACTTTCACCCTGCAATTACAGGATCTTATTCAAAATCAAACCAGTTTAAGCCTGGCAAACAGTAACGCCGATCTAATTTTTGAAGGAGAAATCATCGACTTTTATGTAGCTCCAATTACCGCAACTTCCGAGAATACCGCTGCACAAAACCGACTTACTATTGCGGTAAATGTTAGGTATTACAATACCCTGGAACCGGAAAAAGATTTTGAAAGACGATTTTCCTTTTATTACGATTATCCTGCCAATGCACAGCTGGTTGGAGGCACCCTGGAAACCGCGGTAAATGAAATTTACGATCGTCTTACTCAAGATATTTTTAATGCCGCTTTAACCGATTGGTAATTATGGAAGCAACCGAATTCATAAAATTGCTAAAACAACCGGCCGGAATTACCGCCAGCCAAACCACTGCTTTAGAAAAGATAATCCAGGAGGCGCCGTATTTTCAAGCGGCTCGTGCAGTAAGGCTTAAAGGTTTAAAGGAGCACCAGGAATTCAGTTACAACAGCGCGCTTAAGAAAACCGCTGCCTACACCACAAATAGAAGCGTACTCTTCGATTTTATAACTTCTGAAGAGTTTAATCAGAACAAGATTGCAAGACAAATCCAGGATCAGGAAGAGCAATTGCGAAATATTACCGTTTTTGAACCCGAAGAGGTTTTTGCCAAACGAAGTATGGCTATAGACGAAGCCATTAAAATGCAGCAATCGGAATCGAAACAGGTGATGGATCCTGAGCTGTTTTCAGAAAAACAAAAGGAAGCCGAAGTTCAGAAAGAACCTGGTACAGAAAAAGACGATTTGAAGTTAGGAGAACCTTTAGAATTTGATGCTTCAGAATCACATTCTTTTTCAGAATGGTTAAGACTTACATCGGCCCAACCTGTAAAAAGAGAAAATCAGGAAGAGAAAGAATCTCAAAAAGATGAGCTTCAGCATAAAAAGTTTGAACTTATTGATAGGTTTATATCCAAAAGTCCCAAAATAAAACCCGGTAAACCCACCAATAAATCTAACCTGGCCGAAACAAACACAACCCCGCCGGAGTCTTTGATGACAGAGACTTTAGCCCGTGTTTATTTGGAACAAAAAAATTATAAAAAAGCTATTCAGGCATATAAAATATTAATTTTGAAAAATCCCGAAAAAAGTGGTTTCTTTGCTGACCAAATTCGGGCAATCGAAAAATTACAAGAAAATAATACAAAGCAAGAATGAGCACATTCACGATTTTTTTAGCATTAATAGTTATTGTAGCCTTTTTACTGGTAGTAGTAATTATGGTACAGAATCCTAAAGGCGGTGGTTTATCTTCCTCTTTTGGTGGTAGCGGACAACAAGTAGGTGGAGTTAAGAAGACCGGAGACTTTTTAGATAAAAGTACCTGGACCTTAGCAACGCTTTTATTAGTCCTTATTTTACTTTCTAATGTAACAATTATGGATGATGCTGGTTACGGCGAATCAAGGGTTTTTGACGAAGAAGCAATGCCTGAGAATACTGCTACTCCACCAGCACAAATGCCAGGACAAACATCAGAATCTGACAGCGCTCAATAAACGCTTCATTCTTTATAAAATATACAAATGCCAGCTTATGACAAGCTGGCATTTTTTGTTGGTAATTGGCAGTAAAATCGGGGTGGCATAATTTTAGAAATAAGTCTAACCGCTTATTTAAAGATTAATTAACCTAAATAAATTTATAAAAAAATGGGACTAAACATTAAACCGCTCTCAGACAGAGTTCTTATTGAACCTGAAGCTGCCGAAACCAAAACGGCATCTGGAATTTACATTCCCGAAACAGCTAAAGAAAAACCACAACGAGGAAAAGTTGTAGCTGTAGGTAAAGGAAATAAAGACCACGATATGACTGTGAAAGTTGGTGATACTGTACTTTACGGAAAATACTCCGGTACAGAACTAAAACTTGAGGGCACAGACTATCTAATGATGAGAGAAGACGATATTCTTGCAATAGTATAAAACTTCTTTTCCCCGTTCCCGGGGAAATTTTCAAAATAAAATATTAATAATACAGTTTCCGCATCCGCGGAAATGACAAAATTAACTAACAATGGCAAAAGATATAAAGTTTGACATTCAAGCCCGTGACGGAATTAAGCGCGGTGTAGATGCATTGGCAAATGCCGTAAAAGTAACTTTAGGTCCTAAAGGACGTAATGTAGTAATAAGCAAATCTTTTGGTGCACCAACCGTAACTAAAGATGGTGTTACTGTAGCAAAAGAGATCGAACTTGAAGACCCACTAGAGAATATGGGGGCTCAAATGGTTAAGGAAGTTGCTTCTAAAACCAACGATCTTGCTGGAGACGGTACTACTACCGCTACTGTACTTGCCCAGGCAATCGTAAAAGAAGGCCTTAAAAACGTTGCAGCTGGCGCAAGCCCAATGGACCTTAAAAGAGGTATAGATAAAGCTGTAACTGCAATCACTAAAGATTTAGAGAAACAAACTAAAGAAGTTGGTGATTCTTCAGAAAAAATAAAGCAGGTAGCTTCTATTTCGGCGAATAACGATGAGCATATTGGTGATCTTATCGCCAAGGCTTTCGGTAAAGTTGGAAAAGAAGGTGTAATTACCGTAGAAGAAGCTAAAGGTACCGAGACTCACGTTGAAGTCGTTGAAGGTATGCAATTTGACCGTGGTTATCTTTCTCCATATTTCGTAACGAATTCAGAGAAAATGACTGCAGATCTTGAAGATCCGTACATTTTATTGTTCGACAAAAAGATCTCTTCTATGAAAGATTTGCTTCCTGTTCTTGAGCCGGTAGCACAATCTGGAAAGCCACTTTTAATTATAGCTGAAGATGTAGACGGCGAAGCCCTTGCAACTCTAGTGGTAAACAAACTACGTGGTTCTCTTAAAATCGCTGCTGTTAAGGCTCCAGGATTTGGAGATCGTAGAAAAGCAATGTTAGAAGATATCGCTATCCTAACCGGTGGTACTGTTATTTCTGAAGAAAGAGGATTCTCTTTAGAAAACGCTACTATCGATATGTTAGGTACCGCTGAAAAGGTAGCTATCGATAAAGATAATACTACTATCGTAAATGGTGCTGGTGATAACAAGCAGATTGAAGAACGTGTAAACCAGATCAAAGCTCAGATCGAAACCACTACTTCAGATTATGATAAAGAAAAACTTCAGGAGCGTTTGGCTAAGTTAGCCGGCGGTGTGGCCGTACTTTATGTAGGTGCAGCTTCAGAAGTTGAAATGAAAGAGAAGAAAGACCGTGTAGATGATGCCCTTCATGCAACCCGTGCGGCTGTAGAAGAAGGAATTGTTGCCGGTGGTGGTGTTGCTCTTGTAAGAGCTCAAGCCGTTCTTGCTAAATTAAAAGCTGAAAATGACGATGAGGCTACAGGAATTCAGATAGTGGTTAGAGCTATTGAATCTCCACTTAGAACTATCGTAGAAAATGCTGGTGGTGAAGCTTCTGTAGTAATCAATAAAGTTCTTGAAGGCAAGAAAGAATTTGGTTACGATGCGAAAACCGACACATTTGTAGATATGATGAAAGCCGGAATTATAGATCCTAAGAAAGTAACAAGAGTTGCGCTTGAAAACGCTGCTTCTGTTGCCGGAATGATCTTAACTACCGAATGTGCCCTTGTTGATCTTCCAGAAGACGACAAAGGTGGCGGAGGTATGCCAGGTGGAATGGGCGGCGGAATGCCCGGAATGATGTAATGGCCCGTCCATAACAAATATTAAAAACCCGTTTCTTTATTGAAACGGGTTTTTCTTTTTCCAGAAACTTAAAAAGCTGGATTTATTAATTTCGTGTAAAAATAATTATTCTAATCCCGAAACAATTCTTTTGCCGTGATACGCCTTAGCATTGATTTCCCCGTGTAATTCTTCTAGATTTGTTGTGGTGATTTTTCCAGCACAAATCACTTCCATATCACCGGCGAGAGCTATTATATTTTTAAGCTGATGAATACCTTCAGAGGCGGTATTTTCACCTCCAGAAGTAAGAATACCATTTACAACCCCTGACTCTCTTAGAGATTTCACAGCTTCTAT
>VMHT01066991.1_pt1 | contig 61218 bp, 99 predicted proteins | sample 4693611 | NCBI WGS metagenome assembly VMHT01 (sample SAMN12280063, study PRJNA550983) | marine metagenome | isolation source: seawater sampled from same location over 5 years 0.02-0.2 micron viral filtrate | place: USA: collected off the coast of southern California halfway between the port... ...
GACTGATTTGAATTCTATTTCGTTAGTTTCATGATTGTAGGTAGCTACTCTATCTCCTTCATTAACTTCCTCTATAGGTTTAATTAGATCTTCACATTCTATCATAGTTCCTGCTATAAAACAAGGAGCATTGTGAACTAATATACCCGAAGCACTAAGTATGTACATATCGGTTGATTCCATGTTTAATTCATGAACTATATTATCTTCATCAGAATAAACGTCTAATAATGATTGTGAAACTAAAAACTTATTACCATCAAGATCAAATAAACTATCTCCTGAGTTAATATTATGCATAGTTTCATACGTAACTGTATTAGTAGAAGCATTGTGTACTAAAAATACGGTTGATGGAGTAACTGGAAGTTCAAATCCATCGTTAGTAACTAATCTACCTAAAGTAGCATCACCTGCCGAAGATGACATAGCTTGAAAGACTACTGAGCTAGTTCTAAAAGAACCAGAAGGAATAGTATCACCTGGTACGCTCCATTCAACTAATACTGATCCGCTATCAGTATCTGGTGATCCAGAAACATAGTATGAAGCTAATACATCATTTACTTTTACTGAGCTTAATTCAACTCCTGTATTATCAGTTTTTAATACTTTTATAGTAGGTAAAAATCCTCCTTGCTTACGATTCATTTTAGGAAAATTAGTAGCAAATTCGTAGTAATGCTGTAGTTTTAATCTTCCTTTTCCTCTGTAATCATATTCTATTGAAGACGGTATAGTAAATAGTGCTGAAGATTTAGCTATACCTAAATGTACTAATTTAATATCAGTATCATAAACTATAGAAAATAATCTAATAGATGTAACTCTATCACTTTCAACTTGATCACTATTGTAATGATACTTCTGTACCATTCTTTCTACTCTTTCAATATCTTCTACTTCTTCTATTACATTATCTAATTTCTCTTGATCGTTAGAACCGGAAACTCCTTTAAATAGATTATAAGATGTATGAAGAACTTCTGCTGGTTTAGATATATAATCTGGAATATTTGATGCATTAGCTGAGGCTGTAATTGTATTAATAATTCCATTAGATCCTGAATAATAAAATTCAGATATTTCAGTTGTATTATTATTGTCTACAAATAGTTCAAATAAGTTTAATTTATTTTTAGCATAAGTTGAATCAAATAATGCGTTTTCATTATAAGCAAGTCTTAATATAAATTTATTAGCTGCGTCTGTAACTGAACCTGGATAAATAGAATTTATATCTTCTAAATGTCTAGTATATGTAACAGAAGGTAACTGAGTGCTTAATACTTCTTCTAATTTGTTTGCAAAATTATAATGGAAGTCTTTATATATAATTACTACCTCTGCTATATTATTAGTAGAAAGTATATTAATAAAGTCAGTTAAATTTAGATAGCTCTCTATAAAGTCGTCTGTAAACGCAGTATCAGTATTGATTTCAATTAATCTTTCATTACCGTTAGCATCTATTACGTAATCAGAAGAAAATAATGTTCCTTGCATAAAAATTCTTTAATATAAATATCACTTATAAAAAGTTAATGTATAAAAATTAGGGGTTTTCTCATTAATATTAAATTGATCTATCTTATATTTTACATCAGGTTTAGCAAATGATACTAATGATTTAGGGTCATTATATCTTTTATCATTAATTAATATAAACTTACCTCCTTCCTTCAAATATTTATCATACTGTTGTATAATTCTTTTATGAAGATCAAAATCTTTATCTAAAGCTATATACCTTGCTAACTTCTCATCTTCTATCTGATACCAGTCAACAAAAGCTTGTAGCTGTTCTTCTTTATCAAAAAAAGGAGGATTACAAACTATTAAATCTACCTTTCCTCCATCGTAATTATCAAAGCCATCACTATGATGAAACTTAAAATTATAATTATATCTTTTATTAGTTAACTTTATTCCTTCCGAAACCTGCTGATTTAAGTCGGAAAAAGAAACTGTTTCTGCTTCGAGTTGGTGAAAAAGATACCACCCTATAAAACCTGGTCCTGAGCATAACTCTAATATACTTTTAACGTTTTTATTATTCTTTAAAAATTCTTTTTTAGAAAATATATGATCTACAAATAAAGGTCCTCCTCCATCGTGATCTGGGTTATAATAGACTTTAAATTCACAATCAAATACATTTTTTTTAGCGCAATATTCTTTATACTGCTGCATTTTGATATTTTTCCAACAACCAAGAAGATGATTGAACTTTTTTACCTAAGTTCCATACCATTTCTACCTCCATAGAAGCACAATAATCTGCTTCCGGAATATTACCAGGGACTCTATCTCCTCCATTACCAAATGCCATAGAAAGTTCCCCTCCTATATCTCTTCGGTAAGCATTTACTGCAGAATAAATTCCATCACATACCGTTCTATCAGAAGCTGATCTAGGTCTACAAACAAATGTTCTAGTAACTCCTTTTACTCTTGACATAATGTACTGCCTTTCAGACTCTTTCATAAAAGCCTTACCTTTTTTCTCTCTCAACCAAGTATCATTATTAAGTATTACCCATACTTCTTCAGCTTGTTTAGCTGCGGCTTCTATCATTTCTATATGACCTTTGTGGACTGGGTCAAACCCTCCACTTACTAACATTACTTTAAATTTTTTTTCCGCCATTTAATTTTTGTTGAAGTTTCTGTAGTTTTAATTTATCTTCTTCAGATAAAGGATGTTTCATTTTCAACTCTATAATCTCATTAAACATATCGTCTTTTAATTTCTTTTTCATATAATCTTCAAAAGTTTCCATATTATAATATAGTTAATTTTTATTTAAATTCCAACTATAAGTTATTAAAAAAATGAATAGTCCAGGCTATTAAACCATTAACCTGAAGTATTACTAGGTTCCATTGTCTTCTAACTGTTACTTGAAATAAAACACAACAGAAACCTATCATAAATAAAATAGGCTCTACAGTCCACTGTCCAGCCATTAAGAATCCTGCTCCCATATAACCTACTCTAGAAGATACTCTTTCAACAGGAGTTAACTTTCTATCCCTTACCATAGCTCTTAGTAGGTCTCTTAGCCAAGTGCGTTTAACTTTTTTCATTATTTCCAAGGTATTATAGTCATACCAATTAAGTTAAGTAATAGTTCTACCCAAATAAAAAATACACCACCAACTACTAATTGCCAAAACCAATATCTCCATCCCGTTAATGATAAAGCCCATTTACGAATTGGTGATTGCTTTGCCATATTATACAAATATTCTTTTAATTTTTTCATCTCCTAACCTTATGTAAATTACTACCCCAACCTGATCTTCTATCCATAGCAGCTATATCTTTAGCTACATTAGGATCTTTTATTACTTCAGTTTCAGCATAAGTAGTCTTTCCGGAAATAATATTTCTAACATACCACCTTCCAGTACTACTACAGCTTACACAGGTTTTAGTATCAGGTAACGCTTTTAATCTAAGAGGATTTATCTCCTCAGTACACTTAATGCACTTCATGATCACAACCTTTTTTATGCTTAAACCATCCACCGCACTTACACTTAACGTAATATACCGTAGATGCTATTACAGGAGATCCAGCAAGAGCAGTCCAAATATTAGGATGCCAATGCTCTCCACAAAACCCTAATGTATGCTTAATTACTTCTACCATAATATAATTGATATTTATTTTTTAATTCTTCTAATTTTTTATCCATAACTTTCTCAGCTTCTAATATATGATCTTCAGCCCAGTTATACGCGTCAACTTGATTCTGATGTCTTCTAAAAGATATCACATTATCTCCTTTGAAGTTTCCGTCAATAGAAATATCAGTATACCCATATCCTTCTGAATCATCAAACTCTGCTTTAGGATAAATATCTTTTACCCAAGTAAGAAACTCTTTAGTTAACGATCTTTGCTTTTCTTTTTTAGTCATAACCTTTAATTTTATACCTTAATATAAGAAGAATAACTCAGAATACCAACTGTTTTACGGTAAATTTTTATCACACCAATCTAAATTATTTTGATAATTAGTACATATTTCTTCTCCTTTTTTTATATCTTTTATAGCCTTATAAATAAATAACCTTCTAACTGAATCTGTACTCCAATCTGCATTATTATTTTTAGAAGAATTATATATGCATCCGTTACCAAATGGCCAAGCTAATTCTGTAGGATTATCAATAGGAAAAAGAAAAGGAAACTTTAAAATATTTTTTATCTCTGGGAGATTATTTACTATGTTATGATCGTAAGGTATAGACATAAAATGACATTCTTCTAATACTTCTCCATTCTTTATATCCTCAGAAGCAAATACTCCATAACCGTGAATAGAGCTTATCTTAACTTCTAATTTAGGACTGTAAATTAATTTGCTCATTAACTTTTTTAATATGTTTGCATTTTTTATGTGCTATGTAACCCCAACAATCACAATATAACCACTTACCTTCAGTAACTGTATATTCTTTATCTGAGCTAGATGATTTAAATTTCCATGTTCTAGGTTCAATAAATAATTCCTCAAAAGGTTTTACCATACTTTAGCACATTCTAATAATTTCCAGCAATCTATAGCTTCATCAGAATGTCCTTTGTCATGATAATAAGCTAAACAGCTTTCAAGAGCATCAACCCATAAGTGAGATGATAAAGTAATTTCGTAGGCATGATCTCCGTTAGTGAAGGTAATTTCAAATAGAAAAGCTATCTTTTTATTCTTATCCATAGCTCTTTCTATTCCATATACCATACCATCAGTTATTTCTTTATTCTTAGAACGAAATAACTTTTCAAATTCATCAGTAGTTTCAAAATGTAACTTTATCATATCCTATAATATAGTAAAAATTTATAATATATCCAAATTATAACCAGAAAATTTAACCATATAAGAAGTCATAGTAGTACCATAACCGTCTTTAAATTCATAACCTTTTCTAAAAAATTTACGTACGTTTCCTACTCCTCCTAAATGAGCAGCAGCTAATATTCCTGATTCGGTTATATAAACACCGTGAACAGTTTTACCTTCGTAATTTCTAATATATTTTTTTAGTCTCTTTTTATTGTCAAGTAATAATTCTTGCATCGCATACTCCTGTAATTCAGGGTTATTTAAGAACTCTTTTTTAGTTGTTTTTATATTAAGTGACTTTAAAGTACTTACTCCAAATTGGTATTTACCTAAATAACCAAATTTGTTTACTGCTAAATAATTATTAGTTGATTCTCTCATCCCCATTGCATTTAAAAATGCTTTGTGATCTTTTATTTCTATATCAAAATCTACCTTCGCTATTTCTGTTTTTAATTCAACTATAGGTAATGATTCTAAAGTATTTATAACTGGAATATAATAAGGAGCATATAATTTAGTATTCGCAAATAAAGTAAATATGCTAATTACAAATACTAACAAAGTTATTGTTGACATTTTTTTCATAAAATTAAATTATATTAAACTTAGAAGAGATCTAAAAACTTTTTTCCTATCTCTATTTCACGTAACTTTTCGTTTCGCTCGTGTTGCCTTACTAGATCGTCAGCAACTTTTCTTTCGTGAGATTTACGTCTTTTGAACGTAGAAAACTTTTTATTTTTATTAGTTTTCATATTGATAAATAGTTATAACCTTTCTATAAATTCATCACCTGGTTTCTCTTCTTCATATAGTCCTAATTCTTTTAAATGGTCAATATGATGTTGATCCATCTCCCAGTTGAATTCTTCTTTTGATTTATCTACATAATCTTCCATTGCCTGAACTTGTTGTTCAGTTATAGGATCAGCATAGTATAAAAATGCACAATTATAGCATAGAAATTCTAAATTACCCAATCTCCAGTTCTTTCTATTTCTATCCTTATGAGTTAAGACTATTGGTACTTTTGTATCATGAACTCTTCTTTCCATAAAGTCACATTTAGCACATTTTTCTTCTAATAAACATTCTTGAATAATTCTCTGCTTTACTTTCTGAGCATCAAAATGTTCTATAGGTATCCTACCTTCTAAAAGATCCATCAATGGTGGTTCTTTTCCTTTATTAGATAAGAATTTAGGAATTCCTTTACCAGCTTGATTCATATGAGCTACAAGTAAACTATTACCAACATCATCTTTGTACATTTTAGCGTACTTTTTATAATGATTATAAGAGACATGTAAATATCTAGCAGCTGCAAAATTAGATCTAGTCATCTTTTGAGCTCTCAGAATATCTTCTTTAGTAAGTATTTTACTTGGACGTGCCATTAGTAGTCTATTCCTTCTATACCTTCAGGATCAGCATTAGGATCGTAAGTATCATATTCTGGAAACTTAAGATCAGTTTCATCTGATGGATTAAGAGAAGCGCTTATACCTTCTTTTAACGATTGAGTTACAGGAGCTTCATCCTTCTCATAATCTTGTACCTCTACTCCGGGATCAAACTTCTTACCTTTTATCTCTGCTTCTTTTCTAGCAATAGATAAAGCTTTCTGTCTATCCATAATAATAATATCATTATAGGTATGATCACCACTACCTTCTACGGTAGTAATACCAACAACTCTATCAATTGTAGAACAATTAATACAGAAGTTATATCCAAATTTAGTTTTTCTAAGCTCTGGAAATAGTTCGCCACATTTAGGGCATGGAATCATTTTTAATTTTTGCATATAGTATAACCGTTTAAATTAGATATAAATATAAGAAGAATATCTCAGAAAAACAACTTTTTAACCGAGTTTCTGCAAAACGTCCCAAACTTCTTTAGGAGTTTTAAAGTTTACTGTTTTTTCTTCTTTTTCTCCTACTTTTAAACTAATAGTACCATCCCATTCTGGATTTGGAGATAATTCATACAGATAAGTATGAAGTAATTGTAGTTGTTTTTTATTGAAAGTTAAATTAAGTAGACTTTCTATTACCTGAAAGAACATATCTTCATACCCAGTTACGTCTAATCCTATGTCTAATAACTTCTCTCTTCTTATTTCTATCCTTTGCATTGATTGTAAGAAGTCAAAGAATAGCTTTTGATTAACAGAAGTTTTATCAAGTTTTTTTTCCCTTATTCTAAAAGGAACTTTATGTATTGAAAATAATGTCTGTCTAAGTGAAGCTTTGTGTTTATTCATCTCCTGGTATATCTTGTACTGGTTCGTCTAAATCTGGGTTCTGGCCTGATAGTGCCTTTCTGATAATTCTATCAAAATACTCTATATAAATAAAGAATCCTATAATAGTTTTATCTTTCAAGTTTCTGTCTCTTTCTACTCTTAAATCATATTCTGATAGACCTTGTTCAAGTCTTTCTTCTAATTCAATAGCAATATCATTTTGCTCAGTTGCTGAGATAGAACCAAATTCGGTAGGAATGAACTGTACTTTAACACCTTTCTTTTGAGGATCTTCGTTAGTATCTACTTTTAAAATAAATTGATGACCAGCGAAGTTAATTTTAGCTGCTTCTGTAATTTGTTGTACTAAATTTTCTAGTTTCATATTAATAAATAGTTAGCCAAAAAGCATTTTGTTATCATTATTTGTATACTCATTAATAGTTGCTATGATTTCATGTTTAACTATAGCTCTATTTCTGCACCATTGGTTAATTGACCACTCTATTTTGTCAGTAACTAATTCTACTTGTTCTTTTTCTCCTGTTTGATGAGTAAATTCTACTAAATACTTTTTTGTCATTTTAACTTAATTAAATTATCTGTATATTCTTTAACTCTTACTATATTAATAAATAGATTACCTAAATTAAACTCTCCTGCTGCTCCACTATCTTTTATAATTTGAGACATTCTAGATAAGTTAATAAAGTCTTCATTAGTAAATGTATTACAATCTATATTAATTGTAATATCACTATTTCTATTATAATTAAACTTAGGCTTTAAATTAATAATAGTATTTTCTTGTTCTGTTTTGATATATTTCTCTAATTCTTCTGAGGAAATATCTGTATCTAAGTTATCACACCAAGGTTCTAACATATGTAATTTATCCATAGTAGTATTAGTAAGGTTAAATCTAATATTGTACTTAGGTGGAATAATAGGCTTCATTAATGGATCATGTAAACAAAAATGACCCCATTTACGTATAAAGTTACGAGTAGATCTCATATTCTGAGCTAGCCATTCAGGACTATCTTCGTGTATATTTTTAGCGGCATCTAATACATTTCTTCTACTACCTCTACAAGTCATATGGTATACAAAACCTCCCCATGTTTGTTTAAATTTAACTCCATTTAGCTGAAATCTGTTAAATATATCACTATCTTCTTTCGATTGAGGAGCATATAAAGGATCATGTCCTCCAATCTCTTGGAAGTCTTTCCTATAAAAAGCCCATGGAGCAAATATACCTTCTGTTACTTTATCTCTATCAATATTTTTAAATACATAATTTAATACTGCTTGCTCTCTAAATCTTTCTGGTTCTTCTCCACAAGCTAGTAATACCTTTTCAGGTCCATCAGGATGTAAAGGAGGTTCTATTCTAGTTAAAGATACTATTACTTTCGGTTCGATTAACTCCTCTACAAAGTCTAATGCATGAGGACATAAGTACATATCTGCATGATAAATCATAGCTATATCAAATGTAGCTACTTCATTAATTAGTTTATCATATAGAATAGTATGACCCAATCTTTCAGGACCTTCGTTTCTAATAAATTTAAATAGTTTATCTTCTTTTGCAATTTCTTTACACCATTCAAAAGTACCATCAGATGAGGCATCGTCTGCTACACATATCTGTACTTCATGATCTCCTTGATTCTTTCTAATAGAATCATAAGACCATTTAAGATATTTTAAATTGTTTCTTGAAGGTTGTATTAAAGATATCTTCATGATAATATTTTTTATAATTCTCTTTTGCTTGCTCTGAACACTCTTTATAAAAATACGAATTATTTTTCAGATTTCCAAGCATTTCTTTGGCTTTTTCTATCTCTCCTATTTCAATCGACAATTGAGGATGGCATACTTCTTGGGTATCTAATCCTTTATAACCTATACAAGGTATACCTAAAAATGCACAATTAAGAGCAAATGTCCCAGCTGCATGAGTTCTCATTAAATGAATGCCATACTTTCTATTATTTAAAGCTTTAATCCAATCTACCCAACTCATATAAGGTAGTTGATTTATACCTAACTGTTCTTCACCTTCCTGTCTTCTACCCATTTGTGGAGAATAGATAGTTTCATCAATACTCTTAGCTACTATATATGAATCAAATCCTCCATACCAGCTTACAAAATTACCTCCTATCATTACACCGTCTCTTTCTACTTCAGGTAAATTCTCTACTCTATCTGTAACCATTAATGAAGGTAATATCCTAATATCTTTATGATCAGTTATGCCTTTATAATATTCTATATCTAATTTATTATGCACATATAGTATATCTGCATTTTTTAAACTATTATAATACCATATCTGATCTTCTAATTTATAATCTTGAAAGCACCAATGAGGACCTTCTTGCATTATAGCAATCTTTTTACAGAACTTTCTAGCTCTTTCAAAGAATTTACTATTTCTCCATAAATGTAAATGTTGTTTAGGAAGTATAACTAATCCTAAATCATACATAACACCGTGAGGTTCAGTATCAAAAGGAAAAAGATCTGCTTCTAATGCACAAGGCCAAGACCATTCAGTTCTCATCATATCAAAATCTCTACCTACTCGAGATATTTGACCTCTATTACCCATTTCACTTATGTAAGCTATTTTCATATACTTTTAATATAATCCATTATTCTATGCTTAGGTTTATACCCTAAACGTTCTTTTGTAAAACTAATATCAGCTAAACCATTCGGTCTATCACCTGGTCTAGGATCTATAAATTCATGAGGATGATCAAATGCTTTAGCTATTTCTAAAATACTAAACTCTTCTCCTGTTCCTAACTGGTATTCTTCGTTATTAATATTTTCTCCTGCCAATACTAAACCTTGAACTATATCTTCAACATGAGTAAAGTCTCTTTTTTGAGTTCCATCTCCTGTAATAGTTAAATTTTTACCTGCTTTCTTTTGATCTCTAAATATATTGATAACTGTTTGCCATTCGTTAGCCCAAGTTTCAGTTCTAGGACCATATACATTATAAAAGTAACAGATATTATATTTTAAATCATACCAGTCACCATAACATTGGAATAATTTAGCTACTGTAGATTTGTATAAAGCATAAGGAGATCCTAACTCTCCAGGATATGATAGCTTAGTAGATGAACCAGCATAAATAACAGGTATATTCTCATGTCTACATGATTCTAATACTCTCATACTTCCTTCTAAATTATATCTAAAAGATAATTCTGGGCAATCAAATGAAGGAACTACCTTTGAATATTCACCTAAATGGTAAACTAAATCAAAATCTTTTATAGTACCAGGTCCTGATCCGTAAGACATTTCTCTAGTATCTCTATTAATATATGTTGCTCCTTTTATATGATTAGATTCTAATCCAGCAGAGTAGTTATCCCAGCTAGTTACATCGTGTCCTAATTCTAATAATTTTTCTATAAGGTTAGTACCAACTCCTCCAGCACCTCCTGTTACTAATATTTTCATAAGTATTTCTTTAATCTTCTTTGTTCATGAAACTGTGTGGTTATCTTTTCTTTAAATTTAGTAGTAGACCATCCATGAGATCTATCTAAATAGTGAATAGGTATTTTTAAATCATCACCAGTAAAAGGTTCATTAATATAATCACTACCTAAAAACCTAATATCAAACTCTCCTACTTGAAGTAAATCATAAAGTTGAGCTTCATAATTATATTCAAATACATCACATACAGATTTTAACTCAGATAACATCTCTCTTCTTTCTTTAGTAGACAAAATAGGTTTAAGTTTATGTGGCCTCTCTATAGAAGGATCTGAATGTAAAAGTACTATTAAACAATCACAGTTCTCAGCACACTCTTTAAACATTTTTATATAACCTGGATGCATTACATCAAAATTACCTGCTATAACTCCTTTTTTCATTTTAATTCTAAAGCTTTTTTAAATACATTTTTAGGATGTTCTACGCATGTCTTTAATAAATATTCATTCTGCTTATCTAATACCTCCATACATAGTTTTGGATCATTTTCTAACGTATCTATTTTATTTTTAATATGTTCTATTTTTATTTCTTCATCCATTAAAGTAAAAGGATGGCATAAAAGTTTATGAAGTTTAGATTTAGAATTACCAAATACTATACAATTAGCAGAAGCTGCATCAAATGCTGCTTGACCAACTCTATTAGCAATAGAAATAAAGTATTTAGTTCTACATAATTTACTATAGTACTCTATAGAATCATTATTATAAACCTCATCAAACATAAAAGGTTTCATAGATACATTACTAATTTTCTCTACTGGTAAATTAAATTTAAGGTTATCATAAAATTTATTAACTTTATCTTCTGTAAGTAAGAAATTATTAGAACCATTGCCTATAAAGTAACCTAACGATCTATAATCTAGAAATACTGATGTTCTTTCTTGGTAGAATAACTCTCTAACTCTGTCAGGTATTCTAGGAAATAAAAAGTTAACTGCTTGAGGTAATCTTATAACATTATCTACTGATTCTAAAGTATGGTCTAAATATAAATCGTACTTATAACCTATCCTGTGCATTTGCCAACTAGAATGTTCTGCTAATAGGTATGCAAATACTGTTTTAGGAAACTTTGCTTTTAATGCATCTATTTGTAATCCTAAAAACGAATCATGAGTAATAACTACATCATAAGCTCCAAAGTCAAACTCGTTAGGATTTATAACTTCCGGAGTAGTTTTTTGCATAGTATCTTTATACCCAGGTTGAGCTAATAAAGTTCCTAACCAAGGTGCTTGTACTAAGGTAGGAGTAATAAGAAAGTCAGCTTTTAAAGCACATAGCATTTCCCATAAAGAAACCTTACCTTGAAATCCTCTTAGTATTTCTAACTCATGATCATCGGCGTATGCAAATGATTGTCTTGGTCCTACTAAATCTAATTGTTGTTTTGCAAATAGTACCTTCATAATATTCTCCAGGGGTCTACTATATTTTTAGCATTAATATCAAACATATCTACACCCTCAAAATGCTCTTTACCTAAGTAAGCTTTATCTCCGTTACAGAAGGCTATAGAATCGCAAGCGCTAACAACATCAACTATTTTATAATTATTAACTCTACAATCTACAAAATCTATATCAGGGTGTTCTTTAATAATATCGTCTATAGCATCTGAATATCTATCGTATAAGTAAACTTGACATTTAAAATTTTTAATTCTATTTAAAAACTTAGTAGCTATTCCTTCAGTAGTAACTGGGGTACCAGGTTTAAATCCTAGACCTATTAACCCTATTGTAGGAGCATTCCTTACCATAATCTTATCATAGATTTCTCTATCTGTTTGATTATTAATCTCTTCATTAGCAAACATTTGATGAGATTTTAAACCTACTTTTTCAGATATTTTTGCAAATGCCCAAGTATCTCTAGGAAAACAAGTACCTCCGTAAGGACCTCCTGATCTAAAGTATTTAGTTCCTATTCTAGCATCTAATCCTATTGTATCGGTAATATTATCTACATTAATATTTGGATCTAATTTATTAGCTAAAGTACCTAAATAGTTAGCAAAAGATATTTTAGTAGTAATGTATGCGTTTAAAGAAACTTTGCATAGTTCTGCTTCAGCTAAAGTTAATTCTTTTATAGGAGGTTCAGACTTAATTATAGTCTTATATAAATTTTTAGTTAACGTAGATGATTTTTTTGTATCGCTACCTATCAATAAAAAATCTGGGTTCTCAAAGTCTTTTATAACCTGTCCTATAGCTACAAAGTCAGGTACATAACTAAAACTAACTTTACAATTAGTTAAAGATTTAATTAAAGGAATAAAGTCATTATTAATAGAACCAGGCATAACAGTAGATGATAAAATAATATGATGCTCTTTCTTTCCAACATTATTTAACTCCTCACAAATAGAATGAATAGATTGTTCAATATATAAATTAGAAAACGATCCATCTTTCTTAACAGAAGGAGTATTAACTAGTATGATAGTTATGTCTGTTTTACCTAAACCTTTATACCCAGTAGAGTATTTTATATAAGTTTCAGCAGCATAAAGATTAGCTTCTAATCCTATCTCGTACCAAGGTGCTTCTCTTCCATTTACAAACTCTATTAATCTTTGATTCTTATCTATTGCTAATACTTTATGTCCGTTCTTTGCAAAATTAGTAGCAAGAGGTAAACCTAACTTACCTAATCCTATAAATGATATATTTTTTTTCATTAGTATTTTTTTATAATCTCAGCTATTTGATGCATATCAGCTCCGCTTCCCATAGTTATTCTCATTGTATTATTAATAAACTTACTTCTATCTCTAACTAAAATACCTAAACTCTTTAATTCGTTTATTATTTCTTTAGCTCTGGTATGCTCTAATAATACAAAATTAGCATGACTATCTTTTATTCTATAATCTTTAAGCATACCTATAAACATTTTTTTAACTCTATTAGTTAAATTAATTTTAGATTGTATACTTTTAAAATCTTTTAATGCTTCTACTCCTGCAATAGCTGCTAAAGTATTAACCTGTTTAAAATTATTTATAGACCTAATCTTATTCATAATATAAGAATTAGTTGTCAGATATCCAAGCCTTATCCCAGCTAATCCAAAACCTTTTGAGAAAGTTCTTGTTACTATAATGTTAGCATACTTATATGCTTGATCAAATATAGAACATTTAGGAAAAAATTCAACATAAGCTTCATCAACTATAAAAAAAGTACCAGGATACTTTTCTGCTAAAGGTAACGTATTATAAACATACCCTAAAGGGTTATTAGGAACGGATAGATATACTACTTTGGGTTTAAACGATTTAATATTTTCTTCTAAAGTACTAATATCGCAGTTAAGAACTCTACAACCTAAAGAAGTAATAGTTTGATTTACTTGAGTATAATTAGGATAAGGTATACATACTTTATCGTTACTATTTAATATTACTCGAAAAGTATAATCTAAAGCTGAATCTGAACCGTTAAAGACTTCTATAAATGTTTTATCAACTCCAGTATGAGATTCTAAAGCTTCTTTTAATTCGTTATTAGAAGGATCTGAGTAATGATGTAAGTCGGTTAACTTATTTTTTATTCTATTTAACATCTTATCAGGTATAGCTGAACCTTCATTCCAATCTAAATATGTCATATCAGATGATATTACTCTATCAGACAGTATGTAAGGTTTTACATTATCTAAATTAACATTCATTTTTAATCGTTTTGAATTTTCCAGTAGAGCTTCTTTCTAACTCTTTAACTGAATTAACTTTTAATTTTATACCCTTACCTATTCTGTCTTCTATACCATCTATAATACAGTTTTCTGTATCTTTTCCCCATTTATCTGAAGGTATATAATCAACTATTATTTCATTAACAGACTTTTGAGTTATTTGAAACATTTCAACTCCAGGTATTTTATACATCATAGTATAAAAATTAACTCCAGATAACTTTCTACCATCTTTTGTAAAAATCATATCTGTAGATCTTCCTATGAAATCATCTACACTTACCGGTAATGCATTGAAGTACTCAATGTCACTGTTTTTAACAGCTCTATCACCGGGAGAATAACGTATAAAAGGCATTACATCATTTAAAAAGCCAGTACCTATAACATCACCGTTTATTATTTCAGTAAAGCCGTACTCTAAACTTTCAGCATACTTATCACTACCTAAAAAATTAGAAAAGAAAGATACCTTTTCCATCATACCGTAATGAGCATATAGATTAATTCCTAATTTAGCTCTCACATTATTTCTCCATTCCGGAAGAATCATTTCAGATGCTACATGAATAGATCTAATTTTTTTAAACCTTAAACACTTATCGTACATTAGATTAGCCATAAAATTAGCTAACGAAGGATAGGTAACTAGAGTTTCAGCTGATGTTCTATCTATTTCTCTAACATAACTTTCAATTGTAGTAGGGGATAAATTAAAAGGAGATAAGTAAACTCTATTTAATTCATGATCAGTATACGAAATTGGATCTCCAGCTTTTGGAGCATACCTCCTTACCCATACTGAAGGTTTATCATATAAGGAAGCATGATGCATATTATACGCCCTTAATACAAATGCTGCTTCTCTTTTATATAAATCATCATTACCTAAAAACTTAAATTTCTCTCCAGTTGAACCTGAGGTTTTTAAAGTAATTATGTCACCTTTATATTTTTTATTTACTAAATCTTTCCAATTATCTTTTACTAATTGTTTAGTAAGTATAGGTAACTTAGAAATATCAGAAGGATCATGTATATACCTAGGTACACCATAATCGACCATTAACTTATGATAGTAAGGTACGTTTTCATAAGCATTAGAGATAGTTTCTCTTAACTTAAAAAACTGATATTCTTTTAATTGTGAAGGGGTAAAATCTATCGAATGGAGTAAGAAGTCATAAGTATCTCTAAATTCTGATCCATATCTTTTATAGAAAGGAACTAATTTATAATATAACTTTTTTACTATGTTTGGACTTTTACTTATAAACTTTTTTATACTAGCCATTAATCACGATCTTTATACTGCCAAGGTTCTAATTTTTTTCCTTCTCCATCATCTTTGAAGAAATCATTATCTAACATTCCTTTATCATCTACAAATAGATCTGCTCCATACTTAACTCCTGTACGAAGTGTATGGAATTTTAAGCCAAACTTTTTGCATTGTTCTAAAGTATAAAAGAAATAATTTTTTCCACTTACGCATCCTCTAGCTGTCTCTATTATAATCGTATGACCTTCATCGTATAGTTTATTAACCATATCTATTCTATGCTTAATAGGAGTAGCATTATCGTAATGGTTTCTATCAACATTTAATAGAGTCCCGTCTAAATCAAAAACTATAATTTTAGGTTCAGATAAATCAAAATTTTTCATAGTCGTATTCGAATTGATGTTTAAACTCATTTAAGGGTATTTCAGTTCTTTTTTCTAATCCTTCTTCTGTCATTATAAAAGGTGTCATATTAGTTTGTCCATGACATTGTAAGTCTAAAAATATATTCATATTTCTATACTGTTGATATCCTAACTTAACCATTCCATTAGCATACTGTACATCAGGATTAGCTGATACTCTATTCTTAGGCTCTGGATGAATAGGTAAAAATACTTTAGTAAGGTCTACTACTGCTTTGCCACTTTCTAAGGCTTTGCCCATAACCCAATGATCGAATCTTCCTCTAGCTATACTAAAGTCTGGCATATCGCTCCAGTCTCTAAAGTCTTTCGTCATAAAGAAGTAATCTATTCCTCCTGGGTTATGTATTTCTTCCTTAGAGTTATTAGGCCAGTCCCATACGTCAAGTCTTTGACCAACAGCCATAAACGATTTATAATCAATTAGTTCAAGTAGTGGTCTAGGATTTTTATTAAAAATAATATCAGAATTAATATAACAAAATAAATCGTATCCCTCATATTGTAATGCTTTAACAAATAAACTTCTAACTAAAGGTATACCGAACTCAGACTTCTCTACTGATGTATCTAATATAGCATCGAACTTATTACATAAATCCTTATGAAAAGTTTCACCAAATACTAATATGTCTAAACCATAATCTTTCCAAGATTCAAAGCTAGCATTAACATGAGCTTGAGACTCTTCAGAGAGTTTACCAATAGTTGTAAATAGTAATATCTTTTTATCCACTAGTTCTATTATTACGAGGTAAAGGGTCTATTGTATCTGATATTAAGTTGTTAAGTGTTTCTGCTACTTGCTCTTTATTAACATTATTACTTAAATCGTACGATAGAACCATAGAAAATTTCCAACCGTTATCTTTAGTAGCAGGTACAAAGTCAGTATCTACGTCTATTATCCTTTTTTCATAATTACTATTTACTGCTACCAGTTCAGTATTACCACTCATCCATGCGCCAATAACTTTAGATAAAGTAAATAGTATTTTATTATAATCGAAAAAAGATTTTGCTCTTTTACTTATCATTTTATTTGTTTTTTAATCCATTTAAAAGTTTTAGCCATTCCTTCTTTAAGAGTAGCTTTAGACTCCCATCCTAAATTTTCTCTATATAATTTATTATGAGAGTTTCTACCATTTACTCCTAACGGACATGGAAAGCCATATTTGTCTATAAACTCTTGACCATCAATATTTTTTATAGAAAGATCATTTCCGGAAAGCTCAATTGCTATTTCAGCTAGTTCATTAATTGTAACCATCTCTTCTGATCCGATATTAACAGGTCCTAAAAATTTATCTTGTCTCATTAACCTTAAAGTAGCTTCTACACATTCATCTACATACATAAATGATCTTGTTTGATTACCACTACCCCATACTTCTATTTCTTTTTTTCCTTCAGCAGCTTTACGGCACATAGCAGCTGGAGCTTTTTCTCTACCTCCATCATATGTTCCTTGAGGTCCAAAAATATTATGATAACGAGCTACCCTTACATCTAAATTATAATTTCTATTAAAAGCAAAATATAATCTTTCACTAAATAATTTTTCCCATCCATATTCACTATCAGGATCAGCTGGATATGCTGAAGATTCTTCACAGTTAGGGTTATCAGGGTCTAATTGATTATGCTCTGGATACATACATGCAGAAGAAGAATAAAATATTCTCCCTACTCTAGACTTAGTAGCTTCGTTTACTACATTTAAGTTTACTAATGCTGAGTTATGCATTACATTTGCATCATTATCTCCGGTAAAGATATATCCTGCGCCTCCCATATCAGCAGCTAGTTGATAAACTTCATCAAATGCTTCTATATTAGTAAAAGGTTTCTTATAAAAATCATAATTATAAATTACATCTTTATGATTAGGATCTGTTTCTACTCTAAAGACAGCTTCAACTACATCAGGATCTCTTAAATCACCTGCTACATAATCATTACATATATCTTTATGGTCAAAATACTCATGCTCATGTTTAGTATCAACTATTCTTACCCAAAAACCTTCTTGCTTTAATCTTTTAGCTAAATGTCCTCCTATAAATCCTCCTCCGCCTAGAACTAAAGCGGACTTTTTACGTATTTTTCTTTTCATACTACTGCTTTTCCTTTTAATTTTTCCCAATCCTTTTCAGGTCTTACTTCTAAATTAGTTTTCCAGGCTGCTTTTAATACTTTCATATCAACTTTATTACTATTTGCTACATCTATAATAGCATTAATATCTTTTGGAAAGCAAGTTCCTCCAAATCCTAACTTACCATCAGGACCAGGAACATCCAAATGACTATCTCCTAATCTATGATCTGAAGCAAATCCCCATACTGCTGTTTCCCAATCTACTCCTAACTTATTAGCTAATATTTTAAACTCATTCATAAATGATACTTTAGTAGCAAAGAAAGTATTATTCATATATTTAATTAACTCTGCTGTAGTTGAATCAGTATGAATATAGTTTCTATTTTTAAATCTTTTAGAATAAAAATCTTCTAATGCTCCTGTGGCTATATCATCTCCTCCAAATATAACTCTTGCTTGAGTCATCATATCTAATTTAGCGGTTCTTTGAGTTAAAAATTCAGGACTGAATACTATACTTAAATCTTTATATTTCTCTTGTAAGATACGTGTCGTACCAGGTATAACTGTTGATTTTATAACGTATACTGGGCGAGGTGTAGCATTATCAAATACTTCTTCGATATATGATAAGTTTTGAGAGCCATCCTCATTCATAGGAGAAGGTACACATACAAATACTACTTCACAGTCATGTACTTCTTCTAAAGTATTTAAACTCTTTAGAGGATCAACATCATAAATCTTTATTTCATACGTAGGACTAAAAGCAAATGCTTGAGCTTCTCCTACAAAACCATTTCCTATAATACCTACTTTCATTATTGCTTAAAGGCGTTAATTTTGCTAATTAAACCTTTACTGTTTAAAGTAATTATATCAATAACTTTTAAAGGTTCTTTATTATCAATCGTTATATCTATTCTGCATAAAAATGCTTGAGCATCTACTTTAATGACTGGGTAAAGTAATACTGAATCTGTAGATGATATGTCTCCAATACCAGGGCTAGTAATTTTAAAAGTATTTACTGATTTAAATATATCTTCGTAAGCTTTAACTACATCGTCAAAACCTTTCTTATGAATATTCCAATCTATAAGTTCAACATCATCAGCAAATAACTTTACTAATGAAATATCTTTTTGTTCAAACTTTTTTAAATAATCAGTTATTACTCCTACTGAGCTAATAACATCTTTAATTGAATCTTCTTGTAATGTAAACGGTGCTCCCATGTTTAATCTGTTATAGTGTTATAAAATGCATTTTGTCTTTCCTGTCTTTGAATATCTTTTGGATGATATAAAGCATATTTAGGAGAGGCAGGTAATGCAGCAAATGTTTTATAGCCTGATAGCTTTTCATGAACTTTATTTGCCCATTTTATTCCAGGTTTATTTTGCCATATTCTCCATTGGTAGTCAGGCCAGTTAACCCATCCTTTTTCATTTACTCTCCATTGCCATCTTCCAATATGTTCTTGAGTTAAACCTTTTACTGTGTTTATTCTTGGAGTAAGGTAAACTTCATTATCAGGATTAGCTTCTAATATTCTAGGTAGATTTTTAATTAATGCTTCATCTGGTAATTCGTCAGCATCTATTTGAAATATATAATCTCCTCTACAGTGACTGGTAAGTAGGTTTTTCCACTCACTAAAGTCTCTATTAAATGTACCAGGGTACCAGCTAAAGTCATTATTAACACTCTTAGCTCTTAAGAAGTCTTCAACTCCTTCAGTACCGTTATTTTGATCGTATAAAACTACTATTTGATCTTCATCTCTTTTATGTTGTAAAAGAAAAGGAACGAGTTTCTGTATTTCAACAAACTCATTACATACTGTAATTGCGTAACTAATTGATTTCATAAAATCCTATAATTTCTAAAGCGTCCATAAATCCTTTATTAGCGTCAAAATGTGTCATATTTTGCATATCCATTTTATGTGTTTGGTCTTTTGGATACTTACCTGATTTAATTTCTTCTTCTGTTAATACTTTTGCTTTAATCGCTGCCCATCTCCAATTCTTCTTATCCGTCCCATCAGCAAATACCATTCCTTTTCCAGGAAGAGTTATAGTAGCAGGAAACCATGCTCTACTATTTTCATCTATATGCATTAAATCTTTATATAATTCAGGAGAAGTTTCTAATGTATCGTTGACTAACTTAGAGTCTTTATCCATTTTAGTAGAAGTACTAAAACCGCTACCCATACAAAGCCAAGTTTTAACTTCTTCTCCTTCTTGCATAAACGATTGCTCATAACAAGCATCGCCTCCGAAAGGACCTTTTACTAATCTATCTTTTGTTAAATTATCACTCATAACTATTTTAATTTAGGTAAATCTAATTTAGGTAACTTTAACTCTACTTGTTTAGGAAATTCTGGTAAGCTTTCGTCTAATATCTCTCCTAATAATTTAGTCATAGATTCAAAACTAAAATCTTTTGAATTTCTAAATCCTAGCTGTTTAGCTAAGGGTACCCATTTTTTATAATTTTTATAAATTTCTTTATATCCTGCTCCTACTTGAGCATCTTCAGGTTGAAACCATTCACTTTCTGGTAATAATACTCCTTTCTGTATTGATGAATTATCTAACTTATGTATCTTACCTCCGCAAAGGAATGCTTCTCTATTATTTAAAAAGTCCATATGTCCAGACCAACCTGTTGTAAGTATAGGTTTTTTAACGACACTGAACTCTAATAAAGGTCTTCCAAAGCCTTCTCCTTTAGTTAAACAAACCATCGCTTTAACTTTAGGGTTATTGTACAGGTTATTTATATCTGTATCATGTACTTCTCCATGTATAAGGTATATGTTAGGTAACTTTCCTTTTACGCTTTGCCTTATTTCTCCTATCTTCTTAAGTATTCTATCTTGATCGATTATAGAACTACCTACATGAGAGGTTTTAAGCAAAAGAGCCGGTTGTTTAGATTTATTTTTAAACGTTTCTAAGAACGATTTAATCATATAACCTACATTCTTTCTATCATGACCAAAATTACCTTGCAGCCAGTGTCCTACAAATAGAAAACAAAATTCTTCTTTCACAGAAGATAAGTCAAATTCAGTATTAGGATTAACTCCATATTTTGTATTATCTATTCCTTCAAATAATACCTTAATTGGTATATTTGTTTTTGATGTTTCAACTATTTGACCTGTTCTATTGTCTTTTATATCCCATTTAGTCTCTTCAAGAACATTTTTAGAATGAACAGAAGAAGTTAGTACTAAATCCATTCTATTAATACCTTCTATCCATGTCTTATCACATAATGTAGTTTCTATACCTGCTGTCACTCCTATGTTATACTTACCTACTTTTTGAAATTCATTAGGTACTGTAATCTGTATCCATATATCAGGGGCACTAGTCATTTGAGGAATAATATTTACTAATAAATCATCTTCTTCGTGATCTTCCAAATATCCAAATCTAGTATTACCCCATCTTTGAGATAATAATTTTACATCATACTTTCCTAAAGCCATTAATGCTTTTACAAAGTCTCTTGATCTTGCTCCGTAACCTGAGTAAGTGTCTACTGGTGAACTAACTACTACTGAAATCTTATCCATATTAATAACCTGTAATTTTATGTTTAACAGTAAGAGGTTTATACTTTTCTACCTTTACAACACTATAAGACGGTCTAGGTTTAAAGTTTTTAAAAGCTTTCTCCATACACTCTCCTACTTTCTTACTCATTTTAGAAGAACTCATACTTGCTTCATCAGACATAACCCACTCATGACCTTTTAATCCTCTTTTATTTCTTTCTTCTTTTCCTAATTCATAAGCTTCTAATATTGCTTTAGATGCATCTTCAGGACTTAATCTATCATCGTATATATAAGGAGTCATAGGAGACCCTGTAAAGGATATATTAGATGGAAAGACTGGTATAGCCCATTCGCCATGTTCTTTATAAGTACCTCTATGATTGGAAGGAAACTCACTATCAAACTCTATCCATTTGCCTTTGTCATCTACAAATCTCATTTGATCTTGCATACCTCCTGTAACATTAGCTGATATCATAGTACCACACATCATAGATTCGGTTAAAGATAATCCCCAGCCTTCATTAGATGATAATAAGACAGTTAAATCAGACATATTATACATAAAGTTCATTTGTTGAGGAGATATTTTTTGACTAGAAAAGAAAATATTACCTTCTGGGTAGAAAGTATTTTTCATAGCTTGAAGATCTGTACCATTATTATCAGAAGGTTGAGTATGCATAACTAATGCAGTCTTCTTAGCTTTTTCTTCTCCTATTTGATCACAGAAATGTTTATAAGCCATTAATGTATCACCTGGTCTTTTTCTGTGTATATTTCTAGAATTAAAATATACTATAAACTCAGCATCAACTGGAACGGTCTTTTCTTTAAACTCTAATAATTTAGGATAAAGTTTGTCTCCTTCTCTTATAGGAAAGAAATCTTTTTCATCTATACCATGAGGTACATATTCTATAACTTTCTCTTTAGCTTTTTCTTCTAGTACTAATTTATTAATATTAACTGTCTGTTTAGATATACCCATTAATAAATCTACTGATTCGTAGTAAGCTCTATTGTACATAGGAGCAGGATAGTCATCCCATATATTTAACCAAAAAATAGGAATTTTACTTCTTACTTCTCTTTCTATTTCAAATAACCATATCCAATACCTTGGATCTGTAAATATAAAAATAGCATCTGGTTCTTCTTTTGCAATTAAGTTTCTTACTACTCCTGCATCTCCGTATCCATTCCATGGCATTACTTTTACATCTGCATCATTAATACCTATTTTCTTTCCTACATCTTGACTGATATCAAAAGTTTTACCTTGATCAGGATGTTTTAAAGCTGCTCCTAACTGATACCAATTATACTTATGAGATAAGTTTACTACAAACTCTCTTGCCATAGTGGCAATACCTGAATGCATTCTGATATCATCGCAAAGTAATAGTATTTTCTTTCTTTCGTTCTTTGGAATATAACCTTCTATCATTTTTTCAATTTAATGGATATAGTTTCGTGAATTAATCTCTTAAACTCTTTATCTGTAATATAAAGAAAAATTGCCCGATCTGCAAGCTTTTTAAAAGAAAAATTATCTTGTAAGCATGCCATTTTGAATTTATCGAAGTGAGGCTGTGTAATTTTAACGGATGTTAACTTTTCATCTTTAATCATAACTAATGTTTTATAACAATATATAAGTATATATTTATATATAAATAGGCTATTTTTCTAAAACTCCATCGTAAACATTACAATGCCAGCATGGACTCCTATCACCAGTACAGTGGTAACTTTTATCTATATATTCATTATTACTACCTAAAACGTCCGCTATAAAATTATTCATAGCTGATAGAGCTTTACCTCTTTTAATCTTTCCTGCTGTAGGTCTAAACTCTTGTACTCTTCTTTGCATAGCAGCAAAATCTGCTTCTACAGGTACTCTTCTTTTAACAATAAAGTATTCAACGTTTACCTTCTCTATAGGAACGTTAAACTGTTTAGAAAAATACTCTTTGTATAAAAGTAATTGAAATATTTTCTTATCATCAGCTTTTGCAAATTTATTCCAACCTTTAGTAGATGTTTTTATATCAACTAAGGTATATTCATCTAATACTTTATTATAAAATACTAAATCTATATACCCTTTAAAAAATACTCCAGGCCTAATCTCTTGATAGAGTAAAGTCTCTATACCGGCTAGATAAGTATTTTTTTTAGAAAAGTATCCTCCTCTTTTCTTTTTAATATATTCCATTATATGTTTACCATCTAACCAGAACATATTCATTTCATTAGCATCAGAAAAATGTTCTCCTCCATTCTGCATTTTTTGTCTTTTATAATTTTTAGACATTCTTTCGTAAAGGTAAGCATTTGTATCTATTTCATCTGCTGCTTTCGCAGTATCAGAATACATGACATCTAAATAGTTCTGTAATGTTTCGTGAAATGCTGATCCAAATACGGCATGTATTGACGGATCATAAGGGGCTATCTTACGAAGATACTGTAACTCCCATTTACGTTTACAACTTAGATAGGTAAATAATTGGCTATAAGAGATATGTTTGTTACTCTTAGATTGCTTTATATAACTATCCTTAACAAGTTTAACTTGCTTTGGAATTTTTTTTGGCATATTAATTATCTTTCCAGTTATCTTTAAATACTAACTGAGCTATAATTCCATAGTTAGTAATGTCTTGGAAAGTATCTATCAATGTTTCATTCTGAGCTTTACGGCTAGTAAGTATCATATTTTTCCATCTGTTAATTTTATCAGATAATCTATACCAAAGGCCTGTCATCGCAAAATCAACCTCTTCTTCATTTACTAATTGGGTACCAGCTGATATATTACCCATCCCATAGTCGAGATGTTTCTTAGCAAAGAGTTCAAATTGTTCTTCTTGAACCTCTTTGTATGCATTGTAAATAGTAGGGTACTCTGTCTTTAAAACTTCTATAGCTTTTTTACTCATATAACTTTTATTAATAATTTTTAATTAAAATACTTCTCTAAAGTTTCAATTCTTTCTTCTGCTGAAGCTAATAACTTTAATGCTTGTTCACAGTTTTTATAGAAATCATCAGTAGTATGATCTCCTATACCAACAGCATTTTTAGTTAATAGTTCAAATGAAAGTAATGCTTTAGCTTTATCTGCTTCAGCACTCTTCTTTAACATGTCGTATACTTTTTTGTCCATAATATAATATAGTAAAAATTAATCGAATAAACAACTTTACATGTAGATAATTCTATCACTATTATCTCTATCCATCCAACCTTCTCTTCCGTCTTTTAAATTAACATAAGCTCTAGTTCCTCTAATGTCTATTCTAGGTTCTTCATTTAAGTATTCTACCGAGCCATCTTTATTAATTATTTTAAAATTATTAGGATTAGTTTTAAGATCATCTACATTTCCTTCAGGTTGATCATTAATAGTTAGTTTAGCTTTAGGAGTAGGAGAAGGTTCTGGTGTAGGGGTAGGTGTTAAAGTAGCGGTAGGGGTAGGACTTAACATCTTATCCATATTCTCTAATACTTCTACATCTGCTAATAAAGTCTGTATAACAGGAGGTTCATTGTAATGTTCTCCGTCGTTACCATTTTGACCTATGATATCCATTCTGCGTTCATCTTCTTCATTGTAAATATTAACTTTAGGATGTTCTTTTTCTCCATATATATTTTCTTCCCTTCTAGGAAAAGCATTTGAAAACGCCATATTAGCAGCTACTACTAAAGCTATTGCTAAAGGATCGAATACAAATATGATAACTAATAGTAGGATATTAATTATCCTATCCATAGGAGTACCAGTTAATCCGGATAAATATTTTAATGGTCCTAATTCACCTGCTATATCAGAATTATTCTGAAGTTCTAATATTTCAAATTTATATTTTTGTAAACTATCAGCTGCTACTGTTCTCCTTAGGTAAACATCTTTCCTGTTATTTTCCTCAACTCTAAGTCTATCTTGTGCCAGACGTAAGTCAACCGTGGAAATGGTGTTTCGAATGCCTCCAGCCACACTGGTGTCCTTGACTTGGATTGAAACGGATCTCGCATTAGAAAGATTAGAAATATTTGCCAGTATTTGTTCAAGTTCTTGATCATATCTTACAATATCTTTTTGGTAAAAATCAGCTTTATTTTCTAAAAACTCTATTCTATTTTCAGTAACTAATAATGTTTGATAGGTACCTTGATAAGCAGCTGATAAGAAACCATAGATACCCATACTGGTTATAAGTACAAGTATTACAGCTGCAATAGTTAAATAAGTTCTTAGCAGTTTATTTATAGTATCCCAGTATTGGTATAGTAAAGATGCTATAACTAATTTAGCTACTTCTAAAGAACCAGCCATAATAATTACCTCTACAGTTGCACCAGCAAATAGTTTACTTAATCCATATACTGAATAAAAGGCTGCTGATCCTGATACGGACAAAGCAGAGATAGCTATAATAAAAGGAAAGAACCCTTTTCTTAGATTATTAAGCATAATTTTCTTTAGTATAAATAGTTTTACTTACTTGGTTAAGAAAAGTACAGCAAATACACCACCGGTAATAGTACCTACTTTATATAAAAATTCTCTTCTTTTAGCTTTTCTTAAAGCTTTTTCTAAGTCTTTTTGAAGATTTTCTTGGATTTGCTTTTGCTTATCCTTAGTAGTTATTATTTTATTAAAATTTGCTATTTGGAGATTAAGATTAGATATTATAGTATCTTTTACTGTAAGTTGAATATCTTTTTTCTGCAAAATAGTATCAGTAACTACAAGCTGTCTTTTAGCTGCATCTCCATTAAGAAGATCTTTAATTACCAGCTTCGCTATTGGGACTTCCAATCGAATCGAGGTACTGTCTGTATCTGTCTGTGAAAAACTTGTATAGCTCGTCGTTATTAAGATTATTAATATTATTAATCTTTTCATCTGTTTCTTTTTTAATTATATAAATTCTTCTATTAAGAGTGTTAATCTTATTATTAGCATCAGCTACTACTGATTCATAACTACTTATTTTAGTTTGTAGTTCTACATTCTTAGTTCTAGCTGAGTCAATAACTATATTTAAAGCATTAATTTTAGCTTCATACTTTTTTATATCAACCTTAATAGTTCCTCTACCAAAAAGAACATACCCAACAAATATGCCCAGTATGCCCCAGAAGAGATAAGTTCTTATATCTTTATTTTTCATCTTATTGTACTATGGCAGTATCGTAATCAATGTATGTAACTTCACATTCTTGACCACTAGCTAATGCATCTGCTATGTGAGGATAAACTCTCTTATAAGCATCAGAAGAAGCACCAATAAATCCTTGCTTAGATATATTTTGTTGAGAGGTATCTCCTAATAGTAAACATCCCATAGTATCATCATCGTCATTTCCACAATGCCATAATATATACTCAAAATTAGGAACGTTTAATACATGTATCATTCCTTTGTGTATACTTGGGAATCTACTTGTATATTTTTCATTAAATCCGCCAACAGTTCTTAAACCTAAATTATAGGTTCCTGCTGGGATCCTAGTTTCACCTGAAACTTTTACTTTTCTTGCTTCATCTTCTAAAGTGAAACATAAAAATTTTCTTCCTTCAGTAACATCAAAAAGTAACCCTAAAGAGGATTCGTTTTGAGAGCTGAATCTTAGTACTTCAAATTTCATATTTTATTTTTTATCCGGTGTTGTTTGTTCGCCCATTTGGGATACAAATTCATCTACCATTCTTGATACTGCTTCTGGCGTATCATCTTTTTTAAACTTAACTTTTATCTTAGCACAAGCTATATTGTTAGGATTATGAGCATGATCAACTTGTATATTCTTAACTAAGCTTTTATATTTCTTTTTATTTTTATACTTACCAAGTAGTGATTGTTTAAGTTTAGATGGTTCAGATGAGGTATCAAAACCTAATCTAGCATCAAACTCTACTTCCATCTCATCTAATCCAATCGAAGTATGATCTGCAATACTATAGAAAGGGATGGTAACTTCCTTGTCACCTATTTTCACCGTAGTAGAAATAGGATTTCCTTTTTCGTCGAAATAATTTGCTAAAGCATTAATATGTTGCCTTTCGCTTATCTGTTTAGCTACTATAGCGGCCTCTAAAAGACCGCTAACTAGCTCTTCAATTTGTAATTTTGCCATTTACAGAAACCTTTATTTATAATATAATAAAAATTATATTAAAAACCAACTATATTACTAGTTTTTATCTGATGGTAGAGGAATATTACTCGGTTCCATCATTTTAGTAAGGTAATCTGACAATTTAAGCATACCTTCAGTAGGTGGTAATTGAGTTGCAGTAACACTAACAGTATATTTAGCTGTGTTATCTGTTTTTCTAATGTTTTCCTTAGTAGTAGAAACTTTACCTGTTACTGTTGCTTGAACACTGAAACCCCAACCTTTGTATCCTCCAGTTACTGTACTACCAGCACTTGCTTTAGTTGTATCTGTGGATTGGTTTTGAGTTTGTACTTCCATAGTGAAGTCAATGTTAGCATTAGTAATAGCTAAAGAAGGTAGAGGAACTAAAGGTAACATTGGAATTCTACTGTGGACTACTTCAGGAGTTTGTTCTCCTGTTGCTCCGTCTACAGCTATTCTGTTAAGTTCTACATCTAATGATCTAGCTACTGTCTTACCATTTTCGGTAACGAAAGCTACTTCACTTATATAGTCCCATGTTACTTTGTTTAGTTTCGCTTGACCTTTAGCCATTCCAACTATTGGTGAAACTATAAGATCTTCAATCGGTAAACCTACGAAATCTTGTGCAATTGATGCTGCCATTTTAAAATTAAGTTAAAAGGTTAATAAAAAAATTAATTTTGCATGCAGATAGCATAACCGTTCTGCATAACATTTATAAATAGAATTAATTTAACTAAACTTTGCTATATTTTCGTACTTTTTTTTAAGGTCTTGTAATTCTTTTAAACCTTTCTCCATTTTAGCTGTAGATTCTTTATCTATATTAAATTTCAATACTGATTTACAGTATGGGCATTGTACAGCAGGATGTTTAACTAGAAAGTCTAGCTTTAATCCTAAAGGCTGTCCACATGAAGGACAGGGTAAAGGCATCATAACTTTTATTTATTACTTAATTTAATAAATACCCATAAGGTGTAGCATCAATATCTAAACCTATTGGAAAATTTTCTAATTTCATACTTACGCTCATATTACGTTGTATGTAAGGATTATAGAATACTCCTTCTGCAGTTAAACAGATTAAACCTGTGTGAGGACCACCTAATTGACCTGCATCTTGAACGATTACTTCATTCCAAACTACATATTCATCATTTCCTGGTATTTCTACTCCAGCATATTTACCATCTGGTGCTTCCCAAGTATAAGTCCCAATATCTAATAGTTCTTCATCATCGTTAGCGTCATGATCTAAAGTATATAAAGCAAAATGCTGTCTATCTAATCTAGGAGGACCATCGTCTATTTGAAGATAAAGAATAAATATCTTTTTTACAACTCCATTTACATATTTAGTTCCACCAAATGTTTCAATTTTAGCATATCTTTCATATGGATCGAAAGAATCTCCATCAAGAGATATTTCAAAAACTGGTTCTAAAACTACTTCTTCATCTTTTGTACAACTAAGAAGTAAAACCATTGCTAAAAATAATACTAATTTTTTCATTGTTTCTAATTAAAATTGATTTGCTGTTTTGACGTCTTCTATTGCTTCTATTAATTCATCTAATGTAACGGGACATTCTAAATCTAATCCTGCTTTAAAAGATTCTTCTTTAATTCCGTCTTTAAATATTATTATAGTTGGAGCCATTCTAACTCTATATTCTTTTTTTGCTGATGGAGCTTTAGCTAGATCTACTCTGTAATAATTTACCCCTTCTACTTTATTCCAATCAGCAAATGCATTAGCTTCATTAAATTTAGCCCAGAACTCTACTACTACTATGGTACTTTCATCATCTCCAAAAGCAGACTGTTCACTTATTTTATCATCAAAATTACTATCGTCAATATATTCTTGTGAAAAAGATAAAAAAGGTAGGTAGAGTAAAACTATGAAAACTAATTTTTTCATATTATCTATTTTTTTGAATCTCATAAAGGCGTTCATCTATTTTATCTAGTTGCTCTAGAATATCGTCTACGTCCTCTTGAGTATCCATTATTGTTTGTCGAATTAATTCATCTTTTAAATCATATTCGATTCTATCAATCACTGGTTCTGGAAGTTCTTTAGCTTCTTGTATATCTGCTTGTAATGCAAACCACATACCTACTAACGATGCTATTCCTACAGCAATCATTCCTATGGTTTTTAAATCTAAAGTAATTTTAGTATCTTCGCCTATTTGTTGCGCCATTTTTATCTAAATGTATAGTTTATCCCAAAAGTTGAGTTATAGAATTTAGTATCCCACATTTTGTTATATTCTCCTTCTATAAATACTCCTAAATTTTTTCCTATCTTCCATCCAAAATTAAGACCAACTTGATAATCTTCCCATTGTTCTCCTTCTGCATCTTGTACTAATCCACCTTTCCCCCAGTTGTTTCTGTTTAAATAACTAAAGTCTTGATCTCCAGAAACGTATTTATGAAAAGGAGGTAGGTAATTAATATAAGAATGTAACCAGAAATTACCTTTATAGTGATAAAAATCTGCTCCTACTATTGGAGATATAACTCCGAAAGGATCTATTTCGTCCCATATTTCATTATTATACCTGTTAATAAGGTCTCTAAATACTGTATTCCTGAAATCTAAATCTGAGTAAGCTACGATATTTCCTTGTTCATCTTTCCAAATCCAATCATTAATTACTTCTCCTGTATTAACATCTGTATAAGTAGTGTAGTGATCACTATATCCATATTCAAAACCTAATGAGTACCAAGGGTTAGCAGGATACTCTATTTCTTCACCTGTAGTAGGGTTAGTCCAAACCTCTGTTTCATTTAACCATATCTCAATAGGATTATATCCATAAGCACGCTCATGAGTTCTGTATATAGCTCCTGCTGATATACTAAATTTCTTACCAATAGGTAATCTAGCTCTTAATTCAGCTGACTTATATGAAAAGTCAAATGCACCCTGCTCTCTAGATTCTATTTTAGCTATATGGTATTTACCTGTATGTCTTAAAAAATATCTAAAGTTTTCAAATTCTTCTCCTCTTAATCTTTCTTTCTCAAAATGAAATAAATATTCAAATCCATCTACTGCTGATGTTGGTGCTGAAAGAGCTTGTTGATTTTCTCTGTAAGCATTACCAGTCCAAAAGTTACCGGGTTTTCTTTCGTATCCAAATCTTCCTAATTTACGAATACCAATTCCGTATCTATAATCAAAATCAAAATACTCAGTTACTTCTACTACTCTTGGTATTGCATATAAATCACCGTCTGCAGGTCTTTCTACAAAAAAGTCTTTTCTTGAGTTTTCATATGCATTTCTAATATCTCCAGCTGCATATACAGTTCCGTACTTTAAAAAATCAGTATATAACTCTTTAAAGAAGTTTTTCTTTTTCTTTTCCTCTTGTGCTAATGAAGGTACTGCTACTAATAAAGCTAGAGTAAGTAATAATATTTTTTTCATGTTTTTATTTTTTGTTATTTGGATTTATAGCTCTACCTGCTTCAGCTATACCGAAACAACCAAGTACTATCCAAAGAAATGAATCATATATAAATTCGTTTATAACTAAATCTTTTCCAAAATAACCAGTAAGTAAGTCTGCAAATGCAAACAATATCATTACTATAAATGCAATAAAACCAACGATAGACTTTTCGTTTATATTGTTATCGTCTTTAAATAAATTTCTAAAATCCATAAATATCTTTTTTACTTTTTTCATCTGTAACAGTTTTAAAGTAACCTATTGGTTCTCGTTTAATATAAATAGATTTAAAAGAACAAAAAAAGAGGCCCGAAGGCCTCCCATTTTAACTAGTCGAGCTCCTACCCTCTAACTAGTCTCTCCATCATATTCCTCATCAGAGGAATCACCATAAATTTGTCCTTGTATTCCGGAATAACAATACCTAGCCCAGTGATTCAAGTTCTTTAGGTTGGAACTCACTATTGACGTGTCCGCATTTTTTACAATTGAAGACGGGTATTGGGATGTAGGTCTTTTGACCTGTTCCGGTGAGAAGTCCACTTGCTGCTCGGATAATAAGCCCGTTTTCGAAGTAGATTCCTCCACATTCATCGCATGTAACTCCTGTTGTTTGGTTGATATCGACATTTACCTGTTGTTGCATCTTTATTTCTTAGGTTTCCTTCCTCTTTTGCCTCTTACAGCTCTGCCAACGTCTCTTACCTCATCAGATAACTTCTTACCTGCTGCTTTAACATCAGCAACTTCTTTTTTGACAGATGCAGCTCTACGTTTAACTTCTTTTTTAACGTTAGTAACTTTTTCTTTTACGTCTTCAACCTTATCCTCGATTTCGTCTGGGATAAAATCTCCGTCTCTGTCATTGATCTTTCCCTTAGAGTAGAAAAAGAAATAGACACCTGCACCTACTGCAAGTACTCCTAAAATAATGAAAATTGTGTTCATAATTAATGTTTGTTATGTTAATAAATATTTAAGTTTTATATTTTCTAGACATATAGTCATAGAAATTTCGTAAATTTTTTGAAGAGTTTTCAGCTTCTTTATAATAAACCTTCCGATCTATCTTGAATTCCTTCATAAAATTAATGCGTATAGTCTCTAACCTACCATTTTCATCCTTGGTATAATCTTCTAGTAACCTCTTTCTTCTAGCCTTATGAATAGAAGCAGGTTGACTAAATTGAGTATAATCTTGATTACATTCATTCCATAGTTCATTTAACTTATATTCAGCTAAATAAGCTTCAAATAAAAGAGGTGAGTGATCGTAATCGCCGTTATAGATCTTATCTTTAAAAGAAGCTGAGCTTTTTAAAGGTGGTCGTTTAGGTGTATAACTTCTCCACCATTGAAATCTATTATACGATCTCTTTAAGTAGTCTTTTTTAAAGTACTTTATTATCCACTCTTTACTTAAAGGAGGATTATGGAGTTTTTCAGCAGTTATCAAATTAGTGACTTTTTATTTATAGGATCTCGTCTATACTTATGCTTTAAGTTGAACATATCTATATCCGAGTTATCCTGCTTTATATAAAGATAAGAATTTATATTCGTAATTCCAACTGTTCTATAAAATATTTCTTCGTAAGTAACTTGAAAATAAGGTAAAGCTTTCATTTGTTTTCTAATTTCAGCTCTTAATTTAATAGTTTCTTGTAATTTAATGTTTTGTTCTTGATCAAATTTAGTTATATTATACTCATAAGGTTCCCATTTACCGGTAATTAATGCCATCAAATGGCTTTCACCACCTGCTATATCATCCTCTCTTGTTAAAACTATTACTTTATCAAAATACTGATGTAAAGAGGTTTGTTGTTCAGATCTTAACTCACCAAATAAAAATTTAACTGTAGTACTTGGATCTAGCCAAACTTGCTCGTCAGAGTGGTATGTAGGGTTTTTAATATTATAGGGTTCGACTATATTTAATAGCCCTAATTGATTAGAAATATAAGAACTTAAAACTGTTGAGCCAGTTCTAGGTTGAGCATAGATGCAAACTCTCATTTTATAAATTTATATTCTCTACCTCCTATTTTATGGCATATTTTTATTGGAGCTTTATTCCAACCGTCCATATAACCGTACATATAATCATTTCTATCTAAAAAATATTTAAACCCGTAATTATATAACTGTACTCCGGTAGTTCGTGGTATATCTAATTCTTTACGTATATAAGTACCCCCAAAATAGATAGACTTATCAGTCGGTAAAGCATGTACTTTATTAATCCAATCATAGGTAAATACGTTAGAATACCAACCCCAACCTATTACTTCATTAAAATCTTTATGAAAAAATAAAGTACATTTAGATATACTATTTAATCTTTTTTTAATATCATCTAACGTAGGTCTTTCATCCCAATCAGATAATATAGTATCTATAGAAGATAATATATTTTTAAAATGTCTTTCTGTATTACTGTTAAATGAAGAAGCAATTTCTAATTTAAATGAGTTATCAAAACTTAAAGGTTTAAACTCACTTTTATGAATTTGCATTTCATATCTTTCAAGCGTCATCTTTTAATAGTTCATCACATGCTATTTCTAAACCTAATAAAAAAGATCTAGTATTAAATTGATTCTGTACTTCTAATACTCTCTGCATTATCTCTGTCATCCTACCGGATTCTTTTGCTTTGTTTAATAACTTATTTATTTTTTTCTCTCTTCTTTCGTCAGCTGTTTCATATACAGCATGGATATCTTCTGTAATTGTTTCGTGCCACTTTTTTACTGAATCGCTCATAGATGTTTAGATTTAAATATTTGTTTAAAATTACTAAAACCGGCTTTAGCGTTTTCAAGCCATTGATCATTGCTGCCATCATCGCTAACCCATTTATATGAATATAAGAATTTATTAGCAATTCTACAACTTTCTGCTATGCTAAATAGCTCCATATCAATAATATCACAATCATCTATTTTTTCCATATAAGATTCAACATAATCATCATGAGCACTATCATACATATGATCAGTAGTTAAGCATTTTATAGCTGAATTAGCTTTTAATTCAATAGGTTCAGTTTCATTAAATCCTAAAGTATCAATATCATTTATTACAGATCCTACTTCTAATACGTCACCTATCTTGTAATCTTTTAAATTACCACATGAACCGAAGTTAATAACTAAATCTGGGTCGTATTCGTTAATTAATCTTGTAGTATTTACAGCTGCGTTTACCTTACCGATACCAATTATAAAGATAGGTATACCGAATAACTCTTTACAATCATGTTCTAAATCAGTAGCAGATAGTAAGAGTATGTTATCTGTTTTCCACATATTAGTATTTAATTAATGATTTAACGTTGTTCTCTGCTATTCCTATATCGATCAATACTAGTTTATCTAATAAATCATACCCTGCATTAGATACAATGTTTTCCGATGCATTCATAGTGCCTCCAGTAGCTATAACATCGTCTACTATTATGACCGTACCATTACCTTGTTTCATTTCAATAGTATCACTTCCATATTCTAAATCATATGATTCTTTTACTAAAAAATCAGGAGGTAGTTTACCTTCTTTTCTTATCAATCTTAATCCTCCTCCGAAGGTAGCAGCTAAAGCAGCTGCAAAAATAAAACCTCTAGATTCTACCCCTACCCAGTAGTCAGGTTGTTCAACTAATCTACCCATTTCAGTTATAGCTTGTTTAAATGCTATAGTATCTTCTAATAAAGGTTGTATATCTTTAAAATAAATTCCTTCTTTAGGAAAATCTTTTATCGTATGAATATATTCTAATAAATTAACTTTCATTTTTATTCTTATGTTTAGTTTTACGGTAATACCTCTTTCTATTACGGTGAACGTTAGGTTTCATCGCATCATATATTTCCTTCATTGTAGCTACTATTTTTTTCATTTTGAAGAATTTTTATAATACTCCTTAATAAATTTCCCATTCTCAGGATCTAACATCCATAATGGTCCTTTCTCTTCTAATAATCTTAATACCTGACTATCTGAAGGTAGTGCTTTAGGCCAACCTGTATTCGTGTTAGCTTGCTGCTTTATGGTATTGTTACCTACTGTTATAGAGGTAGTTTCTAAAGACATATCTTCATTAAATCTATAGGATTCTCTAATTAAGACTCCTCCTTCCCTAAAAGCAGATATATGTACACCATTTTTCATCAAATGATAGGGTTGTAAACAATGCATTAAAACAGGACCTTCATAATTTTCCATATCATAGTTAACATTCTTTCCAAATATATCATCAAACATTTCAGCTAATATATTCATAGGAGTAGGTTTACTAACGAAATAATAATCTTGAATCCACGCATCTTCATTAAGAGCTGAAACGGAATTTTTTGCATACATTATAATGTCGTTAAATTGTTTTCTAACTATAGTATAAACTGTCTTATCTAAAAATAATTTACTTAAAATATAATCACATCTAGTCTGTATCACTGCATCGTACTTTATATTAGAAGTATTTCTAAGTTCGTTTACTTTTTTGAATGTCCAACAGTAATGAGGTTGATGTCGACCAGGTATATAATTTTTTAAGTCAAACGGACAATCTTCTTCTTTTAATAACTCATACTTAGTAATCCATTTTTCTTTTGATAAATCTATAATTGGATCAAAACTTTCATAATCATTATCAATAGTATCCCATATTGATACATAAAAATCAAAAGTAACATTTTCATATAAGTCATTATATATGCTATAAAACTTACTAGTAATATTTAAATGCTTTGGATGACCGTTAAGCATTATTGCTATATGATACTCTTTATTAAGATCATACCTTTTATCTTTAAGTAGTAGTTTAGTATATACTGATGAGTTTAGTTCCATTTTAGTTTTTAAAATATGTTAAAGTATAATAATCTAACTTATCTCCTTTTATAGAAAAATCTCTATAAGTAAATTTAAGTTTTGGGTTAACTTTAGATTCTATCATTTCTTTGGAAATAAAATCTCTATCTCCTAAAAATACAATTCTTCCATTATCTGTTAAATGCTTTTCAAAATTTTCTATCATATTTCTATGTAATTTAAAATCTAAATCTAAAATAATTCTTTTTGCAGTTTTTATCTTTTCCTCATCTGTAATTTTCATATACTTTTTATGATTTTCAAACTGCTTTTCGGTATAAAAAAATGGTGGGTTCATTACTATCAAATCTACCTTAGGTCCATCATAATTTTTAAAACCATCACTATGGTAAAAATTTAACTCCTCATTATTTTTTTCACAAGTAACTCGTAAATCTTCTTTAACTGGTTTGTGTATATCTAAAAAATGAGCTGATTCCATTTTTAAGTTTTTATATAAATACCATCCTATAAATCCTGGTCCGCTACATACTTCTAAGACAGATTTACATCCTTTATGTTCTTCTAAGAAATTATCTGTGCCAAATATATGTTCTATGAAGAGTGGACCTCCTCCATGGTGATTACCTTTGTAGTAAACATAAAAGCTACACCCCATAATATCTTTTTTAATGCAATATTTTTTCATTTGATTACATTAAATATTATATCACTTATTTCCTTACAGTGTTTAGCTGTAGGATGGTTAGTTGGTCTTTTGCTATACTTTTTATCTTCTAATGTTATAATCTTTTTTTGATCTATTTTATTAAAAATAGGATAAGGGCTGCTATCTTCTATTTGTGGATGACTACTAAAAGATCCAAAATTTACAAAAGTATAATTAAGTTTATTAGCTTTTAAAAAGCTTTGTAAGTATACTATATGAGTGTAATGACTTAATAACTGATTTTGATATAATTGTTTTTTGTTATCCATTAACTGACCTCTATAGTACTCGGCAAATTTTTTAACTACAGGTATACTTTTTTTATAATCATTTTCCTGATATTTTCCTTCTTTATGTTTAGTAGTATAAGGTAATACTCTTCTTCCAACTAAAACTTCTTCTCTACCAAATGTTGCAGGGGTAATACTTACAGTACTGTCAAGAAGTGAAACCATAAATCTAGTAGGCCATGTTAAACCTATTACGACTGTAGTTTCTTTTGGATCTAAAGTACTTAGGTAATTTACAGAATTATAAGCTATAGATTCCATAGAATTACCATTCATAGAATGATTAACTAATTCTAAGTTTAATTTCTTAGATAATAGGTAAGGCCAAATTTCTTTTTCAGTAAGACTATCTCCTGCTGTAAAACTACAACCATTAACATATAACTTTAAATACTTCATATAATAGTTTTTAAGGGTTTAAATGTACTTTCTGGTTCTTCATTTAATGGTAAATCTTTTTCGTATGCTTCAAGAAAATTTTCATAAACTAAATCTTGATAACTTACTCCTGGATGATCTAGATCTCTAGCTATTTCTGGAAAGTTAGGAGGCTGTATATTTTTATTTATTACATAAAAGTCTATATTTTTTATACTATGTAGCTTAGCTCCTATTTCATGAGCATAATACTTAATAGCAGCAAGATTAGTTCTCCAATATAACCTCATATTTTCTTCTTGGCCTATCATAAATCGTGCTTCTTCGGATATTTGATAATGGTAATGAAATGTATTTACCGGAGATAAACTTAACCATAATTTTTTTCTACCCTCAAATATTTCATACCTATAACAAAAAGGAGTATAGAGAAATATATTTTTTATTTTTAATTTATTCTTAAACTCTCCTAACAGACGCGCAGCGGTTCCGATTCCTGTCCCCGGCACGGACAGATTCCAAAACTTACCTCCAATCTTTTGGTTAAGTCTCCAAGACCAGGTATTTTTTAAATAATGCCCTATACCAAAAGTATGGCTACACCCCAAAAATACATTCCCTTCTCCTTCAGCATCATTGAAATTATCCGGTGTTCTAAACCCATAATCGTTTAATGAATATTTTATAGGATTATTTTTATAATGCAGTAACTCCTCGTTATCGGGGTCTTTACTTAAATTCTCTTCAAATAATTTCCTAGTATCCGGAGGTGTAAAGTCTAATGTACTATTCGCCTTTTTGTAGGAATAAATTCTATTAAATTGAACATAAAAATCCTCTACTTCCATTTTATAACTTTATTATAAATATATAAAAAAAACCCTCCGTCTCCGGAAGGTTCTTCAAATTCGCGCGTGGCAAAGAGAAAAACGCCCTCCCTACTTTGCTTCAGCTACACTTGCCTTCTTATAAGGAGTGATTAACTTCTTTATTTCACCAGCAGCTTTTCTAGCTCTAGCTTGTGAAGCTTTTGTTGTTTTTCCATGTTCTTCTTCAAGTGTTTGATAAAAACCTGAAATTTGTTCAAATAATTGTTGCTTATCCATAATTTTAAATTTAATTGTTTAGCCTAAAAGCATAGATGGATCTACGCCTCCGACTGGTTTATTTTCTTTTTCTTTTCCTTTTGATACTACTGCCTCAGTAATTAATAATGTACCTGCTACAGATGCTGCATTCTCTAATGCTAATCTAGTAACTTTAGTTGGATCTATAATTCCTTCTTTGAACATATTTACATATTCATCTGTTCTAGGATTATAACCTTCCCATTCATCACCAGTTTCTTTTATCTTTAATTCGATATCTGCTATAGTATCTTTAGTATAACCTGCATTACTGAGTATCTTATAAAAAGGTTGCTCACAGGCATTAATAATGATATCGTAACCTTTTCTTTCATCTTCGTTTTCGAGACTATCTATATCGTGAGTTAGTTTCATAGCCGCATTACACAATGCTACACCTCCTCCCGGTAAAACACCTTCTTCTAATGCTGCTTTAGTTGCATGTAAGGCATCTTCTACTCTATCTTTCTTTTCTTTCATCTCTATCTCAGTATGTCCTCCTACATTAACTACAGCAACTCCTCCTATAAATTTAGCAAGTCTACTCTGCAGGTTTTCTTTTTCAAAAGGTGATTGAGATTCTTCTATAAGGTCTTTTAAGTATGTTATTCTTTGATTAATTGACTCTTCAGAACCTTGAGCATCTATAATAGTAGTAGACTCTTTTGATACAGTAGCTTTATTAGCTTTACCTAACCATTCAGTCTGAAACTTTTCAAGTCTCATACCTTTTTCAGACGATACTACTTGACCTCCGGTTAATTCAGCTATATCTTCCATAATAGCTTTTCTTCTATCACCGAAATCAGGAGCTTTAACAGCTGCACATGCTAATATACCTCTCATCTTATTTACTACCATAGTAGATAAAGCTTCTCCATCTATATCTTCAGCTATAATTAATAAAGATTTGTTCTGTTGAGAAACAGCCTCCAAGATAGGAAGTAACTCTTTGACCTGATTTAACCTCTTATCGACAATAAGAATAAAAGGATCCTTCAGTACTGATGTCATAGAATTATTGTCCGTAACAAAATATGGAGATTTATAACCTCTGTCGAATTGCATTCCTTCTACTGTTTCCAGATACGTCTCACCTGTCTTCGACTCTTCAATTGTAACTACTCCATCTCTCCCTACCTTGTCCATGGCTGTTGATATTAACTTTCCAACCTCTTTATCATTATTAGCAGATATAGTAGCAATTTGTTCTAATTGTACTTCATCTGTAATATCTTTTGAGGTATTAGATAAAAAATCTGTTATTCTAGATGTAGCATTATCTATACCTCTTTTTATATCGACTGCATTACTACCTGCAGACATATGACCAATTCCTTCGTGAAGTATTGATTGAGCTAATAACGTTGATGTTGTAGTACCATCTCCAGCATAATCAGCAGTTTTAATTGCTGCTTGTTTTACTATTTGTGCTCCTAAATTTTCTACTCTATCTTTTAATTCGATCGATTTAGCTACTGTTACTCCGTCTTTAGTCGATACAGGGTTACCCATATCTTTTTCTATAATAACGTTTCTACCAGAAGGTCCTAAGGTAGCTGTTACAGCATTTGCTAATTGATCTACTCCACTTGCTAGTTTATTTCTAGCATTTTTTGAAAATGTAATTTTTTTACTCATTGTTTGATTCTTTTACTACTGCTAATATTTCACTATCTCTTGTTATGTAATACTCTTCTCCATCGAAATCTATTCTTAGAGAACCTATTTTTGGAACTAATACTATATCTCCTACTTTACATGATCTAACTGAGATCAATTTACCGTATTCTGATAATCTACCTGGTCCTACTGCTAGTACTTCTCCCATTTCAGGTTTTTCTTTTCCCATATCAGGAATTACTATAGATCCATAAGTTTGTTCTCCTTCGTCAATAGGTTTGATTACTACTCTATCATTTGCGGGTTTTAATAATTTTGGCATATAACTTTCTTTTAATATAATATAATAACTTTTATTGTAAGATCCAACTCGAGAGCAATAAAATTTACTTAATTTTAATTGATTTTGGTTTAGCTTCTTCAGCTAATGGTATAAAAACTTCTAATAAACCGTTTACTAACTTAGCATCTATATTACCTAAATCAAATTTAGGTGCTATTTTATATCTTAAGTCGAATGATTTTTTAGATAATCCGTTATGGATCATTCCTGGATGGATTTCTCCGTCATCACCTCTTTCATCAAAAGGTTTAGTATAACTAATTTTTAAAGTATCTCCTTCAATATCTAATACTATGTCCTTTTTAGTCAGACCAGTACAGGCAACTTCAAAGTTAAGTCCTGCGTCATCGTAAAAAATATTAAGTGGATGTGGGTGTTTAAAATTTCCAACAGGTTGAAATGTGCTGTCGGAATTAAATTGATTCCTAAAAAGGATGTCGAAAGGACTAAAATGCCTTTCAAAGATTTCTAATGTACTCATATCATTTGTTTTGTGAGGCCGAAGCTCTCGGTTAAAAATATTTAGAATCGCTCTCGAGTCGATCTTTCAATATATAATAAATATATAATAATTTTACTTAATAGGCAACTAATTCCATGAAAAGTTTTTTCCCATATGCCCCCATTTGGAAGTCTCAAAGAAAATAGGTTGTTTTAAACCTAAAAATTCTACTATTCCTTTTGGAGTTAAATCATAGTCGTCTATGTTTATTTCTTTTCCGTCTACTAAAGCTGAAGCTTGTAGAGGTTTATCATGTCCTATAGCATAAGCTAGAGTTACATAGACTTCACCAGCTTTATATTTTTCAATATAATCTGTTGCTATTCTTCTAGCCATATATGCTGCTGATCTGTCGACTTTTGAACTATCCTTACCGCTAAATGCTCCACCGCCTAAAGGTATTCTAGGTCCATAATTATCTACAGCTAATTTTCTTCCTGTTAGGCCTGTATCAGCATCAAAGCCTCCTAAATTCCATTCTCCAGCTGGGTTGCAATGTAGGGAATTGATGGTATAATTTGTATTTGCAAAGAAATCATTTATATGATGTATTAAATCTTTGGAAGAAGTATTCTGAAACGAAGCTACCACGTTTAATGAATCATCATCTAATATAGTAACTTGGGTTTTTCCATCGTAAGGATGGTTTATGTAGATAGATTCACATAACTTTCTTGCTAAATAATACTCTTGAGGTACCATTTGATCATTTTCAGTACAAGCGTAACCTATCATAATACCTTGATCACCTGCTCCTCCGGTATCTACTCCTTGAGATATTTCAGGTGATTGCATTACTATATTAGTCTGTACTCCTATTTCCTTCCCGTATACAGATTTAACTATTTCCGGAATATCAACAAAGGCGGAAGTAGTTAACTCTCCGGTTACAGTTATTATTCCGTGACCACCCATAGTCTCTATAGCGGCTCTAGTATTAGGATCTTGTTTTAAACAAGCATCTAAAATCGCATCAGATATTCTATCACAGATCTTATCTGGATGCTTAGGTGTTATGCATTCTGCTGTTCTTATCATACTCTTTATTTTAATGTCCGTCTTTCCAATTATTAGCTATTTCAGGAGGAGCTTTTAAGGTTATTCCAGGTAACTTAGTAGTATTCTCCATTATTTCTTGAACGATAGGGGCAAAGGCTTCAGCTTGATCCTCCTTTACATTGATAATCAACTGGTCATGAACTTGCGCTTGAACGAAAGCATCGAAGCCTTTTTCTTTAGCAGCCCTATTAATAACTACAGCAGCTCTATTAACTACCGCAGCTGCTAATGATTGTAGTTGAAAGTTTAAACAGTTATTCAAACCGTTTCGGTAGTCTCTATATACTTTGATTACATCATCTCTTTTATGTCCTTGATCTTCTAAGCTCTTTCTAAATCTCCAATCCATCATCTTTTCTCCAAACTTAGAATATATTCTTTGAACTTTAGGTAAATGCCTTATACGTCCCACATAGTTTTTTATATAACCATGATCTTTAATTTGTCTACGAGAGTTTTCTCTCCAATCTCTTAGTCCAGGAAAACCATCTAGGTATCCTTTAATTAACCCTTCAGCAGTCTTTTGATCTACTCCTAAAGTCATTTTAAGAGCATAAGCCTCCATACCGTATGCTACTCCTAACGAATAAGCTTTAGCCTTATTACGTTTAACCGGATCTAGTTTTTTTAGATAGTTGTCAGCTTTTTTATCTGCAGATACACCTTCTAAGTTTTCAGTCTGAATAGCTACATAAGAATAAAAATCCCAACCATTATCGAATATCTCTTGAAGCTTTTCATCACCAGATACTGAGGCAAAACAATGAGGTTCTAATGATTCGTAATCGGCATCAATAACTTTTCTTCCTTTACCAGCTACTAAAAAGGCTCTTACTATATTAACATACTTCATTATAATAGGAGCATCTTCACCCTCTTCTAAAGGTTTAGGTAACTGTTGAGCATCAGAACCATATCTACCAGAGACAGTACCATTCTGCTTAAAGTAGAAATAATACTTACCATCTTCTTGCCTATCTCTAAACCTATCTACATAAGTAGATTTAATCTTTAGTAGTTTATTATAAATTCTTAAGTTTTCAGCCCAAGGGTATTCTTTCGCTAACTCTTCTACCATATCCATATCAAACTTAGCTCTACCAGACTTAGTATTAGCTCCTGCTACTTTAGGTTTAATACCCATATACTTAAATACTATCTCACCTAAATGCTTTTTAGATTGAATATTAATATACTCACCATCGTTAGTCTCTTTCCACATAGCCATAGATATACGAGCTTTTTCTACATCTTCTATTAGATCAGCATCACCAGTAAGCAAAAACTGTTTAACCTGAGATTCTTCTAACTCTTCAATATTTTTATTAGTAAGAGAGTATTTCCCAGTTTTTTCAGACTTAGGTAAAGGCAGAGAGTATCGAGTAACTAAGTTTTGAGCCCAGTTACCTTTATGAGATACAGGGTAATTAGTTAAAGCGGTAGCTAAGACCCATTCTTTTACCTCTGATATAGCTAATAGGGACTTCATAACAATCTCTTTATTCTTAATTAAGTCTTTTGATATTTCTTTATGAGTTTCTTCTATTAGTTCTACATTTAAGTCTACACCTGCAGCTTCCATAGGTACAGTTACTTCTCTATAGATCGGCATAACCTCATCTTCAAAGAAGAACTTTTCAAGTTTCTCTTTTTTAAGTTTTTCAAGATATAAATTACATATACGTAAAGTTAAATCGGTATCAGCAGAAGCATATTTAGATAGTATATCTAGATCAGCTTTATAAATCTCAAATAAAAGTTTAGTAGTATGACCTCCGTTTTTCTTTATAGATCCTTTAAGTTCTAACTGCTCTTCGTTAGCTGCTTTTTGAATATCTAAACCTAAAGCTTCTTGATTCATTATGGCAATAGACTTAAGAGCGAAAGGGGCACCGTAACCGAAAGCTCCTTCTTCATAAACAGTATGAACTAATAAACCAGTATCAACCCATATATCTTCGATTAAGTCCACACCAAAGTAATTTTTAATAAACTGACAGTCAAACGATGCATTATGAAATACTAGTTTCTTACCCTTAAGCATTTTAAGGAGATTTTTAGAAATAACCTCAGTAGATTTACCGTTTATAGTCTGAAGTTCTAATTTATCTTTATCAAAGTTCCAAACTAAAGTAGGTAAGTAAAAACCAACTCCTTCATCACCTGATACTGACCAACCAACTACCTTATCTTTACGAGGATTAAGACCAGAGGTTTCTGTATCGACAGCTATAATATCACAGCTATCAATATGATTATAGAGTAATTCAAGAGTTTCATTATCTTGAACGGTATAGTACTTTTTTTCTAATTGCATATATTATTTTCTCATTTCGTTCCAAACAGGAAGCTTATTAATGTTTTTCCAATACTCTTTCAATAGTTGTTCTTCTAACTGCTTATGAAAAGCACCAGTAATCTCTCTATTCATAATAGTCTCAGTAGCTTGAGGAACTGGAAAGAAGAAGAAATGAACTTTCTCATAGTCAGTTTTTAAGCTTTCTCTAATACGGTTATTAGTAGCGTTAGTAATACTCTTATACTGATTGAACATTCTATCGGCTAGTTTACCACTTTCACCAATTTTAAGAACGTTACCTTTTTTATCACAAAATATATATACCCCAGGAACGTACCAATCGTTTCTATCTACCTCAAACTCTACATCAACACCTTGCGTATATTTACCAGATACGAAGAAAGAGCCTGCTTTTATAAACCCTTCTTCTATCCAATGATGAACTTTATCCATATAACCGTTTCTATTATCTTAATATAAGAATAATACCCCAGAATTCCAACTATTTTCTTAATATTCTCCGTAAAGATCAAACTTTTCTGGTTCTGGTTCTTTTACGTTAATCTCTTCAGTCCTAATAGCATATAACTTACTATTTAAAGGTTCTAACCTATAATGTCCTTTGAATTTAGTTTTACGCATATATTGAGTTAATGTTTGAACTAAACCTTCTATAACGTTTTCTTTATCAATAACTAACTCCCAGTTATCTCCAGGAGGTATTCTTGATGCAATAAGTTCTAATTTCTCAATTACTTCTTTACCCATTACTGTCTCAAGGTTTTTTGAATAATAAAATCTGGACTAGTAAAGAATTCTGGTACTAAGCTAGAATGTGTAGCTCTAATTGGATTAATATCTATTCCTCCTCTTCTAGTATATAAACACGCAACCATTAACTGTTCTGGTTGAAAAGCCTCTGATAAATGAGCAAATACCATTTCGCAAATCTCTTCATGAAAATGACTTACAGTCCTGTGGCTAACAATATATTTAGCTAAAGATGCTGCTGTTGGTAGTTTCTTACCTCTTAGGTAAATAAATACATCTCCCCAATCAGGTTGACTAGTAACTCTACAATTAGATCTTAGTAAATTAGACCTATATCTCAACTCTTCTACCTCATTATTATCTTGAGCCTCTAATTGAGAAGCATCTGATTTAAAAGAAGTAAAATCTATTTCGTCTAAATTAGCAATCTCACCTACATCTTCATAATCTTTAAAAGATAAAGGAGTAGTTTCTGAATCATCAGCATAAAAAGATACTGTCGTATTAGTTTCTAATAGTTCATCTAAATCTCTCTTTACTGTAGCTTCTATTCCCTTAATACAATCTTTAGCAGTATCACCTACTTTAGTCATATTAAGAGAGTTTAAATATAACTTAATCGACTTAGATTCTACATGATTTTCAGAATCAGCAGGACATACTATTTTTAACATACCTGCTACAGGTTGTCCTTTAGTAGTAATAGCAGATACTTCATATGCATTCCATGTATCAACCCCTACAAATTCTTTTCCAGAAAGATTATATGTCTCTCTATTTAGTTTTCTAGGTACCTTTACTAATAGGTCTCTATTATACTGATCGCTATAACCGTCACCACCTACTTTACCCAAGTGCTTGCCAGCTATCTCTTTTACTTTACTTTGATTATCCATTAAATATTTGTTTTTTACCGCCTTCGTAAACATACGCATGACCATTTTCAATTAATAACTGATTAAGAGATTTATCTTCTCCATCTATAAAGATTTCAGCCAGTACTCTACCGTACTTACCTTTACCGAAAGACTGAATAATGAAGCTTCCTTCATTTCTTTCTAAATGCTCTTTAGTAAAAGCTGAAGCTGCTATACCTTTAACTTTTTCTTCTTTATTCCTAGTTCTTTTTTCCCAAGTATCAACTCCTTTAAATCTTAATCTAGCTTTTACCCAAGTATCAAACCCTAAGTCGATCATTACATCTGCAGTATCTCCATCGACTACTCTAACTAACTTTGCTCCGTATTTATACATCTTTAAAAAATTTATTTAAATTAGGTCTAAAATAATTAATACTCTTCATTACTTTTTTATCTCTGGATCGATAGACAATGTACCGTCCTTTCTTAATCTTTTCAAAATGGCAGGCCTCACCTTGTTCCTTACTTCTTTGGCTGACGGTCTGTATGGCTTCTTCTTCAGTTTTACAAGCTTTTGACATATTGCTTGCTTGTACTTCTTGATATGCTGGCCATATCTTATCCTTAAGGCCGTGTAGCATAACACCGTTCCCAAGGGAAACATAAGTAATGTCGCACAAAGCGTCCAAAACTTCCACAATGTCGCCCCTTTCGCAAGCTTCTCTATATTCTTCGAGTTCTTCAAGTATAAAGTCGTATACAAATTGCCATTCTTTTTTCTCTGGGATAGTTGGTTCATAATTATTTGGTTTGCCAAATGTAGCGTTAAATGTTTCTACCTCATCAACAAATGGAACTCCATTGACCCATTGAGGTAGTTCTTCTTCTTTAAATAATTTTAGTTGTTTACTCATTTATAAATTTTAATATTTGTTCTACTCTCTGCATCGGAGATCCAGTAACAGTTAGATAAGGCTTACGTACTCCATCTAAGACTGCTTTAAATTCATCATCTATATCTTTTCTCCAAGTTTCATTAATGCTTCTTACTCCATCATCAACTGAATCAAATTCAATAGGAAAGTAAATATAGTGAGTATATTCTTTTTTAACTCTATTCCAAGTATCTTCTATATAGTTATAAGTTCTAGCTCTTAAGTTTTCCATAAATTTAGAATAAACTACTACGTCCATATAACATCTATCTAATACTAAGTTATAAGGTTGAAGTAAAGCTTCTAAATGAAAACTACTTATAGCTAATTGAGTAGCATCGGTGCCTCCTTCATTAATAGGAAAACCATACTCTTTAATAGTACGAGTAGATTCATTAATAAACTCATATTTAGGAAGTTTATTTTTTAATATTTCATATACAGTAGTTTTACCTGTACTGCTTGCTCCTACTAATGCTATTCTAGTTATCATTATAATAATTTCTGTTTAATAAAGCTGTATCTAAAAATTTACACCACATATATAAACTTCTATCTCTTAATGTACGAAAAACTCCATCAAGATCCAACCCATATGCATTAAATTCTTCTTTTAATAATATTTTTCCTTCATCTACTCCAGGAGATACTCTATGAAGTACACATCCCATAGTTTTGTATTTACCTTCAAATGCTCTTATTTGAGGATCTTTACCTTTTAATTCTGGGTATGTTGTTATTAATCCGGGATGTCCGTTATATATATAAGACCTCTCGCATACTTTTTTAGGAATAATTCTTAGCCACCCATGCAAAGTTACTATAGCATCAGGAAAATAAGTCAAAAGTTCTAAGTAATTTTCCTCAGAAGGTTTATTAGGTAATGTCCAATAATTTCTTTCTTCTATTCTAGAATCTATAGTCCTTAAATGCTCTGGTCTTTCATTAGTAATAATTCTATCAGGCCATCTTCCTATAGACTCAGATATATCAGCTATTTCAGAACCAGTCTGACTAAAGAACGCTATCCACTTTGTTTCTTCCATTTGTTAACCATCTAAACTTTTGTATATTATTCATTATAGTATTAGTATCTTCTACTTCATAATTTATTAATTCATAAAGTTTTTGAGATTCCTTATTCCATAAACCATCATCACCATAACTTATACCTTTAATCCCGTGAACTACTGGGTTAGAGGTGTCTAAAGAGTAAAGCCAATCATAATCTGAATGTTTATAAAAGCTAAATTCTTGAGGTAATCCGCATCCTAATAAATGATGAGGTTTATCCTTATTTATTATACCGTGTTTTAAAAGATCACCTAGTAATTTTATTCTACCTAACATCCAACTGACATACTTATTAGCATGAGGTACTGATTCGTTATAGTAAGAGTAATCAAATGATATAGCTATCATATCAACATTAGCTACATAATCCATATACTTATAGCAGTCGATAATAGATTGATAAGTTTGTCCTTGAACTACTCCTATTCTCTTACCGGGTAAATCTTTATATGTTTCATTCCATTTTTCCATTTGAGACATAGTCAACAAGCTATTTTCTAAGGCATCAGGAACTATATACCATTCTGGTCTTAACCTCTCAACCCAGTATGCAAATTTTTCTGCATCAAAAGCTTCTTCTAGTTCAAAAATAGAATTATCTAAAATAACTTCTCTACCTTTTTTTATAGCCGCTTCAAAGTGTTTAAGATAACTTTCATCTTCTTCTAATAAGTGAACTAAAGCATAATCATAATCAGTTACTCTTTGAACATCATCAAATATACTCTTAGGTGATTCGTGTGCTATCTTAATCATTGTCTTCTAATAGGTTATTAACATCTTTCATTCCGGAAGATACATCATTTAATGCTTCTTTTACTTCTTTACTCACTGATTGCATTATTGCTTCTACAGCTTTACTGTAAGGTACGAATTGCTTACCGTCTATTTCTACTATATATTCTGCTAAACTTTTATTTCTCATTGCTCATTCTTTTCCACCAATCGGTTTTATTTTTTAATTGATCTTCTTTTATATCTATATGATCTTTAAGGTGTTCATACTCTCCTCTACCGTAATCATCGTCTATCCTTACTATATCATCTTCGCCAAAATAAGTACCTGTTTGTACCTCAATAAATTCTAATTTATTATCAAAACTAGGATTGCTGACTCTATGTCTTTGTCCTACTTTAATTCTAATTTTTTCTCCTTCAGTTCTCCATACCTCTTCATCATCTAATACTATTTTAGCACTTCCTCTTGTTATTATCCAATCTTCAGTTCTTTGATCGTGATACTGGTAAGATAATATACCTTGAGGTTTTACTGTTATTCTCTTTACTTTAACAAAAGGGCTGGTATATATTACTTCATACTTGCCCCACGGTCTATGATCTATTTCATAACTATCTACGAATGATCTTAATGCATCTTCATATTTAGAGTACTTATCACTCCTAACTTCGTCAAAAGTCTGTTCTGTAAGAGTTCTTAACTCCGCACATAATTTTTTTAATTCTTCTATCTGTGACATTTACCTGCCAATTCTATATTTTTATAAAACTCTGCTCTTGCTGCTTCTTCTTCTAAAAAGCATCCACTTAGTTTAGCTGTTTGCATTGAAGCTCCTTGATGCTTAACTCCTCTACAGCTAACACAGTTATGAGTAGCATCTATCATTACTGCTACTCCAATATTACCTACACATATCTTATCTACTGCATTATGAATTGCAACTGTAAGCTGTTCTTGTATCGCTCCCCTCCTTCCAAAGTGCTCTACAAGTCTGTTAAGTTTAGATAATCCTACTACTAATCCATCTTTAGAAGGTACATAAGCAATACTTACTTTACCCCCAATAGTTTGATGATGATGAGAACACATAGAAGTTAAAGGTATATTACTTTCTTGAACTATACCATCATAACCATCAGAAGGAAAAGCTGTAATATTACTCATAGGGCTATATCTTCCAGCCCATAAATCATTTACATAAGCTTTAGCTACTCTTCTAGGAGTATCATTAGAGTTAGGATCATTTTGCCAATCACAATCTAATGCTTCTAAAAACTTAGCATAAGCTTTAGTAGCTTTCTTAATCATCTTTTCTTTATCTTTTTCAGTTAAAGGAAAGTTCGGAGAAACTCCATTTGCAAATCCTTCTTTAACTAATTCTATATCTTTCATACACATATATTAATATAAGTAATTTTTATCAATTTTCCAAATAATTTTGTATTGTTTTCGAGTCTCTTCTCTCCCATGGATATACTATCCAATTATCTTCTTTTATCATTTTTCTGCCGTAAAAATCTGGTTTTACGCTTGAACTTCTTTTATAATGAAGAGTACCATATAACGGAACATTTAATTTATCTTTCCACTGTTTTAACGTTTCACCAGAATCTGCTATATCGTCTAATATTAATAACTGAGGATAGTGATTGCTAGGGTATTCCATAAACTCCACGTTAAATCTATGAGAATACAAAACTGCTAGTATACTTCCTCCTCTTGGGATTCCTGCTACGTATCTTATTTCGTTACCAGCTTGTTCGTGAATTTTATCAAGTAGTTTATTTACCTGATTCCAAGATATATAAACTTTATTCATTAAACTTCTCTTTTATCCTCGAAAGCAATAATATGAGGTCTCCAAGTCATTCTATAACCATTATCTCTAACCCAGTCAAATAACACAGGGTAAGATTTATATAACGCTTCTCTGCTATCTCCAGCAGGCATAAACCAAACTTTATCGTTAGGTATTTTCAATTCTTTTATAAAATCTAATATTTCATTTAAGGCATGCTCATCTTTACCATCCCATACAGGTTTGATGTGATAATCTGAATGATATTCAATCTGTTTAGCCATAGCATCATAATTTAATCTAAATTTATTATGCCTATCAATCATATTTTGATCTGTTACTGCTCCTTGAGGCGTAAGTACACCAAGTACGGGGATGCTATTACTAAGCTTGGGACTAATAGAAAGCAAGTTAATAGGGTAATCAGTAGGAACAAAATGGCTACCTTCAGTCTCAATAGTAATAAAAATTTTTCTTTCATGTGCAAAATGTGTTAATTCATTTACTAATTTTTTATGCATAGTAGGAGAACCACCAGTTAACATCATTTCTGATATTTGAGGATTATCATCATACATTTTTATTATGTCATTAAAGGTATATTTACCTTTTTCTGCATGAATACTAGTATACCAAGAATCACACCACCCACCTTCACCGAAATAGCATCTATGAGTACAACCAGTAGTTCTAATTACTACTGTAGGGTACCCAGCTCTACTACCTTCTGATTGAACAGCAGTATATAGCTCTACTATAGGTAAATTTTTATCATAATTCTTTACTCTACCTAACATACTTTATTCACCAGGTTGAAATATAGCACTATTTTTATCGTGCTCTCTAAATTCTACTTTCGCTACTTTTACTCTACCATCAGTTTCTAAGTGTATAAAATCATTAACTTTAAAATAGACTAATTCAGCAAATTTTTCTGCTCCTGTTGCTTCTACAATTCTCACTTGAGCAACTCCTGCTTGATCCATCTTATTAAATGATTCTACAAACGGATCATCAGATGCTACTATAAAGGTATGATCAAACATATAATCAAACCACTTCTTAGGAGACATTCCTTCTATAGTACCTTTAGCTCTTTTCATACCACCGAAATCCCAAACCCAATTCCTTTCATCTAGGTCTCCTTCGAACCAAATCTTAAAAGACACTCCATATCCGTGCAAATACTTACAATGAGTTGTCTCTGCTCTGTGTTGACGAAATACGGTACTGTAGCCGTCAAATACTTTTGTTGATGTAAATTTATTTTTTTTCATAATTAAACTAATTCTTCTATTATTCCTACTATTTCAGCAATTGCTAAACCAATAAACCCTATCCACAGGTAACCCATTGCGCCAGCAATACATGCTGCGATTCTAATACCAGATTTAATAAATGACACTGTTTGGTGCAATTTAGCATCTGGGTATTCAGTTTCTGTTGGTTGAGTTTTTAGATTATCGCTCTTGTTTGATGCGTATCTTAGATCTCTATCGTAGAGTTCTTTTTCTATAACCTTTAATACGTTTTTTTTCATTTTTGTGTTTTTAAAGTGGTGCTACGACACTAATATATAACAATATAGTAATAAATATTCTTTTATCCAACTAAATTTAAAAGTTTTTATAAATAAAAGGATCTCTTTTTTTAAGTTCTGCTAATTTCTTTTGAAATTCCTCTTCTAACTTCTTTTCTTTGGCTATTTCTTCTTTAGTTTTTTTCTTTTCCATTATATCTTTTTATAGTATTTACTTTTTTTAATCATGTTCCAAAGGTAATACCAACTGTCTATCTTCGTTCTAACATTAAAGTCATAGTTATCTTTTACTTTATAATCTATATACTTATTATCTTTTCTTAAGTTGTCAAAAGCTTGTATAACAACTTGTTTCTGAGAATGTGTATTGGTAACATTTACATTTGGTATGGTACATCCTTGGAATCTCTTATCTAATGTAACTAACCAAGGTATGAAGCTTTCTTTTCTTAATGAAGCTAAGTCTATAAAAATTAATTTCATACCCTTCCACTTAGGGTTATTATAAATATTATCCACCCAAAATTTAAATGCCGGTTCATTAGTATAATGTAGTCTACTATTAATTTTAGTTTGAAAATGAAAACTAGTAGGATCCTTATCTACATTATATTCAGGTTTTTTAAATTCTTTTTTTAGGTAGTATTGAACTCTTTTTAACGAATTGTCTAAATTATCTCCTGAAAAGGCTCCGATCAATTCTAAATGATCTCTAAAAGATTGTATAAATTCACTTTTAATCCTACTCCATTCATCTCTTATAGGAAAAATCAAAGTAAGATCTTTATTATTAAATTCTTTTTGATCAAAGTGGAGATGTCCTTCTACATCATCATCTACTTCCCAATTATTTATATCAGGATTATCTCTACCTATTCTTTTTATAGATTGGCTACCATTTTTTGGTATACCTATTATTCTTACGTTTTCAGTTCCTGTTAATCTCATTTGTATAAGGGTTAATTTTTTTTATCAAACTTTTATCAAAAGTTACTTTAAGTTTTTGAAATTTTTCGTGAAATTCATACTGGAAGTCCGATGAATTATCGTATATATTTTGTAATTTATTATGTTTATATAAATCAAGTATATAATCAACGTGTACACTCCTGATTATTTGTGAGTATCCTTCGATAGGGCAATTAGCTAATTTTTGATCTACAATATATGTGGCACTAGTTGCATGTCCTATAACTCTATCATTAATTTTATATTCAGAAATATTATCATACAAGCTAGAAAATTTATCTATAGAAAAATTGCCACCAACTACAAATAAATCATCCATATAAAAACATTCTACTTCTTTACCATTTATATCTAACTTTCTATACGGTAATGTACCTGTACCGGTATAAACCATGTTTTTATTAAGAATAAATTTATCACCGTTTTTATAATTGTTGGACCTTAATAAAAGATCTCTAATATTATTTAGTAAATCTAAACCTAGATAAATATCAGGACGTGTAGCTATTACACAATCATACTTTATGTTATGTTTTTTAGCATATTCATTTTTAAGAATATTTGCAGATTTACATAAATAAGCATGACATAATAGTTGTTCGGTATATAGAGATTCTTTTTGATCATGTAACTTATATTTTGTTATAAATGAATAAGAATTCATATCATATTCAACATTATCGTATTTATCATCCCAAGTAGCTAAGAAAAAATCAAATTCTACATCTGAGTATATACTGTTATAGAGTTCGAATACTTTAGAACATACATTCCAATCTCTTACTTGTCCTGCTAGTAATATCGCTATTCTCATTTTTTAGTTACTATAAGTTTATCTATTACTAAGTGATCTATATCAGAATCTAAAAATCTTTCTATAGCCTGCTCTGGTGTTCTAGTTATTGTTTGATCTTTTAAATTATAAGAAGTATTTAATACTACTTCTGCACCGGATATTTTACCTAACTCTTTTAATAAATTGTAGTAAAGTTTATTTTGGTATTTATCGACTGTCTGAACTCTACATGAACCGTCAATATGTGTTGCTGCTTGGAATTTATTAGTTTTAGCCTGTAGTACCATATTCATATACGGTACACTTTGTTGTAAATCAAACCAAGTAGATGCTTGATTAACTGTTACTGAAGGAGCAAAAGGTCTAAATCCTTCTCTCTTTTTAATTACCCTATTTAATTTATCTCTCATACTTGCGTCTCTAGGAGAAGCTAATATAGAACGATTACCTAAAGCTCTTGCTCCAAATTCCATTCTACCTTGAAACCAAGCTACAATCTTTTGATTATTAATTATTTCCGCTGTTCTTACTACAAGTTTATCGTAATCAAAATATTCAGCAGTAACTTTATCTTTATAGTTAATTAAAATCTTTTTTATTTCATTGTACGTATATCCATTTCCTAAATAAGGAGTGCTATTATCTACAGCATAACCTGAGTATGGATTATTTATTAAGCAAGCTCCGATTGCAGATCCAGCATCAGAAGGAGCAAAAGGTATAAATACAGATTTAAAGTGTTTGTACGCTAATACATTTGCAACTCCATTATAAGCACATCCTCCACCTAAACATATATTAGGACTATCAGTAAGTTCTTTTGCTTTATAAACTAACTTTTCAAACTCTCTTTCGTAAATTTTTTGTAGTGCTGCTGCTAAATCTTTATGATCTTGAGTTATAGGTTCTTCTTTTAATCTAGGAGGAATTCCTAAAAGCATACAAAATTCTAAGTCAAACATTACTTCTTTAGAATACTCCCAAGTAAAGTATTTTTGATCTATTTTTAAATACTGTTTCTTATCGAATATCTTTGATAATTTATTAAAGTATTTAGTCGGATTTCCAAAAGGTGCTAACCCCATTACTTTATATTCTCCTTCATTAGGTTTAAATCCTAAATATGCAGTAATAGTAGAGTATAACATTCCTAAAGAGTTAGGAAAATCTATACTATACATTTTAGTAACATCAGGACCTACACCTTTAGATATAGTAATTGTTTCCCATTCACCAACTCCGTCAACTGTGAGTATTGCAGCTTTTTTATATGGACTTATAAAGTAGCTAAAAGCAGCATGCGATAAATGATGATCTGTGTATTTTATTAAACCTTTGTATTGGAAATGACGTTTAAGTAAATTTTTAGGAGAATTAAAATAATAGTTATAAAGAAAAATACATCTACTTCTAAAAGTTTTGAATATATGTTTATTAAACGTTTTGAGAACTCTGTTTTTCTTAACCTTAGGTTTTTCATACCAACATACTTCATTAATATCATTTAAATTCTCTATTCCTGCTTCCGATAATACATAGGCTATAGCATTAACAGGAAAAGAAGAATCATGTTTAATTTCTGTAAATCTTTCTTCTTCTGCTGCTGCTAAAACTTTACCATCCTGAACTATACAAGCTGCTGAATCATGGTAAAAAGCTGATATTCCTAATTGTATCATTATCTTGGGTTTTTAACTAATCTAAAAGTACAAGCCGGTCTACCATTTATTATAGGCATACCAAACTCATCATACTCTATAGTTTTTACTTTACTTCTTTTATTTTTAAAACGACCTACTAATATAGTATCGCCTACTTTTACATCTAATTTTATCATAATAACTTAGTATAAGTATCTAAATCTTTTTCTTTTTCTTTAATTTCAATATCTACTGTAGATATATTAGTATGGTATGATTTCTTACCCCAAAGGCTTTTGTTTTCTAAATCAACATAAAATAAATAAGTAAATTTAGATTCCTCTTTAATAAAAGGTTTTTGTTTTTCTTGGAATAAAGCACTTGGCATTTTCATAAACCAACTTTTTTTATTTTCAGGTACTTGAATATAAAGAGGTATTGATTTAAAGTTAGCAAGATGGGCTGAAAATAGAGTATGAGCTGAACCTATAAAGAACTTTTCTGGTCTATCTAATAAAGGTATTCCTAGTTGTCCATATTTCATAAAAGACCAATACTGTTCAGGTTTATATTGATCTCTCCACGCTATAGAGTTAAACATATCATCCATTCTCCATTCATAGTCTATAGGGTATAAATCTCTTACTATAGTTGGGTATTTTTTGTCGACCTCTCTTATTTTATTAGTTAATTCCCCAGAACTAATATTATCAATATCTAATCCTTTACAGAAGTTTTTCATTATTTCATAATTAAAATGACCATAAGGGGTAGACCTTATATCATTTATAAAAAAACTAACAGGAAAATTAAAATACACTAAAATTTCACCTAAACGAGTCCTTCTAACTTGTGACTGCATTTGGTATCTTATAACTGGTTCATTATCGTTACTAATAATATAGGTTTCTCTATAACTATCAGGGGAGACTTCTACTTTATAGTTATTAAATTTAGACTTAAAACTATCAACAAGTTTACTCTCAGCAACTACGTATTCTGATGTTCTTATTATATCGAAGTTTTTCATTTACTTTTTATCTATACCAAATTTACTCAGTTTGTACCAAGCTCTTTCATGCAAGTAGTATAGCACCATCTTTGTTATTACCTCTACTGCTCCAATAGCTGCTCCTAACTTAATACTACCTGTTATTAACCAAGATAATAAAAAAGTATCTAAAGTGCCAACTATTCTCCAAGTAATTGTTTTTAATATGTGTCTTTTTTTACTTACCATTATAACTTACCTTCTTTTCTCATCTGTTCTCTTATCTTAGTAGCTGATATCTCTTCAATTTCTTTTGGTGGTATATGTTCGATAACTTCATAACCAACACCTCTACCATAGTTAATTGATTCGATATCAGGTATTATTGTTGTAATAACCCTACCATCTTGTATCAATTCTTTTAGCTCACCTTCGTGAACCATCTTTTGTATTTCTTTAGCAGTCCAAGGTTGATTTTCATTTGGCTCAACATCTCTGATTGCTAAACATACATTCTTTCCTTCTTGTAATCTTTGATTGATTAACCAAAGATGGCCTTGATGTAGAGGTTGCCATCTACCTATAAACATTGAATATTGTTTCATTATATTAAACTTTTTGTTTTTTTATCTATATTATTACTTGTTGCCCAAATTGCAATTGAGTATCTAATTCCTTCTGTTACTTTTTTTACTTCATGAATTGTTGATGCATCCATCACAAAAGCATCTCCTTGATTACCACTTACCCTCTTTCTACTAATATATAAATCACCACCTGAGAAAGTATTATTTTTTGATAAATTTATAATAACTGTTTTTAATCTCAATCTATCTGGGTCATTGATACCACCTCTATCAGCATGAGGTAAAAAATAAAAACCTTTTTGATATTTGTTAATGTTAAAAACAGGTTGATTAATAATATTAATAGTGTTTAATTTTTTTTCTAAAAATTTAAAATTACTATAATCTTTAATATGAAAAAATTCCAACTTTGAAGCGCCATATGATTTTATAGAATCATATTTTTTTGTAAAATCTATAATATATTCACACTCGGATTCTGTTAAGAAATTTTCTAATTTCATTATATTAAACTTGTTGTTTTTTCATATTCCTTTATCTCTTATTAAATTTATTGCTGTTGCTCTATCTTCATTTACTTTTGGATCCTTATCATTAATTAAAAATCTAGGTCCTCTTTCTATACCCATTACTAATCTATCAAAAGGTATATCGTTAATTTTTAACTCTTTAACTGTATGTTCATATAACCAATCTGGTCTAGCTGTAGTTAGAACTATCATATGACCATGTTCTTTTTTATTTCGTAAGTACTCTACTGTACTCGTTATTGGTTCAGCTTGAGAAGTTTCGTATGTCTCAAATTTTCTGTATTTAAATATAGTTCCGTCTATATCTACAAAGTATGTATTTTTCTTTTCCATTAAATTTTATTTATAATTTTTAGCAATGATTCTTCTGGTGTATCTTTAGTAGTATCTATATCTATAAAGTTTTCAGTTGGAGGCATGTATGCTATTGCTTTGAAATGATCTCTTTCTCTAGGTTCTGAGGTATGGACATATATTTCAGTTATATTATCTTCTAATAATTTTTTAAAATCTTCTCTTTGATCTATATAAGGAGCTACTAAGGATACTATTATATCATTACCTTGATTATGTAAATAATGAGCTATTCTTTGAGCTGTTCCTACATTTTCTACTCTACCTTTAATAGAATAGTCTTTATTAGAGAACAGTTCCCTCATATCATCTCCGTCTATCCTATAAACTTTATACCTTTTATTAGGATCTTTACCGTTTTTTAAATTTTCTAAATAAGTTTTAAGTAGGTTACCTAAAACTGTTTTTCCATGAGCAGGTTGCCCTGTGAGCCAATATATCATATTAAATCTCTTTGTAACTTAAGTTGTTGGTTGTCTATACTTATAGGCCAATTATAAATATTCATTTTTTCTAAAAATGTACTGAGAAAAGCATGAGCTCCTCTCTGTATTAAATTAACATTATAATAATCTTCTATCATTAAAAATAAATTCATAGGTATTCTATTACCTAAAATAAATTTATCCTCAACATATAATGGTACTGTATTTTTTTTATTTGAAGGTCTAGCTACTGCACCTATACTAGTGAATACTCCTCTGTTATCTAAGTAAACTTCAGTATTTTCCCCTTTTAAAATATTTAAAAATGTTTTTAAGGTACCATTACTGAAAATTAAATCTGGTCTGGATATCAAAACACAATCGTAATTTTTATTAAATTTTTTTTCATATTTAAGCCTTATAAAGGTGCTTTCAGTAAAATGATGACACATGCACCAAAAAGAAGGCTCTAATGGTGATCCATCAAAAGAAACTTTTTTATCAAATTCTATATTTTGAGTTTCAATATTTGTATCTTTAAAAAAAGATTTATCTATTTTTACTAAGTTACCTGTAGAATTATAGTCATATTGTTTTCCTTCTTTATCCCAGCAACTCAGAAAAAAATCTACTTCGATATCATTATCGTTAAAATACTTTTTAAATTTTTTCCAATACCTATACGACTGGTTCCAATATCTTATTTGCCCTGATAGTTGTACTGCTAAGGTCATATTACTGTCTGAGGATTAAATTGTCTGTATCTTTTCTTAGGGTCAACATACGGCATTATTTGACCTACTTTAATATCTATTCCCCAATTATCAATACATTTTTGTATTTTTTGCTCATCGCCACTATATAGGTCTTCATACCAGGTTATAGGTATATGAGTTTTTTTACTATACCATTGTAAGTAGTTATGTGAATTTTCCATGTCTTTCCATAGTCTTCTGTCGAAAGTTAAAGGATTATGGTAGTGGTACTTCTGATGCCAGTGTTTATCTTCTTTTATAAAGTAATCTTGACTTTCGTAAATATCTTGAAAATTTTTTCTCCCTAATAAGATAACTTTATCAAATGATCTTTTCCAGTAATCATAAAAATTAACTTCTGAATCTGTATATTCTCTAGGGATATGTCTTGTAAGAGTTTTTACTAAACTATTATCTGCTAATTTGAAAGGAAACTTTCTAATTAAAGTACCTGCTTTATCTCGCATGTAATAATTAAAAGGTTCACCGTACTTCTTTAACCCTAATATCTCACTCAGAGCGGTATAAAGTACGGTAGAACCTGTTCTAGGATTAGCTAGTAATAGGATTTTCATTATCCCGCGTACTCTGCAAGTACCTTTTGAACATGATTTTTAGCTACTTCATAATCCACCGGACCAGTTTCGTCTTCATATTGAACAGGGTCTGGACGATCCAAAGCAATAAAAGCTTCAATTCGTTCAACAGATGAAGCAGACTTATAATCACTGTTACCACTAGGGTAAGGCTTATAACTAGTATTAGTTCTAGAATAGACTTCATCGAATTCTAAATTTAAACTTGTACAACTTTTTTCTCCATCTTGCAAAATACCGAACTTATCAATATCTAAGTAAGGAGTATAAAACTTAACTCTATCAGCATCCCAATTTCCCATTTTAAATGCTTCAAAATCAGCATCTCTAAATTCTTGTCTACAATCAGGATACACTGCATGATCACCTGCATGAATACCTAAACTAATAAAAGTTTCTTCTTTTGTTTTGTTAGCAATAGATAAAGCTACTGCTTGAGTTAAAGAAGAAAATATTTTATTTCTATTAGGAACAACAGTCTCTTTCATATTATCTTGCTCATAGTGACCTTCCGGAACGTCATCACCTCCTTCCACTAAAGCCGAATCTAATAAATTAACTAATCCATCAAGTTTAATAACTTGATAACTTACAGGCATATACCTTAATTTTGCAATAGTTGCGTTAGTTTCTGGTTCAGTACCTACAACTTGATTACATTTACTATTTACGTAATCGATTAGAGCTTGAGCTCTTTCTAATTCTACTCTATGTTTTTGACCGTAATCAAAAGAGAGTGCTGTTACATTATAACCTTCTCTTAATAAATGTAACAATAACGTAGAAGAATCCATTCCTCCACTTAATGATAAAACAGCATTTTTTGCCATAATAATATAAAAATTAAATTTGCCAGGTATTTTTAGGATATAGGCTGATCCTTTATCGAACCAATTTTTGATTCAATACTTTTATATTCACTAATATAATTTTGTAATGAACTATATATTTTTTCATTACCGTCATTAAGTATATTTTCTGCTACTAGTTTTAGTGCTTGACTAAAATTACCTGGGTAGCAGATAGTCTTAATATAAGGTGTATTGTTTACCCCTTTGATAACTCGTTTATAAATAACATATCCTCCAGATTGAGACTTTACTAAAAAGTAAGGTTCAATTGCTTGGTCCTCAATAATAGTATCTCCTTTTGGTATTGAATTTGGTTTTCTTAACATTATCCTTTTATTAGTTTTTCTAAATCTCCGTATGCTAAAGCACCTACTTTACTTTGGAAATCTTTATTTTCTTTTACTACTACAGTAGTA
>VMHT01094136.1_pt1 | contig 61013 bp, 51 predicted proteins | sample 4693611 | NCBI WGS metagenome assembly VMHT01 (sample SAMN12280063, study PRJNA550983) | marine metagenome | isolation source: seawater sampled from same location over 5 years 0.02-0.2 micron viral filtrate | place: USA: collected off the coast of southern California halfway between the port... ...
AGCCTGAGCCGGAGCCGGAGCCGGAGCCTGAGCCTGAGCCTGAGCCGGAGCCTGAGCCTGAGCCTGAGCCTGAGCCTGAGCCTGAGCCTGAGCCTGAGCCTGAGCCTGAGCCTGAGCCTGGGCCAGCGGCAGAGCCGTCATTCAGTCCTGCAAGGGCCGAGGCGTTTCTTCCGATAGCCGAGATCCGCGGGCGGGAAGGCTGGACCCTGCAACTGGTGGCCGGCAATCTGGAGCAGACTGTGCTGAATGTGCTGGATCGGGCTCCCGACGACAGCAACCTTGCCTACACCCGGGGCGAGCGCCAGGGTGAGCCCTGGTTCATGCTGCTGTACGGCACTTATCCCAGTCGGGACGCGGCGAGAGCCGCCGCAGAGCAGCTTCCGGATGCACTCGGAATCGACAATCCCTGGGTAAGGGATTACGCAGGGTTCTGATCGGATCGCGGGATCTGTTGCGCACCAAATTGGTGCAAATTCAACCCCCTGGTGGGGGTTAATCGCGAAAAAAATTGTATACGTAGTTCCACGTGTGTAAAATCCCTTCCCCCTTTTTTTCGGTGCCAGCGCATTTTTTGCACCAAGATAGTGCGAAAAGTCTGCTGGCGGGAAGCTTTTACACGCGAGAGAACGCTTATGACAACAGGCTTGTATCATCCCGATGAGTTCAGGGACAACTGTGGTTTTGGCCTGATTGCCCACATGAAAGGTGAGGCCAGCCACAAGCTGTTGCAGACGGCCATTGAGTCGCTCACCTGTATGACCCACCGGGGAGGCATCGCGGCAGATGGCAAGACCGGCGATGGTTGCGGGCTGCTGATTCAGAGCCCGACCGCCTTCCTTAATAAAGCTGCTCAGGCAGCGTTCGGCAAAAAACCTGGCGACTTGTTTGCAGTTGGCCAGGTTTTTTTGGCTCAGGACGAAGCAAAAGCCTCCGCAGGGCGCCAGGCGATTGAAAAGCGCCTGACCGAGCAGGGCCTGGACATCATGGGCTGGCGTGAAGTGCCGGTAGATGACAGCTGCCTGGGGCCTATGGCCCTGGACTGCCTGCCGCGCATCGAACAGGTGTTTGTGGAAGCCGCCGGCAAGCCTGAAAAAGAATTTGCCATCAGCCTGTTCCTTGGCCGTCGCTACGCTGAGCGCGACATGGTCGATGATCCCGAGTTCTATATCTGCAGCCTGTCCCACCGCACCCTGGCCTATAAAGGCCTGATGATGCCGGCGGATCTGGCCAACTTCTACAAGGACCTGGGTGATCCGGACCTCCAGACAGCGATCTGCGTGTTCCACCAGCGCTTCTCGACCAACACCATGCCCAAGTGGCCGCTGGCCCAGCCGTTCCGCTATCTGGCCCACAACGGCGAGATCAATACCGTTGAAGGCAACCGTAACTGGGCAGTGGCCCGTGCGGCCAAGTTCAGTTCACCGGACCTGCCGGATCTGCAGACCCTGCAGCCGCTGGTGAATCTGACCGGTTCCGATTCCTCCAGTATGGATAACATGCTGGAAGTGCTGCTGGCCGGCGGTGTCGATCTGTTCCGTGCGGTGCGGATGATGATTCCGCCCGCCTGGCAGAACGTGGACACCATGGACAGTGATCTCCGGGCGTTCTACGAGTACAACTCCATGCACATGGAGCCCTGGGATGGCCCGGCGGGACTGGTCATGTCTGACGGTCGCTATGCCCTGTGTATGCTGGATCGTAACGGCTTGCGTCCTGCGCGCTGGGTGATTACCGATGATGACTTCATCACCCTGGCATCGGAGATTGGCACCTACGGCTACCAGCCGGAAAATGTCGTGGCCAAGGGCCGGGTAGGGCCGGGTCAGATGCTGGCGATTGATACCGAGACCGGCGAGTTGCTGCACACTCCGGATATCAACGACCGTCTCAAGGCGGCCCAGCCCTATAAGCGCTGGCTGCGTGAAAAGGCATTCCGGCTGGAAGCCACCCTGGACCGCAATGCGCCTGACTTCAGTGTCATGGATGACGACCAGGTAAAAGTTCATCAGAAGATGTTCATGGTCACCTTTGAAGAAAGGGATCAGGTGCTGCGTCCGCTGGCCGAGAATGGTCAGGAAGCGGTCGGTTCCATGGGTGATGACACCCCCATGGCAGTGCTGTCCTCCAAGGTCCGCCATGTAGGTGATTATTTCCGCCAGAAATTTGCCCAGGTTACCAACCCGCCGATTGATCCGCTGCGGGAATCCATTGTTATGTCCCTGGAAACCTGCCTGGGGGCCGAGCGCAATGTGTTCGAGGAAACCGCGGACCACGCCGACCGACTGATCCTGTCTACGCCGGTACTGTCGCCGGCCAAGTTCCTGACCATTCTGAACAACGAGCGTCCCGGATTCGAGGTGGCCCGTATTTCCATGAGTTATCGCCCTGAGCAGGGGCTGGAGAATGCGGTTCGTCAGGTCTGCGAGGAAGCCGAACAGGCGGTTCGCAACGGTAAGGTCATCCTGATTCTGACCGATAAAGATCTGCAGGAAGGCGAGCTGCCGGTCAATGCCATGATGGCGACCGGTGCGGTTCATCACCATCTGGTGGAGAAAGGCCTGCGTTGCGACTCCAACATTGTGGTCGAAACCGGCTGGGCCCGGGACTCCCATCACTTTGCGGTGTTGTTTGGCTTCGGTGCTACCGCGGTCTACCCGTACCTGTCGTACCAGGTACTTAATGACCTGATCCGCAGTGGCGAGATCCTGATGGATCCGATCGATGCCAAGAACAACTACCGCAAGGGCATCAACAAGGGTCTGTTGAAGATTCTGTCCAAGATGGGTATTTCCACTATTACCTCTTACCGGGGTGCCCAGCTGTTTGAAGCTGTCGGCCTGGCGGACGAAGTCGTGGACCTGTGTTTCAAGGGTGTGCCCAGCCGCATCCAGGGTGCCGGTTTCTATGATTTCCAGCAGGACCAGGAGCAACTGGCCGCCCACGCCTGGAAAGCGCGCAAGCCGATTTCCCAGGGTGGTCTGCTCAAGTTTGTTCACGGCCAGGAATATCACGCGTTCAACCCGGACGTGGTCGGCAAGCTGCAGGATGCGGTGATCAGCGGCGAATACGGCCAGTACCAGGAATATGCGGCGCTGGTTAATGAACGCCCCGTCGCAACGCTGCGGGATCTGCTGGGCTTCCGCAAGGACATCCAGCCGATTGATGTAAGCGAAGTGGAGCCGGTGGAAAATATCTTCCCGCGCTTCGATTCGGCTGCCATGTCCCTGGGTGCCCTGTCGCCAGAGGCTCACGAGGCGCTGGCGGTGGCCATGAACACCCTGGGTGGTCGTTCCAACTCCGGTGAGGGTGGCGAAGATCCGGCCCGTTACGGCACCAACAAGCGTTCCAAGATCAAGCAGGTGGCCTCCGGCCGTTTCGGTGTCACCGCAGAATATCTGCGCAGTGCCGATGTCATGCAGATCAAGGTGGCCCAGGGTGCCAAGCCCGGTGAGGGTGGTCAGCTGCCCGGTGGCAAGGTCAATGATCTGATTGCCCGGCTGCGTTATTCGGTGCCCGGTGTCACCCTGATTTCACCGCCGCCGCACCACGACATCTACTCCATCGAGGATCTGGCGCAGCTTATTTTTGATCTTAAGCAGGTCAACCCAGACGCGCTGGTTTCCGTGAAGCTGGTATCCGAGCCGGGTGTCGGCACAATCGCAGCGGGTGTGGCCAAGGCCTATGCGGACCTGATTACGGTATCCGGCTATGACGGCGGTACCGCGGCCAGCCCGCTGACCTCCATCCGTTATGCCGGCTCCCCCTGGGAGCTGGGTCTGACGGAAACCCAACAGGCCCTGCGTGCCAACGATCTGCGAGGCAAGATCCGCCTTCAGACAGACGGCGGTATCAAGACCGGTCTGGACGTGGTGAAAGGTGCCATCCTGGGTGCGGAGAGCTTCGGCTTCGGCACCACGCCGATGGTGGCGCTGGGTTGTAAGTACCTGCGTATCTGTCACCTGAACAACTGTGCCACCGGTGTGGCGACCCAGAACGATTATCTGCGGGAAGAGCACTTCAAGGGCACCGTGGAAATGGCCATGAACTTCTTCCGCTTTGTGGCGGAAGAGACCCGTGAGTGGATGGCCAAACTGGGCGTGCGCAGTCTTGAGGAGCTGGTGGGTCGGGTAGACTTGCTGGAGCGCCTGCCAGGTCAGACCGAGCGCCAGAAAAAGCTGGACCTGTCACGCCTGCTGGCCAACGACCATATTCCGGCAGACAAGCCCCAGACCTGCCAGGTCGAGCGTAACCTGCCGTTTGATGAAGGTCGTCTGGCGGAGCAGATGGTGGCCGATACCCGTGCTGCTATCGAAGGCAAGAGTGGTGGCCACTGGCGTTACAAGGTGACCAACTGCGACCGTTCCATCGGGGCCCGTCTGTCCGGCGAGATTGCCCAGATTCACGGTAACCAGGGCATGGCGGATGCTCCGATCACCCTTGATCTGACCGGTACCGCCGGCCAGAGCCTGGGGGTCTGGAACGTCGCCGGCCTGAACCTGATTCTGGAAGGCGATGCCAACGACTACGTGGGCAAGGGCATGACTGGTGGCAAGGTGGTGGTGCGTCCGCCCCGTGGCAGCAGCTTCAAGACCCAGGACACGTCTATTGTCGGTAACACCTGCCTGTACGGTGCCACCGGAGGCAAGCTGTTTGCCGCCGGTACCGCCGGTGAGCGCTTCGCTGTGCGTAACTCCGGTGCCCATGCGGTGGTGGAAGGCGCTGGTGATCACTGTTGTGAGTATATGACCGGTGGTCTGGTCACCGTACTGGGCCGCACCGGCCATAACTTCGGTGCCGGCATGACCGGTGGTTTCGCCTATGTGCTGGACCAGGCCAATACCTTCGTGGACCAGTACAACCACGAACTGGTGGAAATCCAGCGGATCTCCAGCGAAGAAATGGAGTCTTACCGTAACCACCTGCGCGGCGTGATCCGTGAGCATATCTCGGAAACCGGCAGCGAGTGGGCTGAGCACATTCTTGACAATTTCGACGACTATGTCGGTCGCTTCTGGCTGGTGAAACCGAAGGCTGCAAACCTGCACAGCCTTCTGGCCAGCACCCGGGCGCGTCCGGAATAACCGACAGGACAACAGGTTGAAGCACCCGGCCCCGGCCGGGTGCTCCGTCGAAATTGATTTGATGAGAGCATCACGATGAAAGAACGACTGAGTAACGATTTTCAGTTTGTCGAAGTGGGGCGCATAGACCCGAAGAAAGTTCCGGCAAAAAAGCGCAAGAAAGAGTTCGGCGAAATCTATCATCCGTTTACCCAGGATGAAGCCGGCAGTCAGGCGCACCGTTGCCTGGAGTGCGGCAACCCCTATTGCGAGTGGAAGTGCCCGGTTCACAACTACATTCCCAACTGGCTGAAGCTGGTGTCCGAAGGCAACATCATGAAAGCGGTGGAGCTATGTCACCAGACCAACTCCCTGCCGGAAGTGTGTGGCCGCGTATGCCCCCAGGATCGCTTGTGTGAGGGTGCCTGCACCCTGAACGACGGTTACGGTGCGGTGACCATCGGCTCGGTGGAAAAGTACATCACTGACACCGCCTTTGCGTTGGGCTGGAAGCCGGACATGTCCAAAGTGAAATGGACCGACAAGAAAGTCGCGGTGATTGGTGCCGGCCCTGCCGGTCTGGGCTGTGCGGATATTCTGGTGCGTAACGGTGTCAAACCGGTTGTGTTTGATATCTATCCGGAAATCGGTGGCCTGCTGACCTTCGGTATCCCCGAGTTCAAGCTTGAAAAGTCGGTGATGACCCGTCGTCGTAAGGTATTCGAAGAAATGGGCATGGAATTCCGCCTCAGCACCGAGGTTGGCAAGGACGTAATGCTGCAGGACATCATCGACGAGTACGATGCCGTGTTCATGGGTATGGGTACCTACACCTACATGAAAGGTGGCTTCCCGGGTGAGGATCTGCCCGGTGTTTACGATGCGCTGCCGTTCCTGGTGTCCAACGTGAATCGTCGTCTGGGCTTTGAGCAGGATGCTTCGGAGTTTATCGACATGAAAGGCAAGCGCGTCGTGGTCCTGGGTGGTGGTGATACCGCCATGGACTGCAACCGTACCTCTATTCGTCAGCAGGCGGCCAGCGTGACCTGCGCCTACCGTCGCGACGAAGAGAACATGCCGGGCTCCCGCAAGGAAGTGGCCAACGCCAAGGAAGAGGGCGTGAAGTTCATGTTCAATCGCCAGCCCATTGCCATCATCGGTGAAGACCGGGTGGAAGGGGTCAAGGTGGTGTCCACCCAGTTGGGTGAGCCGGATGAAAATGGCCGCCGCCGCCCGGAAGTGGTGCCAGGCAGCGAGGAAGTGATTCCTGCGGATGCGGTACTGGTTGCCTTTGGTTTCCGCCCCAGTCCGGCTGACTGGTTCGGTGAGATGGATGTGGCCACGGACGATTCCGGTCGTGTTCAGGCACCGGAAGAGGCAGAGCTGGCGTTCCAGACCAGTAACCCGAAGATCTTTGCCGGCGGCGATATGGTGCGTGGCTCGGATCTGGTGGTCACCGCGATCTGGGAAGGTCGTCAGGCTGCTGAGGGAATTCTGGATTACCTCGACGTATAAGCCTCATTGGTTGACCAGCGTCAGAAGGGCGGCTCTCTTTGGGATAGCCGCCCTTTTTTATTGTGACAAACGGGGTATCATTGGCGACCATTGTCTTTGACCACTTATCGACGAGAAGACCGGAACTATGACTGAGCTGAAGAATGACCGCTTCCTGCGCGCCCTGATGCGCCAGCCCGTGGACCGCACACCGGTGTGGATGATGCGTCAGGCAGGCCGCTACCTGCCGGAGTACCGCGCCACCCGGGAGAAAGCCGGTGATTTCCTCAGCTTGTGTAAAAACACGCCGCTGGCCTGCGAAGTGACCCTGCAGCCACTGGAGCGTTATCCGCTGGATGCGGCCATCCTGTTTTCCGACATCCTCACCATTCCGGATGCCCTGGGGCTGGGCCTGTATTTTGAAACCGGCGAAGGCCCCAAGTTCCGCAATGTGATCCGTTCCGAAGCGGATGTGGCGGCGTTGCCGAAGATGAACGCCGAGGTGGATCTGGACTACGTGATGAATGCGGTTTCCACCATCCGTCGGGAGCTGAATGGCCGGGTGCCGCTGATCGGTTTCTCTGGCAGTCCCTGGACCCTGGCGACCTACATGATCGAGGGTGGTTCTTCGAAGAACTTTGCCGTGGCCAAGAAGCTGATGTACGGCCAGCCGGAGGTGATGCACCGTCTGCTGGACCATCTGGCGGATGCGGTAATCGACTATCTGAACGGCCAGATCAAGGCCGGTGCCCAGGCGGTGCAGATTTTTGATACCTGGGGCGGGGTGCTGAGCCACTGGGCTTACGAGGAATTCTCCCTGCGTTATATGAAGAAGATTGTTGCAGGGTTGATCCGCGAGAATGACGGTCGCCGGGTGCCGGTGATTCTGTTCACCAAGAACGGCGGCCAGTGGCTCGAGTCCATTGCCGATTCCGGTTGCGATGCGGTAGGTCTGGACTGGACCACGGATATTGGCAATGCCCGTGCCCGGGTGGGGGATCGGGTGACCCTGCAGGGGAATATGGACCCGGCGATGTTGTATGCGCCCAAGGAGCGGATTCGTCAGGAGGTGGCGGATATCCTCAAGCGTTATGGCTCGGGGCCGGGGCATGTGTTCAACCTTGGGCACGGCATTACGCCGGATGTGGATCCGGAGCATGCGGGGGCGTTTATTGAAGCCGTTGTTGAATTGAGTCCTCGGTATCATCAGCAGTAGGTCGGGCCACTGGTAAGACTGCTGGTATCGAGGTGGGAGCCGGGGCGGGTCGCCCATTTCAAAACACGCCCGTAAATACGTCCCTGTAGGGCTCGGGCGCAGCCATCCATGGCTGCTTACGGTTTTGAAAAGGGCGACCCGCCCCAGCTCATATCTGCCACGCAGTTTTCGCCTGCTGTTGGCGATACTTTTCTCTTCTTTCAGCTTTCACTTCGTTTGGTTTTCCTCTTGGCTTCCCAGCCATCTCCGTTCTATAGTCGGACTAGTCCATAACAAAGACACCGATCAGGAGATAACCTTGCCGACCGGCCGTAACGAGAAACGTCGTTTCCACCGCATCGAGTTTGATGCCCCCTGTGAACTGCACTGGAAGGATGAGGTGTGGGACGCGGAGGTGTTGGATATTTCTCTCAAGGGCGTGCTGCTGAGCCGGCCCGAGAACTGGACGATGCCGCTGGGGGAGCCCTGTGAGTTGATTGTTCATCTGAATGACCACGAAACCGGGATTGTGATGGCGGTTTCATTGCGTCATGTGGAGGATGAGCGTCTGGGGTTCAAGTGTGAGTACATTGATCTGGAAAGTGCCAGTCACCTGAAGCGGTTGGTGGAGTTGAACCTTGGCGACCAGGCGTTATTGGACCGTGAGTTTGCCCATCTGATTGATTAACGAATGCCTGCCAGCGGATCCTGTCTCCCAAGAGATAACTCTGAAGTTTGATAAGAGGGGGTGCAGGGGCGCTTTTCTGGACCGTCTCTGGCCATGGATGGCCAGAGCCGAGCCCTACAGGGACGTATTCACGGGCGTGTCCAGAAAAGCGGTCCTGCATCCCCTCCTGCCCCGCAACATCCAGGCTACTTAGAGATCTTGCAGGGCTGACAAGGCTTCGGAGAGTTTGGTGACGGGAATGACTTTCATGCCCTCCACCGGCTTGCGGGGCACGTTGGCCTTGGGGACGAGGGCGCGGGTGAAGCCGTGTTTGGAGGCTTCGTAGATGCGTTCCTGGCCACTGGGCACCGGGCGGATTTCTCCGGAGAGGCCGACTTCGCCGAAGATGACCAGATCCTGGGGCAGGGCGCGGTCGCGGAAGGAGGAGACGATGGCGGCCAGCAAAGCCAGGTCGGCGCTGGTTTCGGCGACTTTTACGCCACCCACCACGTTTACGAATACATCCTGATCCGCCACGTGCATGCCGCCGTGGCGGTGCAGTACGGCCAGGAGCATGGCCAGGCGGTTCTGGTCCAGGCCGACGGCGACACGGCGTGGATAACTCCCCTGGGCCATGTCCACCAGTGCCTGGATTTCCACCAGCATCGGCCTGGTGCCTTCCCAGACCACCATCACCACACTGCCCGGTGCGGCTTCTTCGCCGCGGTTCAGGAAGATGGCGCTGGGATTTTTCACTTCCTTCAGGCCCTGTTCCAGCATGGCGAACACGCCCAGTTCGTTCACTGCGCCGAAGCGGTTCTTGATGCCCCGCAGGGTGCGGTAGCGGCTGTCGCTGGAGCCTTCCAGCAGGATGGAACAGTCGATCATGTGCTCCAGCACCTTGGGGCCTGCCAGGCTGCCGTCTTTGGTGACGTGGCCGACCAGGAACAGGATGGTGCCGGTCTGTTTGGCGAAACGGGTCAGGTAGGCGGCACTTTCCCGGACCTGGGAAACGGAGCCGGGGGCGGATTCTATGTCCTCTACGTGCATCACCTGGATACTGTCCACCACCAGAATCTTCGGCTGCTCGGCCTCCGCCACCTGGATAAGCCGTTCGACGCTGGTTTCCGACAGCATCTTCAGGTCTTTGGTGGGTACACCGAGGCGCTTGGCGCGCATGGCGACCTGTTGCAGGGATTCCTCGCCGGTGACGTACAGGGCCGGGGTTCGTGCGGCGAGGTGGCAGACCGCCTGCAGCAGCAGGGTGCTCTTGCCGGCACCGGGGTGGCCACCCATCAATACGGCTGAGCCTTCTACCAGACCGCCGCCAAGTACCCGGTCGAACTCCTGCATGCCGGTGCTGATGCGGGGCTGTTCGGCGAGGCTGACATCGTCCAGGCTCTGGACTTCCGACAGGCTGCCGGCAAAGCCTTCAAAGCGGGCACCTCTGGCACCCTTGGCCTTGCTGGCAACACCCCGGACTTCGCTGATGGTATTCCAGGCCTGGCAGGCGGTGCACTGGCCCTGCCATTTGGAATAGTCTGCACCGCATTCGGTGCAGACGTAGGCGGTTTTCGCTTTTGCCATCAGGCCAGCTTCTTGTACTTCATGCGTTGTGGCTGCATGGCAGAGTCACCCTTGCGCTTCTTGAAGTCGGCATCGTAGTCGGTGAAGTTGCCTTCGAAGTAGACCACTTCGCCGTCGTCTTCAAACGCCAGGATGTGGGTGGCCACACGGTCCAGGAACCAGCGGTCGTGGGAGATAACCAGGGCGGAGCCCGGGAAATTCAGCAGCGCTTCTTCCAGGGCACGCAGGGTTTCCACGTCCAGGTCGTTGGTGGGTTCGTCCAGCAGCAGCACGTTGCCGCCCTGTTTCAGCAGCTTGGCCAGGTGCAGGCGGTTGCGCTCACCACCGGACAGGTCGCCTACGCGTTTCTGCTGGTCGCTGCCCTTGAAGTTGAAGCGGCCCACATAGGCGCGGGACGGGGTCTCGTAGTTGCCCACCTTGATGATGTCATTGCCGTCGGACAGCTCTTCCCAAACGGTTTTGCTGCCGTCCAGATCGCGCATCTGGTCCACGTAGGCGAGTTCCACGGTTTCGCCCACGGTGATGTTGCCGGAGTCCGGCTTGTCGTAACCACCGATCATCTTGAACAGGGTGGACTTACCGGCACCGTTACCACCGATGATGCCGACGATGGCACCGGGGGGTACGCTGAACGAGACATCTTCGTACAGCAGCCGGTCACCGAAGGACTTGCTGATACCCTCGACCTCGATCACCTTGTTGCCCAGGCGCGGTCCGGGCGGGATGTAGAGCTCGTTGGTTTCGTTGCGCTTCTGGAACTCCTGGGAGCTCATCTCCTCGAAGCGGGCCAGACGGGCCTTGCTCTTGGACTGGCGACCCTTGGCGTTGGAGCGCACCCATTCCAGCTCTTCCTTGATGGCTTTCTGGTGGGAGGCTTCCTGCTTGGCTTCCATCTCCAGGCGCTTCTCCTTGTTCTCCAGCCACTGGCTGTAGTTGCCTTCGAAGGGGATACCCTGGCCACGGTCCAGTTCCAGGATCCAGCCGGCTACATTGTCCAGGAAGTAACGGTCGTGGGTAATCGCTACCACGGTGCCGTCGTAATCGTGCAGGAAGCGCTCCAGCCAGGCCACGGATTCCGCGTCCAGGTGGTTGGTGGGCTCGTCCAGCAGCAGCATGTCCGGGCTGGACAGCAGCAGGCGGCACAGGGCCACACGGCGGCGCTCACCACCGGACAGCACCTTGACCTGCTGGTCCCACGGCGGAAGACGCAGGGCATCAGCCGCTACTTCCATCTTGCGCTCGATGTCGTGGCCATCGGTGGCCTGGACAATCGCTTCCAGTTCACCCTGCTTCTTGGCCAGTTCGTCAAAATCCGCATCCGGCTCGGCGTAGGCGGCGTAAACCTTGTCCAGCTCCGCCAGGGCCTCGTGTACGTGGGAGACGGATTCGTCAACGATTTCCTTGACGGTCTTTTCCTCGTCCAGTTCCGGCTCCTGGGGCAGGTAGCCTACATTGATGCCGGGCTGGGGGCGGGCCTCACCGATGTAGTCCTGGTCCACGCCGGCCATGATCCGCAGCAGGGTGGATTTACCGGCACCATTCAGGCCCAGGACACCGATCTTGGCACCGGGGAAAAAGCTCAGGGAAATGTCTTTCAGAATCTCGCGCTTGGGTGGTACCACCTTGCCCACGCGGTTCATGGTGTAGACGTATTGGGCCATGTTGGCTGTGTCCTCTAGCAATCAATAATGTGTAGACGCGGCTAATGTATTTGTTAACCGGGGAATCTGTACTGTCGGAGAAGCTCGTAAGGTATCTAAACCCGTGCCGGATAGCAATTGAGCCACCAGTCAGGCTGGCGGTGTGACGGTATCTGCGGACCCGATAAAGGGTGATTTTCGGGTGCTTTTCAAGATAGAATAGCGGCCCAAATTTTCAGGACCTCCCGGGGCGGGCAGTGAAGTGTCATCGCCCCGGGCCAGCCAAGTACACAGAGGCAGCACATCCATGTTTAATCGTGATATGAAAATCGCCGGCTACGATGACGAGCTGTGGACCGCCATGGAAGCGGAGCGCAACCGCCAGGAAGTCCATATCGAGCTGATTGCATCCGAAAACTATACCAGTCCGCGGGTGATGGAAGCCCAGGGCAGTGTGCTGACCAACAAGTATGCGGAAGGCTATCCGGGCAAGCGTTACTACGGTGGCTGCGAGTTCGTCGACGTGGCAGAGCAACTGGCGATTGATCGTGCCAAAGAGCTGTTCGGCGCTGCCTACGCCAACGTGCAGCCCCATTCCGGTTCCCAGGCCAACTCGGCCGTATTCATGGCGCTGCTGAAGCCGGGCGATACCGTGCTGGGCATGAGTCTGGCCCACGGTGGCCACCTGACCCACGGTGCCAAGGTGAATTTCTCCGGCAAGATTTACAACGCCGTGCAGTATGGTCTGAACCCGGAAACCGGTCTGATCGATTATGACGAAGTGGAAGCCCTGGCGGTCGAGCACAAGCCGAAGATGATTATTGCCGGCTTCTCCGCCTACTCCCAGGAGCTGGATTTTGCCCGCTTCCGCGAGATTGCCGACAAGGTTGGCGCGTACCTGTTCGTGGACATGGCCCACGTGGCTGGCCTGGTTGCTGCTGGCGTTTATCCCGACCCGGTACCCCACGCCCACGTTGTGGCGACTACTACTCACAAGACCCTGCGCGGCCCCCGTGGCGGCCTGATCCTGGCCTGTGACGACGAAGACCTGCAGAAGAAACTCAACTCCGCCGTATTCCCGGGTGGCCAGGGCGGCCCGCTGATGCACGTGATTGCGGCCAAGGCCGTGTGTTTCCGGGAAGCCATGAGCGACGAGTTCAAGGCCTACCAGCAGCAGGTTGTGAAGAACGCCGTCGCCATGGCGGAAGTGTTCGTCGAGCGCGGATTTGACGTGGTGTCCGGCGGTACCAGGAACCATCTGTTCCTGGTCAGCCTGATCAAGCAGGACATCACCGGTAAGGATGCGGATGCAGCCCTGGGCCGCGCCCACATCACCGTGAACAAGAACGCGGTGCCGAACGACCCGCGGTCGCCGTTCGTAACCTCCGGCCTGCGGATCGGTACTCCGGCTGTGACTACCCGTGGTTTCGGTGAGGCCGAGTGTCGTGATCTGGCCGGCTGGATGTGTGACATCCTGGATAACCTGGAAGACGAAACCGTGAACACCCGGGTGCGTGAGCAGGTGGAAGCCCTGTGTGCCCGGTTCCCGGTCTACGCCGGCTGAGAACGCCGGTCACCCATTGCGGGTCGGTGAGCATGCTTGCCGGCCCGACCCTCTCCGGAGTGCCTGACTATGCATTGTCCTTTCTGTGGTGAAGCAGATACCAAAGTGATTGACTCTCGGCTGGTGGCCGAGGGGGATCAGGTGCGCCGCCGCAGGGAGTGTCTGTCCTGCCGGGAGCGGTTCACCACCTTCGAGAATGCCGAGCTGGTGATGCCCCGGGTGGTCAAGCAGGACGGTACCCGGCAGCCTTTCGACGAGGAAAAGCTGCGCTCCGGTCTGATGAAGGCGTTGGAGAAACGCCCGGTAAGTATCGAGTCCATTGATGCGGCCCTGAACCGGATCAAGTACCGCTTGCGGGCGACCGGTGAGCGGGAAGTGAAGTCCATGCAGCTGGGCGAGGAAGTAATGACCGAGTTGCGCCAGCTGGACAAGGTGGCCTACGTGCGGTTTGCCTCGGTGTACCGCAGCTTCCAGGACATTAACGAATTCAAGGAAGAGATCGAGCGGCTGTCCGCCCACTCCGGTGAAACCCCGGTGGATGTGGCAAAGGCGCTGGCGGATACCTCGTCAGACAAAGGCAAGGCATGATCGACTCCAAAGACAGAGCTTTCATGGCGCGGGCCATCCGGCTAGCCTGGCGGGGCCGCTACTCAACGCATCCCAATCCCCGGGTTGGCTGCGTGATTGTCCGCAATGGCGAGATTGTCGGTGAGGGCTACCACGAGCGCGCCGGTGAGGCCCACGCGGAAATCCGCGCCCTGAGCCAGGCGGGTGCCGATGCCCGTGGCGCAACGGTGTACGTCACCCTTGAGCCCTGCAGCCACTTCGGCCGCACGCCCCCCTGTGCCAAGGCCCTGTCGGAAGCCGGGGTGGCCCATGTGTTTGCTGCCACCAAGGATCCGAACCCCTCAGTGTCCGGCAGTGGTCTGGACATGTTGCGGGCCGGTGGCATCAAGGTGACGGAAGGACTGATGGGGGAGGAAGCGGCGCGCCTGAACCCCGGATTCATGAAGCGCATGCGTACTGGTCGCCCCTGGGTGCGGCTGAAAATGGCTGCCAGCCTGGATGGCCGAACCGCCATGGCATCCGGTGAAAGTCAGTGGATCACCGGGGCCGAGGCCCGCCGCGATGTGCAGAAACTGCGGGCCATGAGTGACGCGATTCTTACCGGTGTGGGTACCGTGCTGGCGGATAATCCGTCGCTGACGGTGCGCCGTAATGAGCTGGGAGATATCGGTGAGGCCACTGATCCCTCGCGCCAGCCTTTGCGAGTGATCGCGGACCGGGATGCCAGAACCCCGCCGGGAGCCCAGATACTGCACGGCGGCGAGGTACAGCTTTACTGCGCATCGGAAACCCTCGCTACCCCGGCAGCCCAGGATCTGGCGGCGCTGGGGGTCAGCCTCAACGGCGTGACCTGGCGGGAGAGCGGCGTGGATCTGGCGGAACTGCTGGACTCCCTCGGCGAGCTGGGCATCAACGAGTTGCTGGTGGAAGCCGGGCCGACCCTGGCAGGGGGATTTATTGGCGACGGGCTGGTGGATGAGCTATGGCTTTATCAGGCACCGGTCTTTCTGGGCAGCACGGGCCGGCCAACCGCCCATCTGCCACTGGAGAACATGGCCGACAAGGTGCAATGGAAAGTGCTGGATCGCCGTCAGGTGGGGCAGGATCACCGCATGATCCTCGCTCCCCTGGCATCGACATTCAATTCAGAGTCCGGCGAGTAGCGTTAGGCCGGGCTGACAAGGGTGCAAAAAACGGTATGGCACTGAACAGTATTGAAGAGATTATCGAGGACATCCGTCAGGGCAAAATGGTGATCCTGATGGACGACGAGGACCGCGAGAACGAAGGCGATCTGGTGATGGCGGCAGAGCACTGCACGCCGGAAGCCATCAACTTCATGGCCCGTTTTGGCCGGGGCCTCATCTGTATGCCCATGACCCGCAGCCGCTGTGAACAGCTGGGCCTGCCGCTGATGGTGCAGCAGAACGCCTCCGGTTTCGGCACCAAGTTCACGCTCTCGATCGAAGCCCGGGAAGGCGTGACCACCGGTATCTCTGCCGCGGACCGCGCCCGCACCGTGCAGGCAGCGGTGGCCCGGGACGCGAAAGCATCCGATCTGGTGCAGCCGGGGCATATTTTCCCGCTGATGGCCGATCCGGGTGGCGTGCTGAGCCGTGCTGGTCACACTGAGGCATCCTGCGATCTGGCTTCACTGGCCGGCTGTGAACCTGCTGGCGTGATCTGCGAGATCATGAATGACGATGGCTCCATGGCCCGGCGCGAGGATCTGGAGACGTTTGCCGAAGAGCACGACCTGAAAGTCGGCACCATCGCGGATCTGATTCACTACCGCACCATGAACGAGCGCACCGTGGAGTGTGTGGAAGAGAACGAACTGGATACCGAGTACGGCGTGTTCCAGCTTCGCACCTACCGGGATAACATCCAGGGGGCCACTCATCTGGCAATGGTGATGGGCGACATCACCCCGGACGAGCCGGTGTATGTGCGGGTGCACATCACCGACACCATGCGGGACCTGCTGGGTGCCCGGCGCAAGGATTCCCGTAGCTGGCCGCTGCACCATGCACTGGAGAAAGTGGCGGAACAGGGTCAGGGTGTCGTGGTGTTGCTGAACAGCGCGGAAGACAGCTACAACCTGGAAGACCGTATTCACGAATTCTTTGATGAAGGGCAGGGGCCGGCCGGCAAGGGCAGCTCGGGTGTCTACTTCACCGTGGGTACCGGCTCACAGATTCTCAGGGACATCGGCGTGGGCAAAATGCGTTTGCTGAGCCCGCCGGTGAAGTTCTCCGCGATTTCCGGTTTCGATCTGGAAGTGGTGGAATACGTACCCTATACCCCCGAATAATGAACTGAACGGCCACGACAGATGCGGGCCGGTAAAGGAAACAGACATGGCAGATATCAAGGTAATTGAAGGCGATTTCACCCGTTGCAGCGGCCGCTACGCGTTGGTCGTGGGGCGTTTTAACGGATTTGTGGTCGAGAGTCTTGTGGAGGGCGCGCTGGATACCCTGCGCCGCCACGGTATCTCCGACGAAGACGTTACGGTTGTGCGGGTGCCTGGTGCCTACGAAATGCCGCTGGCGGTCAAGCGGGTGGCAGAAACCGGTAATTTTGATGCGATCATCGCCCTGGGCGCGGTGATCCGTGGTGGCACCCCGCATTTCGACTATGTGGCCGGTGAGGCCTCCAGTGGTCTGGGTGCGGTCAGCCTGGACACCGATGTGCCGGTGACCTTCGGCGTGCTGACCGTGGATTCTATTGAGCAGGCCATCGAGCGTTCCGGCACCAAGGCTGGCAACAAGGGTGCCGAGGCTGCGATCACCGCGCTGGAAATGGTCAGTCTGTTCAACAAGCTGGGTGAGCAATGAGCGACGAGCAGCAGGAAAAGAAAGCGGGTCCGGCCCAGCCGCGGCCGGCTGACCGCCGTCGCGCCCGGGGGCTGGCGATGCAGGCGCTTTACCATCGCCACTACAGCCGTTCCCGTATCTCGGATATCGAAGCCGAATTCATGGTCGATAACGACATGACCAAGGTCGATACCGCCTACTTCCGGGACCTGCTGCAGGGCGTGCACCGGGAGCAGGACGAGCTGGACAAGCTGATCGAGCCATACCTGGACCGGCAGCTCGGGGAAGTGGATCCGATTGAGCTGGCCATCGTGCGTATCGGCACCTACGAGCTCAAGAACCGGATTGATGTGCCCTACAAGGTGGTCATCAATGAAGGTATTGAAATGGCCAAGAAGTACGGCGGTACCGAAGGCCACAAGTTTGTGAACAGCCTGCTGGACAAACTGAGCGGCCGGTTGCGGCTGGCCGAAACCCGCTCCCGCTGAGCGATGGGCGAGTTTGACCTGATCCGGCGTTTTTTCCTGCCCCTGGCCCAGCGGGGCAGGGATACCACGCTGGTGACGGGCCCGGGGGACGACTGCGCCGTGCAGCGTCTGGCACCCGGCACCGATCTGGTTTTTTCTGTCGACACCCTGGTCGAGGGTGTTCATTTCCCCGAGCATTATCCACCGGAATATCTTGGCTGGCGAGCACTGGCAGTGGCGGTCAGTGACCTGGCGGCCATGGGTGCGGATCCGCTTTGTTATACGCTTGCCCTGACGCTGCCCGCTGCCACGGAGGACTGGCTGGCAGGGTTTGCCTCGGGGCTGTCCAGTGCCAGTGAGGCATTCGGCATTGCGCTGGCCGGGGGGGATACGACCCGTGGCCCTCTGACTATTACCCTGCAGGTGCATGGTTCCGTGCCGACAGGGGCGGCGATTTCCCGTAGCGGTGCCCGGGCCGGTGATCTGGTGTGTGTGTCCGGCACTCTGGGGGATGCCGGTGAGGCACTGAACTGGCTTGCCAGCGATGATCCGGGGCCGCAGGCGCGGGCAGTGCTTGAGTGCTACCATCACCCCCGACCGCAATTGTCGCTGGGTCAGTCCCTGCGGGGGCAGGCTTCTGCCGCGATCGATATTTCCGACGGCCTGCTGGCGGATCTTGCCCACATCCTCGAGGCATCCGGTGTCGGTGCCCGGCTGGATGCTGCCAAACTTCCTCTCTCGGATGCACTGCTGGCGTTACAGGGGCAGGAAAGGGCGGTGGAACTGGCGTTGACAGCCGGCGATGATTATCAGCTTTGTGTCACCATCGATCCCGACCGGTTCAACTCGCTGGCGGAGGATGTGCGCCGCCAGTTGACGGTTATTGGCAGTGTTGAGGCAGATTCGGGCATCCGGCTGACCGGCGCGCCTGCCGGAGTGGATGGCGGTTACGATCATTTCAGGGAGTATTCATGACTCAGAACAACCAGCCCGGCGAGCCGGAGATGACGGAAATGTTGTTGCCACCGGGTTTTCTGCGTAATCCGGTGCACTTGCTGGCGTTTGGCTTTGGCAGTGGTGCCATGGCCCGGGCTCCCGGCACCTGGGGAAGTCTGGCCGCTATTCCTGTCTGGCTGTGCTTCTTCTGGTTACCGGTGACGGCTTACTGGCTGGTGGTGGCGCTGGCGTTTGTGGTGGGTATCTGGCTGTGCGGCAAGACCGCGCGGGATCTCAAAGTCCACGACCATGGCGGTATTGTCTGGGACGAATTTGTCGGGATGTGGATTGTGCTGGGGCTGTTCCCGGATACCATTCACGGAGTGCTGATGGCGTTTGCGTTGTTCCGGTTGTTCGATGTGGTGAAGCCCTGGCCGATCGGCTGGGTTGACCGGCGTACGCCGGGAGGCCTGGGTATCATGGTGGATGATGTGCTGGCCGGCGTGATGGCCATGGGATGCCTGTATGCAATCGACCGCTGGCTGATTACAGTACTGGTTTAGCCGGCGTTGACCTGATCGGGGCCGGGATCAGTGGATCTGTTGCGTTTCCGGGAGCAGCTGCACCACGTGAAGAAAACGCTTGAGCCCGATTTCCGCACGTTCTCTGGTGGCAAAGGGACCGCTGTCAAACCCTTCGCGGGTGGTAAAGTACCACTTGGAGCCCACGCAGAAAAAGCGGCTGCTGCGGAACGGAACCGGTCCTCGCTCTCCGGATCTGAGATGGGTATCCATGGGATCTCCTGTGCTATTGCCTGTCGGGAAGCATGGACTGCGGGCTCCCCATGTGAGTTTTTTGGCGCTTCTGATTAAAATTAATCCAATTTCTGTGAAATTCAACACTTTTTTACAATTTCCCTTCCCTGGAGATAAGATGAGTATTAGTCACGTTTATCTGTTTTTCAAGAAATCCGTCCGCTTGGTGGGCTGTGCTTTTCTGGTCAGTGCCCTGGCAGGCTGCGCCGGTACCATGAGCCGGGTTCAGACGTGGGATGGCGAGGCTCCGAAAGAGGGTGTGGCTGTTCTGGAGACATCCGGTGAAATCCGCGTTACGACGGTGAACGATAATTCCGTCACCAATTTCCTGCTGGACGATCTGGACCTGGATTATGAACTGCTGCCGGGCAAAAACCGGATCGTCTTTATTTATCGCAGTATCTGGGCAAAGACAAAGAAAAACGAGGAGCACGAGAGCCCGGTCCACGTGGTGACCAGCGAGCCACAGGTTGTGACGGTGGATGCGCAGGCGGGCGTAACCTATCGGCTTGAGGTCAGCCGCAAGCCCGACAGCCGGCGCGAGGCGCAGGTGTTTGCCGCTGCACCGGAAGTGTTCCTGCAGGATGGTTCCGGAGAGAGGGTAGCCACGGCAGAGCCGCTGGCGGACAACGAGGATCAACAGCAGAAAATCGCCGGTACAGATGCCGATGGTGCTCCTGCCGCTCAGGGCAGTGCGCTGGAACAGCTCAAAAAACTGTGGGGTCAGGCGACTGCCGAAGAGCGCCAGAAGTTTCTGGGCTGGGCGCTGGACTGATATAAGAATTCAGGAAAGGAAATGGGCGTAATCCGGCGCATTTCAGCGCCGGAACCGCCCCACCGTATTTCGCAGGACAGATTCCATGGCGGACAGGGCTTCGTCCACCAGGGACTGATTCTGCTGCTCATGGTATTCAGGCTCATTGCTGCCCGCGGGCAGTTTCTCCGAGGCGGCTTCAATCGCCTCCAGACTCTCTTTGAGGAGGTCGGTCAGGGTCTCGCCGTCTTCCACTACGTCCGGGCACAAGGTGAAGTTTACCGTCAGCGCCCCTTCATAGCTCACCGCAACAATCACCAGCCCCATGCTGTCGAACAGCGGCGCAGTGTTGTACTGGCGTACCAGTCGCGCGCCCTGCAGATACATGGGCACCTGCGGGCCGGGCACATTGGTGATCGGTACATTGAATACCGGCTGGTAGCGCTGGGCAATCTGCAGTTCTGAATACAGCCTTGCGGACAGGGCGAGCATGGTGGATGGCACCAGCTCCGTCAGCCGGTCCGCGGCAATCGCTTCCTGATAAGGCTCCGAAGCCACCGCATTCCAGTGGATGCGGCGGATGCGCCGGGCCGGGTCTGGCTCGTTGGTGGCCAGGTCCAGCAGCATGGCTGACATCTGGTTCCCGGTGGCTCGCCGCAGGCTGCGGGAACGTACGGACACCGGTGTCATGGCAACCAGGGAGCGACTGTCATCGCCATTATGGGCAGCCTGATAACGCCGCAGGGTTTCCGCGCAGAGTCCCAGCACCACATCGTTCAGGGTGACATCGCCCAGGTTCGCCTTGATCGCCTTCAGTCGCGACAGCGACAGACTGGCCGCCACTATCTTGCGGTTACCGGTGATCTGCCGGTTGAACGGGCTGTGGGGTGCGGAAAACAGCGGGAACGGCAGGGGGAGCCGTTTGAGTTGCTGGCGTACCAGCCCCCTGGCCGTCGCTTCGGCAGCGTTAAAAGCCAGTGAGGTGAGCTGCAGGGGCTTGCGAAACAGGTTGGCACTGGTCTGCAGGATAATCCGTTCTTCCGAGGGTTCCGGCTGGGGAGCCCAGGGCTGGGGTGGCGGAATCGGCCGGGGTTCCGGGCTGTATTCCAGCAGCTTGCCGATGATTTCCTCGCCGCTGAAGGCATCAATGGCGGCGTGGTGGAGTTTGACGATCAGCGCGAAACCTTCGCTTTTCGGATCGTCTTCATCAATGCGAAAGCCATCCACGAAGGTGATATGCCACAGGGGGCGGTCCCGCTTGAGGGGCTCTTCCAGAATTCTTTCGGAAAGTTCCTGCAGGCTTGTCAGCTGGCCATTGGTGCCCAGGTTGACGTATGCCAGGTGCCGTTCGATGCTGAAACCGGGATCGTCAATCCAGTAGGGGCGGCCCAGCCGCAGGGGGATTTCCTTGAGTCGCTGGCGAAACAGGGGAACCACGTGCAGACGGCTGCGCAGGTAGGCAACAAAGGTACTGAAGGCCAGTGGCTCCTTGCGGTCCCGGGCATCGAACAGGTAAATGCCGCCAATGTGCATGGGGGCAGATTCCGATTCCAGGTAAAGAAACGAGGCATCCAGTTCTGAAAGTTGCCGCATGGGCCTGAGCTCCCTTTGTTCAGTGCCGGGCCAGTATATATCAGCCGCCGCAGTGACCGGTTGACTCCATCGCCCGGGAGAACGCTGCCCGGGAGCCATAGGTGGCGGTCATTGTGGTTCGCTGAGCCAGGGTTGTAAGTCACCTGATTTCTGGAGGTATTCCCAGAACCAGAGCAGGGCCTTGCCCTTGTCTTCCGCGCGCCGGGCAAGGTGTATGGCGATGGGTTGCCGGGGCTCGTGAACCGTCTTGCTGACCAGTGAGCCCTGATTCAGCTGATTCCTGATGCGGGCCACAGGCAGCCAGCCCACCCCAAGACCGGCCTGCTGGGCCTCGATTTTCTGGTTGATGTTGGTGACGGTGAGGGTACGCTGGCGCTGGAAAATCCCCGCATTGCCCGGTGTCAGGGAGCGCGAGGTATCCGCTGCTACCACGGCCGGGAATGGAGCGATATCGCTCTCCCGTAAAGGTTCCGGATGGTCTGCCAGCGGATGATCGGGAGCCACTGCGAACACGAATTCCATCAGGCCCAGCGGGCTGGTGGTGAAATGGCCCGCCGGCTTGCTGATCTGGTCGGCCCCCACAATCAGGTCCACCCGCCGGCTTTGCAGGGCATCCCAGGCACCGGCAAATACTTCCTCGTTGATCTGCACATCCACCGGCACGTCCAGTTGCTGGAATGCCCGGATGGCCGGAAACAGGCACTCCGCAGGCAGCAGAGAATTGAACCCGATCCGCAACCGCGTCTCCCAGCCCTCCGCCACCTGGCGGGTGGTATGGGCCAGCGCCTCGGCGGCTTCCAGCAGACTGCGTCCTTCCTCCAGCAGATAACGCCCTGCCGGAGTCAGCGCGGCCCGATGCCCGCTGCGGTCAAAAATTTCCACGTTCAGGTCTTCTTCCAGCTTCTGCACTGTGTAGCTGATAGCAGACGGAACCCGGAACAGAACACTCGCCGCCCCGGCAAAACTGCCTTTACGGTCAATGGCATCCAGAACTTTCAGAGCATCAATGGTAATTGCGGTATGCATGTTCGATTTATCTGATTGTGATGGCCAGAATTGATTGCTTTGAGAGTACCAGCCCCGACGGTAGCCTGTCCTCAGGTTTGAATATGTTTTTAGCCACGGACGAAACGGAAATCTATCGGCGGGGTCTGTCCCTACGGGACTGACCCCAGAGCTTCCAGCTTGAGGTCGAAAGCAAACTGACTATGGGGTCAGACCCCTGTGGAAAACTCCTGAACTTATCAACAGGGGTCTGACCCCATAGTTAGTTTCGTAATTTTCTGTGTCCTTCCGTGGCAAGCGATCAGGAGGTAAGTGATGGGGCTTTTGGTTGATGGCAAGTGGCACGATCAGTGGTATGACACTGACAAGACCGGTGGCAAGTTCGAGCGTGAGGCGGCGCGTTTTCGAAACTGGGTGACGGCGGATGGTTCGCCCGGGCCGGAAGGGCAGGGTGGCTTTGCGGCGGAGTCGGGGCGTTATCATTTGTACGTGTCCATGGCTTGCCCCTGGGCGCACCGCACGTTGATCTTCCGCAAGCTCAAGGGGCTTGAGGCGCATATCGGTTTGTCCGTGGTGCATCCGGATATGGTTGAGAACGGCTGGGAGTTCCGGCCGGATTCGGAGCAGCACCGGGACCATCTCTACAACATGGAGTTCATGCACCAGATCTATACCAAAGCGGCCCCGGAGTACTCCGGCCGGGTAACGGTGCCCACGCTGTGGGACAAGGAAAAGGAAACAATCGTCAGTAACGAGTCGGCCGATATCATCCGCATGTTCAATTCAGCGTTTGATGATCTGGAGGGCGTGGATTCCGACCTGGATTTCAACCCGGAGGAACTTCGGGAGCAGATCGAAGCGGTCAACGAGCGGGTTTACCACACCGTCAATAACGGCGTATATAAGGCAGGCTTTGCCACTGCCCAGGACAAGTATGAGCAGGCCTACACGGAGCTGTTCGAGTCACTGGACTGGCTGGCGCAGATACTTTCGGGGCAGCGGTACCTGACCGGCAATCGCATTACCGAAGCGGACTGGCGGCTGTTCACCACCCTGATCCGGTTTGATGCGGTGTATTACAGCCACTTCAAGTGTAACCGCCGGATGATCCGGGATTACCCGAATCTGTCCGGTTACCTGCGGGAGCTTTATCAGGTGCCGGGTGTCGCGGAGACGGTGGATATCGACCAGATCAAGCGGCATTACTACGTGAGCCAGCGCACCATCAATCCGACCCAGATTGTGCCGGTGGGGCCGGAGCTGGATTTCGATGCGCCCCATGGCCGGGATGGGATCGGTCAGTAACCCGGAGCGACTCAGCTAATCCTGGCAACGGCCACTTCGGTGAGCTGTTGCAGGGCTGAGCGGTGCGGTGAGTCAGCCAGGTTCTCCAGGCAGGCCAGAGCCAGGGCAGCCTGCTCCCGGGCCTTGTCCATGGTGTAATCCAGGGCTCCGGTGGAGCGAACGATCTCCAGGATGGCCGAGAGGTCACCCAGCCCGCCCTTGCGTATGGCCTGTCTGACCAGCGCCGCCTGCTGTTCATCGCCGTTTGCCATTGCGTGGATCAGGGGCAGCGTGGTTTTACCTTCCGCCAGATCGTCCCCGACGTTTTTACCCATGGCCTCGGCATCGCCCTGGTAGTCCAGCACATCGTCAACCAGCTGGAACGCCAGGCCCAGGTGCTTGCCGTAATCCTTAAGGGCCTTTTCCTGATCTGAATCGGCCCCGGCCAGCAGTGCGCCGGTATGGGAGGCTGCCTCGAACAGCATGGCGGTTTTGTTATGGATGACCTCCATATACTGGGCTTCACTCAGGTCCGGGTTGCGCACGTTCACCAGTTGCATGACTTCGCCCTCGGCAATGACGGCGGTCGCATGGGACAGCACATCCATAATCGGCAGGCTTTTCAGCTCCACCATCATCTCGAAAGCCCGGGCATAGAGGAAATCACCTACCAGCACGCTGGGGGCGTTGCCCCATTTTGCATTGGCGGTGCTGCGGCCCCGGCGCATGTCGGAGGTGTCTACCACATCGTCGTGCAGCAGGGTGGCGGTATGCAGGAATTCGATTACGGCGGCCAGCTTGAGATGGTCGTCGCCCCGGTAACCCACCGCCTGGCTGGATAGCAGTACCAGCAGTGGCCGCAGCCTTTTCCCACCGCTTTCAATAATATACTGGGCGATCTTTTCAACCAGGGGGACATCGGAGGCGAGCCGCCGGATAATCAGCTCATTGACGCGACTGAAGTCGTCGGCCACGGTGTCATGGATGCGCTGGGCTGTCATCTGGATTCGGGATCCCCTGGCTGGCGTTGTCTGTTGTAAAATACTGGCAGGTCGCGGCAATGCTAGGTAACCCGCTGTGGGCTGTCAACTGAGCAAATCCGCTCTTGTGTCAGAGGCACTCTTCTCGTACAATTGCGCGCCCAACTCATCCCAACCTGCGCTCCCTGCTATAGGGTCGCCAGAGCGCTTCCCTTAGAACCAGGTGGATAAGAGCAGGGATGGGTCAATCGCGGAGACTAGTGCATGTACGCAGTAATTGTCAGCGGTGGTAAGCAACACCGCGTGAAAGAAGGTGAAACCCTCAAGCTGGAAAAGCTGGAAGTTGAAACCGGCGGCAGCGTCGAGTTCGACAAGGTCCTGCTGGTTGCCGATGGCGACAAAGTCCAGGTTGGCGCGCCGGTTGTGGACGGTGCCAAGGTAACTGCCGAGGTGGTAAACCACGGTCGTCACGACAAGGTTCAGATCATCAAGTTCCGTCGTCGTAAGCATTCCATGAAGCGTCAGGGCCACCGTCAGTGGTTCACTGAAGTCAAGATCACGGGTATCAAGGGCTGAGCCCTGGAACACCCTTTAGAAGAGGAGGCTGGTAATGGCTCATAAAAAGGCAGCAGGTAGTACCCGTAACGGTCGCGATTCCGAGTCGAAACGACTTGGTGTGAAGCGTTTCGGCGGTCAGACTGTCACTGCAGGCAGCATCATCGTTCGTCAGCGTGGCACCCGTTTCCACGCCGGTGACAACGTAGGTCTGGGCAAGGACCACACCCTGTTTGCAACTGCAAACGGTCAGGTCAAGTTCGAGACCAAGGGTCCTGAGAACCGTAAGTTTGTAAGCATCGTTCCGGCTGCCTGAGCCGAGGCGATCCGGTTCTGCAGAGCCGTGGGTTGCGCTGATCGCTGAATCCGGCATCATCGTAATCCGGAGCCCCGCAAAGCTTCCACGAGGCTGCGGGGCTTTTTTCGTTTGTAACACCAGGGAATTCCCGGGCGGGTTGAGCTATGAAGTTTGTTGATGAAGCCACCATTATTGTAGAGGCCGGTAAGGGTGGCCATGGCTGCCTGAGTTTCCGGCGTGAAAAGTATGTTCCCAAGGGCGGGCCCGACGGCGGCGATGGCGGCGACGGCGGTTCCGTGTGGCTGGAGGCGGAGGAGTCCCTCAATACCCTGATTGACTACCGCTTCAAGCGTAAATTCAAGGCCCAGAACGGTCAGCCCGGTTCCGGGCGCAACTGTTCTGGCACCAAGGGCGAAGACCTGGTGATGCCGGTACCCGTGGGCACCACCGTGGTGGATATGGATACCCACGAGGTGCTGGGCGATCTTACCAGGGCCGGTCAGCGGCTGAAGGTGGCCCAGGGTGGCTTTCACGGGCTGGGTAACACCCGTTTCAAATCCTCGGTCAACCGGGCACCCCGGCAAACGACTAAAGGCTCCGAGGGTGAGTTGCGTAATTTGCGGCTGGAGCTCAAGGTGCTGGCGGATGTGGGTCTTCTGGGTATGCCCAATGCAGGCAAGTCCACCTTTATCCGCTCTGTGTCCGCAGCCCGTCCCAAGGTGGCGGATTACCCGTTTACGACGCTGGTGCCCAATCTGGGTGTGGTCAGCGTGCAGGCTCACCAGAGCTTCGTGATTGCAGACATCCCGGGCCTGATCGAAGGGGCGGCGGAAGGCGCGGGTCTGGGCATCCGCTTCCTCAAGCATCTGGTGCGTACCCGTCTGTTGCTGCACCTGGTGGATGTGGCTCCCTATGATGGCTCCTCGCCGGTGGCCTGTGTGCGGGCCATTGAGCACGAACTGGAAAAATTCAGTGAAACCCTGGCGGGCCGCGAGCGCTGGCTGGTGCTTAACAAGGTGGACATGCTGCCGGAAGACGAGCGGGAGCAGGTGTGTTCGGATATTGTCAGCCAACTGGGTTGGGAAGGGCCGGTTTACCGCATCTCCGCTCTGAGTGGCGAAGGTACCAAGGACCTTACCCAGGCAGTGATGCGCTGGGTGGAAGATCAGGCGGAAGAGGAAGCATCCAACCCTGACTTTGCCGAGCGGGAAGCCGAGCGCCGCCGGGCCATGGATGAAGAGGCCCGCGAAGGTATAGAAGAAGAGAAAGCGGCACGACGGGCGGCCCGTGAAGACGACGAAGATGATGATGACGACGATTATGACGTGGAAGTCGTCTACGCCCCGGAATAACAGCGGATAAAAAGAGACGTGTTGGCAACCTATGAGTGAACGTGTGCGGTTGCGCCGGGCCCGTCGCCTGGTGGTTAAAATTGGCAGTGCCCTGCTGACCAACGATGGCAAGGGTCTGGATGTGCCTGCGCTTGGCCAGTGGGTGGACCAGATGGCTGCGCTGCTCGGCGAGGGCGTGGAACTGGTGATTGTTTCCTCCGGTTCGGTAGCCGAAGGCATGAGCCGGCTTGGCTGGAGCGAACGCCCGAAGCAGATCCACGAGCTCCAGGCCGCGGCCGCTGTCGGCCAGATGGGGCTGGTGCAGACCTGGGAAGCCCAGTTTGCCCGCCACGGCATTCACACCGCCCAGGTGTTGCTGACACACGACGATCTCTCTGACCGCAAACGCTACCTGAACGCCAGAAGCACACTCCGGGCCCTGCTGGACGTGGGGGTGGTACCCATCGTCAACGAAAACGATACGGTGGTCACCGACGAAATCCGTTTCGGCGATAACGATACCCTCGGTGCCCTGGTGACCAATCTGATTGATGCCGACGGTCTGCTGATTCTTACCGATCAACTGGGGCTGTTTGATGCGGACCCCCGTGGCAATCCGGATGCCCGCCTGATCGAAGAGCGGCCGGCGGCGGATCCGGCGCTGGATGTCATGGCCGGCGGCAGTGCCGGTGCGTTGGGGCGTGGTGGCATGCAGACCAAACTGCGGGCCGCCCGCCTGGCCGCCCGGTCCGGTGCTTTTACCGTGATTGCCGGTGGTCGTATCGAGCAGGTGATTCCCAGCCTGCGTCGCGGCGACGTGGTGGGTACCCTGTTACTGCCAGAGCAGGAGCGACTCGCAGCCCGTAAGCAGTGGCTGGCCAGCCACCTGCAAACCCGTGGCACCCTGGTGCTGGATGAGGGGGCGGTACGGGTATTGAAGAAAGGTGGTCGTAGTCTGCTGCCTGTGGGGGTGCGTTCCGTCTCCGGTCGTTTCCGGCGGGGTGAAATGGTGTCCTGTACCGACGAGCAGGGCCGGGAAGTGGCCCGCGGCCTGGTCAATTATGATGCGGACGATGCCCGTGCTATTGCGGGACGCTCCAGTGACTCGATTGCGGATATTCTCGGTTACGTTTCCGGAGAGGAAATGATTCACCGGGATAATATGGTCATTTCGGGCCATTAAGCGACCTGGTGCATGGTTTGTGTTTCCGTTTGTGCTGAACTGTAAAATCTTACTGTTCTGGGCCCTTCCTGCCTTGCCTGATCCTGCAGGCTGCTGATAAAACAATAATCTAGCTTGCGAGTTTTTTGTACCGCTACCCGCGCCGGGTATGCCGGATTTGTTCGTCAGCATGGGGCGAGGCATTGAGCAAACGATTGAAGGGGTTGTCCCTGGAGTACCTGCTGGACTGGAATGCTTGTGAAAAAGCGACCATGCAGTCCATCCTGACAATTCCCCTGTTTGGCTTTTTCATGTTCTGGGTCTGGGCGACCTGGCACTTTACCGACTTCGGGCAGACCTACTTTCGCCAGGAAGGGGTGCGGCTTAACCTGCTGGTTGGCTCCATCGGCGTGGTGGGCTGGTTCATTCTCAGCGCTGTGGGTCTCTGGTTGCGCGCCCGGAAGCGGAATTCCTCGCGGTTCGTCACGGTGATGGTGCTGTACTACGGCATCTCCCTGGTGCCCCTGGCCTATACCATCGGAATATTTACGCCCCTGACCGGTGTTGTGCTGGTGGGCGCTCCGCTGGTGGGCTTTATCATGTTCGGCTTTCGCGATGTCATGTGGTCCTTCGGCCTGAACCTGCTTGGCCTGGCGATACTGTCCACGCTCACCTCCCTGGGTATCATTCCCTATGCGCCGCTGTTCTCCTTCGAGATGGGCCTGGCGTATAACTCCGAGCCCTACTGGATGCTCAGTCAGCTTGCCTGTGGCGTGCCGTTTATCGTGACCGCCTTCGGCATTACCTACAGTCTGCTTACCCGCTGGCACGCCCGGGAGGCGGAAGCCCTGAAAATGTCCCTGACGGATTACCTGACCGGCGCGTCCAACCGCCGTGCGGTACTGGATGTGATTGAGGGCGAGCTCACCAGTGTCCGCAAGGACAGTCGGCCGTTTGTGGTGGCGATACTCGACCTGGACCATTTCAAGCAGATCAACGATTCCCATGGGCATGAAGTGGGGGATCGGGTGCTGGTCGCCGTGGTGCGCTGCCTCGAAGACGCCCTGCGGGATACCGACAGTGTGGGTCGTTATGGGGGTGAAGAGTTTGTGCTGGTGCTGCCCGGTACCGATGGCCCCACGGCAATCCAGGTCATCGAACGGGTACGCAAGGCGATGAGCGAGCTGCGCTTTGATGTGGGCGAAGATACGGAAATCGGCGTTTCAGCCAGTTTCGGGCTCTATGTGGTGGAAGGGGAGCCGGGGTCGCCGCAGCCGTCCATGGAGGATCTGCTGATGTGGGCAGATGAGGCTCTGTACGAAGCAAAGGCCTGCGGCCGGGATTGCTTCAGGATCTGGCAGCCGGACTCGGGCAATGCCGGCGGGGAAGATGTGCAGACACAAAAAACCCCGCGCTCCGGCGGGGTTTCCTGCTAACCGTGAACAGTCCGGATCAGGCTTTCAGGGCCTTGATGCGGGTGTTCAGACGGCTCTTGGTGCGGGCAACCTTGTTCTTGGCGAAGATGCCCTTGTTGACCATGCTGTCCATGATCGGCTGGGCTTCCTTCAGTGCCGCTACGGCTTCATCGTGGTTGCCGGCTTCAATCTTGGACTGAACCTTCTTGATGTAAGTACGCGCCATGGACCGCAGGCTGGCGTTGTGCTTGCGGTTCTTCTCGTTCTGACGTGCGCGCTTCTTCGCTTGTGGGGAATTTGCCACCGTTTGACTCCTGAAAGTACTTGAATGCGTTACTGTGTATTGGGTTTGGGAGCATGACCAGCAACTCCCGATAATCGCGGGCGCGCCATAAATCAGCGCGTCGGAATAAATGACGCGGAACTATGCCGCCAATAAGCCTTAATGTCAAGACTGGCGGCGGCCTGCTGCGGTATTCCCGTAACCCTGTGGTAAACTTCCGGCTTTTCCACTCACCGCGGGTTTTGAGCCGGCCTTTTATGTCTGCAGAACCATCCGATAGCCAATCCCCTGGAAAGCCGGTGCCCGCCGCCCCCGGATTGCTCCGTTCCTCCGGCCTGGTGGGCATGATGACCATGCTGTCCCGGGTGCTGGGCCTGATCCGGGATATGGTGATTGCCCGGTATTTCGGGGCAGGGTCCGGGGCGGATGCTTTCTTTGTCGCCTTCAAGATTCCCAACTTCCTGCGCCGGTTGTTTGCCGAGGGGGCCTTCGCCCAGGCGTTTGTGCCGGTGCTGTCCAATTACCGGGAAACCCGCTCCATCAATGAGGTAAGGGGGCTGGTGAATGCGGTGGCCGGCTCATTGGGGCTGGTGCTGCTGGGTGTGACTCTGGTGGCAATGCTGGGTGCGCCGCTGCTCACTGCCGTATTCGCGCCGGGGTTTCTGGGTGACGACATCCGCTTTGGCCTGGCCAGCGATATGCTGCGGATTACCTTTCCCTATCTGTTGTTGATATCCCTGACCGCCTTTGCCGGGGCCATCCTCAACAGTTATGACCGTTTCGCCGTGCCGGCGTTTACCCCGGTGATTCTCAATCTGGCGATGATCGGTGCCGCGGTGTTTCTCACTCCGCTGATGGATACGCCGGTGATGGCGCTGGCCTGGGGTGTGTTCATTGCCGGTGCCCTGCAGCTGTTCTTCCAGTTGCCATTCCTGATGCGTCTGGGGCTGATGCCCCGGCCAAGGGTGGATTACCGGCATGAAGGTGTCAGCCGTATTCTGAAACTGATGGCACCGGCCATGTTCGGGGTGTCGGTCAGTCAGATCAACCTGCTGCTGGATACGGTGCTGGCTTCGTTCCTGCAGACCGGCAGTGTCTCCTGGCTGTATTACTCGGACCGGCTGTCGGAGCTGCCCCTGGGGGTATTTGCCATCGCCATCGGCACGGTGATTCTGCCCAGCCTGTCCCGCAAACACGCCGCTGCTTCGGCGGACCAGTTTGCCGCCACACTGGACTGGGCAGTGCGCTGTGTCCTGCTGATTGGTCTGCCCGCCGCGCTGGCGCTGGTGCTGCTGGCGGAGCCATTGATTGCCACCCTGTTCCATTACGGGGAAGTGACCGACCGGGATGTGGCCATGTCCGCCCAGAGCCTGCGGGCCTACTCGGCGGGGCTGCTGGCCTTTATGTTGATTAAGGTGCTGGCCCCCGGCTTTTTTGCCCGGGAGGACACCAAAACCCCGGTGAAGATCGGCATCATCGCCATGGTGGCCAATATGGTCTTCAATCTGGCGTTGATCGTGCCGCTGGCCCATGCGGGGCTGGCGCTGGCAACCGCCTTGTCCGCGTGGCTTAACACGCTGCTACTGTGGCGCGGGCTGATCCGTGAAGGAGCCTGGCGCAGTCAGTCCGGCTGGCCGGTTTTTATGCTCCGGCTGGGGCTTGCCAATGCAGTGCTGGCGGGGGTGATCCTGTGGCTCAATCCGCCGGTAGCGGACTGGCTCTCCGCCGGCGGGTTGGAGCGCAGCCGTGATATGGCGGTGCTGGTGGCGGCCGGGTTGTTCGGTTACTTCGCCACCCTCGCCCTGGCGGGCGTGCGGATAAGACATTTCCGCCAGAGGTAGGTTATAATCGCGCGTTTTCTCGACACTGAAACCCACGCTGGCAATCTGAAGGATCGCAGTACATGCGTCTGATCCGGGGGCTGACCAACCTCAAACAACTGTCCGGGCAGGAGTCGTCGCCGTTGGCGAATGGCTGTGTGGCCACGATCGGCAATTTTGACGGGGTGCACCGGGGGCATCAGACCATCATTGAACAGGTGGCCAGAAAGTCCGCAGAGTTGGGTGTTCCGTCGGTGGTCATGATCTTCGAGCCCCAGCCCCGGGAGTACTTCCAGGGCCGTGTGGCCCCGCCGCGGCTGACCGGCTTCCGGCAGAAATTCGAGGCGCTGCTGGCGGCGGGCATCGACATGGTGCTGTGCATCCGGTTCAACGAGCAGTTCCGCAGTTATACCGCCATGGGTTTTATCGATGACGTGTTGCTCGACGGGCTGGGTGTGCGACATCTGGTGGTGGGGGACGACTTCCGTTTCGGTTGCGACCGGGCGGGCGATTTTGCCCTGCTCAGCTCGGTGGGCAGCAAGGAAGGTTTTTCCGTCGAGAACACCCGCACCGTGACGGTGGACGGGGAGCGAATCAGTAGCAGCCGTATCCGGGATTGTCTGGCGCAGGGCTGGCTGGAAGAGGCGGAGCAGTTGCTGGGCCACCCTTACCGAATCCGCGGACGGGTCGTTTACGGCCGGCAACTGGGGCGCAAGCTGGATGCTCCCACGGCGAATGTGCTGTTACCACAGATGCCCGCCCTGGAAGGGGTGTATGTGGTGGCCTGTACCCTGGAGTCCGGCCAGACCCTGGATGGCGTTGCCAATATCGGCCTGCGCCCCACGGTAGATGGCAAACAGCCCTCCCTGGAGGTGCACCTGCTGGACTTTTCCGGCAGTCTTTACGGTCAGCATATCGAGACCGTATTCCGCCACCGGTTGCGGGGAGAAATCCGGTTTGATTCCATTGACGACCTGAAGGCGCAGATTGCCCGGGATTTTGACGACGGGCGGGCCTGGATTGCCGCCAACGGCTCCATGAAATAGCGATACAACCAACTGACCACTGACCAGAGAGCACGCACACAGACCATGAGCGACTACAAGCACACACTGAATCTGCCGGAAACCGCCTTCCCCATGCGCGGCAACCTGGCCAAGCGTGAGCCGGACATGCTCAAGCGCTGGCAGGACATGGACCTGTACGGCAACCTGCGCAAGCAGCGTGAAGGCCGGGACAAGTTCATCCTCCACGATGGCCCTCCCTACGCCAACGGCAGCATTCATATTGGTCATGCGGTCAACAAGATTCTCAAGGACATGATCGTCAAGTCCCGTGGTTTTATGGGCTTTGATGCACCCTACGTGCCCGGCTGGGACTGCCACGGCCTGCCCATCGAACACAAGGTGGAGCAGGAAATCGGCAAGGCCGGCGACAAGGTGGATTACAAGACCTTCCGCCAGGCGTGCCGTGACTACGCAACAAAACAAATTGCCGGGCAGAAAGAAGACTTTATCCGCCTGGGTGTCATGGGTGAATGGGATAAGCCGTACCTCACCATGGACCCGAAGGTGGAAGCCGGCATCGTCCGGGCGCTGGGCAAGATCGTTGAAAAGGGCCATCTGGTGCGTGGCTTCAAACCGGTTTACTGGAGCGTGGTGGGTCAGTCCGCGCTGGCAGAAGCCGAGGTGGAGTACCAGGACAAGACCTCCACCCAGATTGATGTGCGCTTTACCGCTGTGGAGCAGGACAAGGCCCTGGCTGCCTTTGGTGGCGACCAGGGCGAGGGCCCTGTGTCCGTAGTGATCTGGACCACGACCCCCTGGACCATCCCTGCGAACCAGGCGGTGTCCCTCAATGCCGAGCTGGAATACAGCCTGGTGCAGGTGGATGCAGGGCAGGGCGCAGAGCGCATGATCCTGGCCACCGAAATGGTCGAAGGCATCATGGACCGCTGGGGTGTCGAGAACTTTGAAATGCTCGCACACTGCACAGGGGCAGACCTGGAAAAGCTTAAGCTGCAGCACCCTGTGTATGACAAGCAGGTGCCGCTGATCCTGGGTGACCACGTCTCTCTGGATGCCGGTACCGGTGCGGTGCACACGGCCCCCGACCATGGTATGGAAGACTTTGAAGTGGGAAAGGCCTACGGCATCGGCACCATCAGCCTGGTACAGGCGGACGGCACCTACACCAGTGCCGCAGGCGAGTTTGCCGGCGTGCATGTCTACAAAGCCGACGGGCCGGTGTGTGAGGCACTGCAGCGGGAAGGCAAGCTGGTTCACTCCGAGAAATTCAGCCACAGCTATCCCCATTGCTGGCGCACCAAGACCCCGCTGATCTACCGGGCGACCCCCCAGTGGTTCATCAGCATGGACAAGAACAACCTGCGGGCCGATGCCCTGGAAGCTATCAAGGGCGTGCGCTGGGTACCGTCCTGGGGCCAGAATCGAATCGAGGCCATGTTCGAGCAGTCCCCGGACTGGTGTATCTCGCGCCAGCGCACCTGGGGCGTGCCGATCACCCTGTTCGTCCACAAGGAAACCCAGGACCTGCACCCGGACACCAGCGCACTGATCGAAAAGGCCGCCCAGGCCATCGAGAAAGACGGCATTGATGCCTGGTACGACCTGGATCCGGCCGACCTGCTGGTCAGCGATGCCGACCAGTACGAGAAAGTGACCGATACCCTGGACGTGTGGTTCGACTCCGGTGTCACCCACGAATCCGTGCTGCGCCCGCGCCCGGAACTCGGCCAGTTCCCGGCGGATATGTACCTGGAGGGCAGTGACCAGCACCGCGGCTGGTTCCAGTCCTCCCTGAAAACCTCCATCGCCATGAACGGCGTGGCACCGTACAAGCAAGTGCTGACCCACGGCTTCACCGTGGACGGCAACGGCCGCAAGATGTCCAAGTCCCTGGGTAACGTGATCGCGCCCCAGGAAGTGATGAACGAGCTGGGTGCCGACATCCTGCGCCTGTGGGTCGCCGCCACCGATTACAGCGGCGAGATGACCGTATCCAAGGACATCCTCAAGCAGACCGCGGACGGTTATCGCCGTATCCGCAACACCGCCCGCTTCCTGCTCAGCAACCTCACCGGGTTCGAGCCGGAGCAGCACAGCGTGGCCCCGGACGACATGATCGCCCTGGACCGCTGGATGGTGGATCGCGCCCTGGAGCTGCAGCAGGAACTGGATCAGGATTACCAGAACTACGCCTTCCTGCGGGTCTACCAGAAGGTGTACAACTTCTGTGAAGCCACACTGGGCGGCTTCTACCTGGACATCATCAAGGATCGCCAGTACACCACCCAGGCCGACAGCCTGGCCCGGCGCTCCTGCCAGACAGCCCTGTTCCATGTGGCGGAAGCCCTGGTGCGCTGGATCGCGCCGATCCTGAGCTTTACCGCTGACGAAATCTGGCAGCACCTGCCTGGCAATCGCAGTGAGACCGTCTTCTACGAGACCTGGTACGACGGTCTGACCGCCCTGGCGGAGAATTCGGAGCTGGGCCGGGATTACTGGCGGCGCATCTACGATGTGAAAGAAGCCGTCAACAAACGCCTGGAAGAGGCCCGTGGCCGTGGCGACATCAAAGGCTCACTCACCGCCGAAGTCACCCTCTATTGCGAAGGCGACCTGGCGGCAGACCTGAAGCATCTGGGCGAGGAACTGCGCTTCGTACTGATTACCTCCAAAGCAGAAGTGCGTCCGGTGAGCGAAGCCGACGGCGCAGAGCCAACCGACCTGGAAGGCCTGATGGTCAAGGTGACCCGCTCCGGCAACACCAAGTGCGAGCGCTGCTGGCACCACCGTCCGGACGTTGGGCAGAACGATCAGTACGGCGACCTGTGCGGCCGCTGCGTCACCAACGTGGAAGGCCAGGGCGAAACCCGCACCTACGCCTGATACCGGAGCAACCATGGAAACGGCCATGAACAACACGCAAACCGCTGACGGCAAACTCCGCTGGCTCTGGCTCTCTGTGCTGGTGATTGCCCTGGACCTGGGCACCAAGGCCCTGGCCACCGCCATGCTCACCTACGCCGAGCCGGTGGCGGTCATGCCCATGTTCAACTTCACCCTGCTGCACAACACCGGCGCGGCGTTCAGCTTCCTGGCCGGTGCCGACGGCTGGCAGCGCTGGTTCTTCGTGGCCCTGGCCGCGGTGGTCAGCGTGGTCCTGGTGATCTGGCTGAAAAACCTAAAACGGGAAGAGACATGGACGGCTATCGCCATTGCCCTGATCCTTGGCGGAGCCATCGGCAATGTCTATGATCGCGTGGTGCACGGCTACGTGGTCGACTTTCTGCACGTCTACTGGCAGAACTGGCACTTCCCGGCCTTCAATATCGCCGACACCGCCATCACCATCGGTGCCGGGATGATGATCCTGGACATATTCCGCAAACCGGCCACGGACGGGGACGACAACAGGAGCGACAACAGCTGATGAACGACCTCCCCATCGACAAGGGCACCAAGGTAACCCTGCACTTCGCCCTCAAATTCACCGACGGCCAGATCGTGGACTCCACCTTTGAAAAGGAACCGGCCACCCTGGAAATCGGCGACGACAACCTCCCGGAAAACTTCGAAGCCTACCTGCTGGGTCTCAAAGCCGGCGCCCGTGAAACCTTCGAAGTGCCCCCGGAAAAAGCCTTCGGCCAGCACAACCCCAGCAACGTGCAAAGCTTCAAACGCCACGAATTCAGCGCCGACATGGTGCTGGAACCCGGCGTAGTCGTTTCCTTCGCCGATGCCCGCCAGCAGGAACTGCCGGGCGTGGTCAGCCGGGTGGAAGGGGATGAAGTGGACGTGGACTTTAACCACCCGCTGTCCGGGCGTACACTGATTTTCGAAGTGGAAATTATTGATGTGGAGCCTGCCGGGGCCACTCACTGATTCGTTCGGTACGAGTTGCAGGTTAGACAGATAGTGAGCCGGGGGTGGAGGGGGCTGTTTTCGGGACCGTCTCTGGCCAAGGATGGCCAGAGCCGAGCCCTACAGGGACGTATTCACGGGCGTGTCCCGAAAACAGCCCCCTCCACCGTCGGCGGGCGACATACTCCAACACATTCCGGATCATAAGATGCAAATCAAACTGGCAAACCCCAGAGGCTTCTGCGCCGGCGTAGACCGCGCCATAGAAATCGTAAACCGCGCCCTGGATGTCTACGGTGCCCCCATCTACGTACGCCACGAAGTCGTCCACAACAAATTCGTCGTGGACAACCTCCGCAACCGCGGAGCCATCTTCGTGGACGAACTCCACGAAGTGCCGGACGACAAACTCGTCATCTTCAGCGCCCACGGAGTCTCCCAGGCTGTCCAGAATGAAGCCGCCGAACGGGGCCTCAAAGTTTTCGATGCCACCTGTCCGCTGGTCACCAAAGTGCACCTGGAAGTCATGCGCTACAGCCGGGATGGTCGGGAATGCGTACTGATCGGCCACCACGGCCACCCGGAAGTCGAAGGCACCATGGGCCAGTACGATGCGAGTAACGGTGGAGCCATCTACCTGGTCGAAGATGAAGCCGATGTAGAGAAGCTGGAAGTCAAAGATCCCACGAAGCTCTCCTACGTCACCCAGACCACCCTCTCCATGGACGACACCGCCCGGGTGATTGATGCCTTGCGCGCCCGCTTCCCCCAAATCCAGGGCCCCCGCAAGGACGACATCTGCTACGCCACCCAGAACCGCCAGGATGCCGTCAAACAACTGGCCGGCGACTGCGATCTTATGCTTGTAGTAGGCTCCCCCAACAGTTCCAACTCCAACCGCCTGCGGGAACTGGCCGAACGCATGGGCACCCCCGCCTACCTGATCGACGAGGCCGGCCAGATTGACCCTGCCTGGCTGGAAGGCAAGCAGTCCGTCGGCGTAACCGCCGGAGCCTCCGCCCCCGAAGTGCTGGTAAATGACGTAATCAGCCGCCTGCGGGAACTGGGTGGCCAGACCCCGGAAGAGATTGATGGCCGGGAAGAAAATATTGTTTTCTCCATGCCCCGCGAGCTGCGCATTGATGCGGTGAACGTGGGCTGATAGTTCTTCCGAAAGCCCTGCTGAGGCGCAAGCCGGCGGGGCATTATTCATAGCCTCCACTTTATGCCTAGCATCTGCATTTTGTGACTTTTGTCACGAAACGCCTTGTCCCTGTGCCGCTTATCCTCCGATAAAAACCGCTTGTCGCATCCCTGTGGCGGGGTGGTTAACCTGTAGTTAATCTTGTATCAAGTCAGACTGGAAGAGAACTATGAGGATGTGGCGCAGAAACTCCGGCTTTACGTTGATTGAACTGATGATTGTGGTGGCTCTGATAGCCATTATCGCCACCGTCGCCGTGCCCAGTTTTCAAGGGCTGGTTGAAAGTAATCGTCAGAAATCCACCACCAATTCGGTTCTCGGCATATTGAACTTTGCCCGCTCCGAAGCTGTTCGGCGTGGTGAGCCTGTGGAGGTCAGGGCTGTTGATGGTTCGCTACAGAACGGTCTTGAAGTGGTCTACACGGAAGATGATGGCACCGAGAATATCCTCAGGACAACCGACCCGATGCCGGGTTCCGTAACGTTGTCGCTGGACTCCGGTGACATGCCGGTTTTCCGGGGCGATGGCATGAAAAACCGTGAAAATCATGGGAAATCCCAACTCTCAATCTGCCCCGGAAATGGCAAGGATGGAGAGTTGATTGTGGTTAATGCCGGTGGGCAGACCAACCGCGCAAGCGGCATCAGCTGTCCCTGAAATAGGGCCGGGAAGAGTTTCAGTAACTTGTTCAGGGTGATGACTATGAACAGAACACAACGCGGACTGACCATGATCGAAGTGCTGGTTGCACTGCTGGTGCTGGCCGTTGGTTTGTTAGGGGTTGCCGGTATGCAGACGGTTTCCATGCAGCAGACCCAGGGTGCTGATCGTCGTTCGGTCGCCGTTCTGCACGCGCAGACCATGGCAGACGAAATCCGCTCGAATAGGGGGATGCCGACAGCCGGCACCGAGGCCGACTGGCTGGCGGCGGTTAAAGAGGACCTGGGTGATGATGCCACCGCGGATGTCACGACAGTAGTGGCAGATCAATCGGCCAAGGTTACGCTGACCTGGACTGCGCGTAAGACCCAATGGGATGAGATTCCTGAAGGCCAGGAAGGGTCTGAGGAAGATCTTCTGAACCACAACAAGTTTGAAGTGACGGTGAGGTACGCAAAATGAAGCCCATGCCAACGCTGAATCGAAACCAGCAGGGCCTGTCGATTATCGAATTGATGATCGCACTTCTGCTGGGCTCCCTCTTGACTGTTGGAATGGTGCAGATCTTTACCTCCAACAGCCAGGCCTTTCAGATGTCAGAAGCCGTGGCCCGCTCTCAGGAATATGGTCGAATTGCTTCCGAGATGCTTAGCCGTGAAGTCCGCGGTGCCGGCTATTATGGATGTAACAGTCAGAATGTTGCCAACAATCTTGATATTGAGGAAGGCGATGAGAACTGGGATTTGTACGACTATGCCGGTGGTCCGGGGGTAAGCTCAATGGATGACTGGCGGCCTGGTGACGCAATTGATGGCACCGATATTCTCCACTTCAGTGGCATGGAGAGTTCCGGCATCGAGCTTTCGGTGACGGGGCCTCCCACTTCGGCCAGCTATGATGTCGCCGGTAAAGGAGGCAGGTCGCCTTCGAGCTTTCTGGCGAGCGGGGATGTGATTGCCATTTCAGACTGTCAAGGCACTGACATTGCTCAGATTACTAACATTGTGGATGGAGGCGACTCCCTCGCAGTCAATATGGTGCTGAACTCCGGTAATAGTGAAACACCGGGTAACAACTATGAGGATAATATCTGCAGTAACACGGGCAATCAGGGCGCGGGCAACAACTGCCTGTCCAACGACTATGGAGAAGGCGCGCAGATCCTCAAGCCGTTCAAGCGCACCTATTACATCGGACCCAGTAGTGTTCGGATCGGTGAGCCTGCTCTGAAAATGGTCGAGTACATAGGAGCAAGCCCCACCACATTTGAGGTGGTTGAAGGGGTCATTGATTTGCAGGTGCGTTATGGCCTGTCTTCAGCACCTGAACAGGCCGTGAGTAGCTGGAAAGAAGCTGATGATATGGCGGACTCTGACTGGGCAGAGGTGCGGTCGGCGCGTGTGAGCATTCTGGTCCGTGGCGGTCCTGATAATTTGTTTGATGACAAAGCGACGGTTTGCTTCCCGGCCTGGACTGACTGTTCCGGCGGCGACAACTACACAGCAACCGACAACCGCATGTACCGGGTATATTCCTTCACTACCAACGTGCGTAACAGCTCTAGCTGAGGAGGCACATAATGACTATGCAAAGACAAAAAGGTGTCGCCCTCCTGATGTCGCTGGTGATCCTGCTGGTGCTGTCCCTGCTGGCGACTTCATCCATGCAGAATTCAATCATGCAGGAGCGTATGTCCACATCAAGCCGCGAGGGGTTGCTGGCCCTTGAAGCAGCGGAGGCAGCTCTGCGTGAAGTGGAAGAAGATCTGGAGGGGCTCACCTCTCTTAACGGGTTTGGCAGTAGTAACGGGATGCACGATAAGGGAGATGCTCCGGCAGTGTTTGATAGCGCAACCTGGACGACGGATTCGAAGTCTCTTTCAGCGAGTGAAGTCGATGGCATCACGCCCCGTTATTTCGTTGAGTATCGGGGGCCTGTCAGCCTGACCGCTGACGCTGCTAGCGGTGGCGGCGCAGGCGCTTTCATTGTGAACCTTAATTTCGAAGGTAAAGGCAAGCTTGGCGGTGGCGGCGGCGCTGCCGGCACGGCTGGCCCAGGAGGTGCTGATCTCACGGGGAAAGCGGAATCCATGCGTATCGTGGTGATGGCTCAGGGCCCATCGGATCAGAGCCGGAAAATTATTGAGGCCTATTATTTTGTCAGTGCCGGGAACTTCGAGTCTGAAGGGTGAGGGTGATACCGATGTTTAAACAAATGAAACTCAAAATGCTTGTTGCCGGAATGGTGCTGGTACTTCCTACTGCCGGCTGGGGTGAGGTGAACTTCGCCCAGAAACCTTTGGCGGCAGGTGGTGGGGTAGACCCGAACCTGATGTTTATGCTGGATGACTCCGGTTCGATGCGCTGGGGGTTTATGCCGGACGAGTTGATGGGAGGGCGGAATCTCGGCGATTGCGTGAGCTACGTCGATTACGGTGGTGACGGCTTCTGTGCGATGAATGTCGGTGATCGTTCTCAGCTTCTTAGCCCCACATACAATAAGTTGTACTACAATCCGGATGTGACGTACGAGCCTCCATTGAAAGCAGATGGCACCTCTTATCCGGACTCGGACTTCTACAACGCCCGTATCGACGGGTTTGATAACAGCTCAGCCCAGGTGAACCTGAACACAAACTATCGGGCTGTCATGGATGATTACTATTACTATGGAAGATGGAACGGAAACTGGATATACGGTTTCACGGTAAGCCCCTATGCGAACGCCACCCAGGCATTTTATCTGGACTGGACAGAGGGCTGCAGTGATCCGGACAGCTTCAGCTGTTATACGCAGGTATCAATTACGGACGATGCTGGCAGGCAGAATTTCGCCAACTGGTATTCCTACTACCGCACGCGGGAAATGGCCGCGAAATCCGGTATCGGCACGGTCTTCGCCAACCAGGATTTGAGCATGGATTTCCGGCTTGGCTGGGGGCTGATCAACCAGGGGCGGAATACTGTGGACGATGCGTCCAGTATCCGCGGCGTTCAACAGGGTGTGAGGCCGTTTGAGGACGTTCGGTCCGACTTTCTGAGCTGGCTCTATAACGGCAGTGCCAGTGGCTCAACACCCCTGCAAAGAGCGCTGGAAGGTGCCGGGCAGTATTACGAGAACAGTCGTCGTGCCTGGCTGGATGATCCCGCCGGGTCGGATGTGACGAGCAACCCGGCAAGGGAATGCCGGATTGCCGCAACGATGCTCATGACGGATGGGTATTATAATACTGGTGATAGTTATGATCCGGATCTCACCGAGAACGCGGACAACTTTAGCAGTGAAGAAAATATAACTAATGGTGCCGGCGATTCGGGACGATATATTGCTGAACCGCCCTTCAGTGACAACGTGACCAGCCGTGTGACGCTGGCGGATATCGCTGCTTACTACTGGAAGCGTGATCTCAGGGAAGATATCGATAACTATGTGCCGACCGTTGAGGCGGTTGAAGACACGAACAGCATTGGAATACGCGAGACCGTAGGAGATCCAGCTTTTTGGCAGCACATGATGACTTATGGCATCGGCTTTGGTGTTGAAGGGACTGTGTCCCGTAATGATGCCGTTAGCGCAGTGCTTGATGGCACAGCCATTGACTGGTGGGGTGGTGATGGAGATGAGGACAAGATCAATGATCTTCTCCATGCCTCCATGAATGGTCGGGGAGACTTCTTCAGCGCTGCCGATCCCGCGACGTTTCAAAGTGAACTGGAAGGTCTTCTGGACCAGTTCCTGGGTACGTCCGGCTCTGCTACAGGTCTTGATTTTAACGTAGCGAACATTAAAGAAGAAGAAGCCTCTAAACCCCTTTCCTTTTTTGCTTCCTTTGAGCCGAATGGCTGGAGCGGTGAACTTGAGGCAGTAACACTGGAAGTTGGAGAAAATGGTCTGCCAGTGGAGGCCGACCCGGGAGATAATGAGGGCTGGCTTGCGAGCCAGAGACTGGCGGGTATCGATTTCGCAGAGCGAACGGTACTGACATATGACGGGAGTGCCGGTGTCCCGTTCCGTTGGGGTAACCTGACAGAGCTTCAGGAAGACGATCTTGAGTTCGGTGATGCCTCTCTGGCCCCGTTGCGCGTCGATTATCTGCGAGGCAAACGCAAGGCGGTGATTGAATCGGATAACGAGGGCAAGGGACGGTTCTTCCGTGACCGCTCCTCGTTGCTCGGTTCCATCGTGAACTCCACGCCTCGCTATGTGGGACCGCCCGATTCGGGGTGGCCTAACACTGTTGATTTCGCGGATTATGTTAATTTTGTAAACGATAATCGGGATCGCACCCCGGTGGTTTATGTCGGTGCCAACGACGGTATGCTGCATGGCTTCCGAACAGAGGATGACACGTCAAGCACCGGGGAAGATGCACCTCAGGCTGGTGATGAAGTTCTGGCTTATGTGCCGTCTTTTGTTTCATCTACAGCGGAAGAGGAAGGGCTACATTACCTCACGCAGCCGGGTTTTGAGCATCGCTACTATGTGGACCTCAACCTGGAAGTAGTGGATGTTTATACCAAAGGTCGCAGAAATGGTGGGAACGGGATTACCAGCAACCCAGACTGGCGTACGGTGCTGATTGGCGGTGCCCGTGCCGGGGCAAAAGGCATTTTCGCTCTGGATATCACCAACCCGGACAATTTTTCAGAAGGCAACGCTGCGCAGACTGTGCTTTGGGAATTTACCCATCCGAAGCTCGGTTACCTGCTTGAGCCCCCGGAAATTGCGGTGATGGAATGGCCAGATGGTGAGAAACGCTGGACGGCTTTTGTGCCGAGCGGCTACAACAGCGGAAGCACAGGCTTCTTCATGCTGGATCTTGAGGGCGGTCTGGATGGTGAGTGGACTTCCGGTGACTACATGTACCACGAGTTTGATGCTTCAGGTTCCGGCCTCTCGCCATTGACGGTGGTTGATCATCTGGGCGGTAGTGAACCATATAAAGGAGATTATTTGGCGGACCGCATATATGCGGGCGATCTTGACGGCAATCTTTGGGTTGCCAAGCGTACTGAAACTGGAATGGAAACTGCCTACGAATACGCGGGTGCCAAGGTTCCTTACTTCCGAACATCGCAGCCTATAACGTCAGCGCCGGCCATTACTATCGGTGCGGCCTCGACGGGTGACCCTGATATTCAGGTCATGTTCGGCACCGGTAAATATCTGGATTATGGCGATGTGTCGGACACCAGTGACCAGTATTTCTTCAGTATCTGGGATTCGGCAACGCCTACTAATCCTGATCCGTTGCCGCGAACAGTTGCCGATCTGGAAACGGCAACGCTAACGCCGGGCTCCGTTAGTATTGGTGGAAACAGTCGCACGGGACTCACGATATCAGGTGATCCGGTGGATCTGGATACCCAGTACGGCTGGTATATGGAATTACCCGGGGATGGAGAGCGTATTGTCAACTATCCGGTTGTTCGTATGGATGAGAACGAGATTTCGTATGTTTATGTGAACACCCTGATTCCGGGTACGAACCCTTGCCTGGGTGGTGGCGATGGTAATGTCCTGGGGTTTGAGGCTTTGCGGACTGAGTCTTCACTACGTGATCGGGGTGCAGCGTTTAAAGATGCTGACAAGGATGTTGCGGGCTTCACTGTTGGTAGCGCACCCTCCCAGCTGTCGATATGGGGTGATTTGATCGCCTATGGCACGGGAAGTGGTGGTAGCGGTTTTGTCGAACTACCTGAAATCGTCATCGGTCTCGGCCGCAAAGGCTGGCGCGAGATGACCGAATGATCAGCAACAGGACAAGTCGTATGAACAGAAGTAAAGCTACAGGTTTCACGCTGATCGAGCTGATGATCGTAGTGGCCATTATCGGGATCATTGCGGCGATAGCGTATCCGTCCTACCGCAATAACGTGATGGCTACCCATCGGGCCAACGCCCAGGCGGATCTGATGAAGCTGGCCCAGTGGATGGAGAGGAAGTACGTCCAGCAGGACTATTCCTATGAGGATGGGGGCGGTGCCCCCACCCTTCCACAGACCCGCTCACCGGCGGATGGAGCCAAGATGTATGATCTGTCCTTGTCAGGGGTTGGTAAAAACGCCTTCACCCTGCAGGCTGCCCCGGCGGGCGGTCAGACGGATGATCGTTGTGGTACGCTGACGCTGGATCAGGCTGGTAACAAGACTGCGACCAAGGGCGGCAGTGCGGTTTCTGATTGCTGGTAATCGCGTCCCGGCGGGCAGCGCGTTTAACAGCGCACAGGCTGCCCACCGGAATCTTCAGGGTACCCATCGCCATCCGTATCTCTTGTTACCCATGCTTTGCCGGTTATGGGTACGATAAAGTGAGCCGCTTTGGCGGTGTCTTCGATGTCGGGACACCAGGTGATGTTGCCAAGGTCGCTATACATCCTGCCGTTCGCGCGGTACTGGAAGTAACTGCGACTGAGAGAGCGCACTTTGAGTTCTCCTCGTTTAGGTGGCGGCACCACCCGGATGATCTGCTCCGCGTCATTGACCTTCCTGAGGTTCTTCGGGTCATAAAACAGCGTGACTGGCTTCGACCAGTCCCTACCACAGCGATTGTCGCTGTTCAGAGGACAGATAGTGACAACCCGCCCACCCAGCACCGCTTCCTGACGAGCCATGGCAAACATGGCCATTGTGTCGTTGATAACCGCCCGGCGCTGGCTCTTTTCGATGAGCGGTGAAAGGGAGGGTGACGCAAAGGCGGCGACAATGCCGATGATGGTAATGGCGAGTATAAGCTCAACAAGGGTCAGTCCCCGCTGACCGGAAGGTACTTTCATCCCTGAATCTCCTCGGGTTCCCGTCCTGGGAACCGTTATCCGTTTCTGACCGGCTACAGAGTTTAACCAACGAAAAATACCCGGATAAAGTGCAGGTTTCCTAAAACCCTGTAAGAAAAAACTTACTCCATCCCCAGCTTCTTCAACCGATACCGCAACGCCCGAAAGCTGATCCCAAGCCGTTTCGCTGCCGCGGTCTTGTTCCACCGGGTTGCTTCCAGTGCCTTCTCGATGGTCTGGCGCTCAATGGTTTCCAGGTAACCCTCCAGGTCGACCTCGCCATCCGGTACGGCGATATGGTCGTCCTGCTCACCGGTATCGTTGCTTCCGGTTCCGGGTGCCATGGGGGCATTGCCCATCTGCAGGTCGTCCGCGCCGATGCGGTCTTCCTCGCACAGGGTAAAGGCCCGCTCCAGGATGTTCTCCAGTTCCCTTACGTTGCCGGGGAAGCTGTAGTGCTTTAGTTTTTCGATGGCATCGGGGGTAAGGGAGGCTGGCGGGCATTCATACTCTTCAGCCAGGCGTTCCAGGATATGGCTGGCCAGCAGGGCAATGTCGTCCGGGCGTTCCCGCAGGGGCGGGACCGCCAGCTCGATGACGTTGATGCGGTAGAACAGATCCTGGCGGAATTCACCCTGGCGCACCAGTTCCGGCAGGTTACGGTGGGTGGCGCTGAGTATTCGCACATCCACCGGTATTTCCCGGCTGTCGCCCACCGGCCGTACGGCTTTTTCCTGGATGGCCCGCAGCAGTTTGACCTGCATGGCCATGGGCAGGTCCGCCACTTCGTCGAGGAACAGGGTGCCGCCGCTGGCATCCCGGAACATGCCCTCCTTGTTGTCGATGGCTCCGGTAAAGCTGCCTTTCTTGTGGCCGAAGAATTCACTTTCCATCAGCTCCGAGGGAATGGCACCGCAGTTCACCGCCACAAAGGGCTTGTCCCCCCTCGGTCCCTGGGAGTGGATCATCCGGGCGACCAGTTCCTTGCCGCTGCCGGATTCGCCGCTGATAAATACCGGGGCCTGGCTGCGAGCCAGTTTGCGTACCCGGCCGCGCAGTTTGCGGATCTCCTCGGACTGGCCCAGCAGCAGGCCCTGCTCGTCGTCCTGGGCGGCTGCCGGTTTCTCCGGTTCCGAGAGTTTCAGGGCGCTGTTGACTAGCTCCCGAAGGCGCGGCAGTTCCACTGGTTTGGAGACAAAATCAAAGGCACCGGCCTTCAGCGCTTCAATGGCGGTGTCCATGCTGCCGTAGGCGGTAATGACGGCAACCGGTGTGTTGGGGCAGTGTTGTTGCATCCATTGCACCAGCTCAATGCCATTACCGTCCGGCAGGTTCATGTCGGTCAGGCAAAGCTGGGGTGGGTTGTCGGCTAACTGCTGCTTGGCGCTGGCGACATTTTCAGCCGTGAGTGTGGCAATGCCCATACGGCTGAGGGTAATTTCCAGCAGGTCGCGGATGTCCGGCTCGTCGTCGACTATAAGGGCTGTCTGGCTGGTCATGTATTCCCTTTTTGTTCTGGCACTGGGGCTGTTGATGTCATTATATCAGCCGTCCGTGGTGCGCGAAGGTAATCCTGAAGCAGCATCCCGGTTCGCCGTCCTCAACCAGGGAGAGGTGGGCCTGGTTAGCCTCGCACAGTTCCCGGGCCAGATAAAGGCCAAGGCCGGTGCCGCTCTTGTCGGTGGTGAAGAAGGGTTCGAACACAGAAGTGCGGTCTTTCTCCGGGATGCCGGGGCCGTAATCCCGCACATCCAGATAGGCTCGCTCACCGTCCGTGGCGGTGCCGGTGCGTAGCTCCAGCAGGGGCTTGCCGCAGGCCTGTTTGCTGTAGCGCAGGCCGTTATCGCACAGGTTGACCAGCACCTGTTCTATCTGGCTGCGGTCAAACCGGGCGAAGGGCAGGTTGTCACCGGTGCTCAGTTGTATTTCGGCGTTTTCTCCGTCTTGATTCAGGCTTTGCAGGTAATCCTCCCGGAATTCGGTCAGCCACTGGTTCAGATCCACCAGATCACTGTTGGCGGCCCGCCGGCGGGAAAGGTCCAGCACGTTTTCGATGATGCTGTTTACCCTTCGTGAATGCCGTTTGATGATGTCCAGCATCTTGCGGTCGCCATTGTCCAGGGTGGGGGATTCTTCCATCAGCTGGGCAGCGTGACTGATGGCCCCCAGCGGGTTGCGGATTTCATGGGCGATACCGGCGGTCAGGCGGCCCAGGGAGGCCAGCTTCATCTGCTGGGCCTGCTGGGTGACCCGGCTCATGTCCTCGATAAAGATCAGGATCTGGTCACCCTGTTGCTGATCCAGTTGGGTGAAGTTGGCTTGCAGCAACGGAGAGGTGGGGGTGGGCTGGAAGGGTTCTGCCCGCTTGCCCGGTTCCTTCAGCCAGGTGTCCAGGCCGCGCTTGAGGGGGCCGGGCAGGCCCTGGCGATGGGGTACCTGGCCGTCCAGCTCCTGCCCCGGGAACAGCAGTTCCTCGGCAGCAGCGTTGGCCAGGCGGATCTGGCCGAAGCGGTCGGTCACCACAATGCCGGTGCGCATGCGCTGGATAATCTGCCGGTTGATCTGCTCCAGCTCGGCGATGCTGCGGGCCCGGGACAGGGCCAGCCGCTCACTGCGAATCATGCGCCGGGAGATGTACTGGATAAAAAAGGCGGTCGCGAAGTAGAGAATACCAAGGGAACCGGCCCGCACTATATCGTCGGCGGAGTGCCCCAGCCGCAACACTGACCAGATGGCGACGAAAAGCGAGAACAGCGCCGCCAGAGCCGCATAGAAAGTGCCCATCAGACCCGGGCTGAGGATGTTGCCGGCCGCCACCGCGACGATAATCAGGTTGGCCAGTCCGTTGGTAATACCACTGCTGGCGAACAGCAGCATGTGGATAAGCACCACATCCATCAGAATCGACAGGCTGATATGGCGCTGGGAGGGCTGAAAGCCCGCCAGGATGATCAGGCCGATAAAGCTGTTGATGGCGGCGTAACTGACGACCGTGAACTGGTAGGTGTCCAGCGCCCGGAAGCGGGTCTCGACGTTGATGGGTTCAATAAACAGCAACGCCAGCAACAGCAGGCTGACCACCAGACGATAATGGTTGTAAATACGGAACAGGCTGGTTTGTTGCTGGCTGGCGGTTTTTGCAGTCGTGCTCATGAATCGGGCCGGTTGCCGGAAGAAATGGAATGCGTTGCAGGGTTATAATAGCCTTTTATCCCCAGCGAGTGACAGGAGCAGCCTTTTATGTCCGAGTCCCGGAGTGCCGCACCCGGTGCCATGGAGAACCAGCGACTTCGTGTAGTCATGGCCCAGGTGGATTTCCTGGTCGGCGACATCCCCGGCAATACCCGCAAGGTGATCGAGTCCGTCCGGGAAGCGGAACAGCAGCATGGTGCGGACATTGTGGTGTTCCCGGAGCTTTGCCTGACCGGCTACCCTCCGGAGGATCTGCTGTTACGCCCCAGCCTGGATATCCGGGTGGCGGAGGCGCTGGAGACTCTGCTGGCGGAATCCTTCTCCGCTGCGGTGATCGTGGGGGCACCACAGCGCGAGGCCGGTCTGCTCTACAACGCAGCACTGGTGATCAGTGAAGGGCAGATCCGTGCCCGCTACTTCAAGCAATTCCCCCCGAACTACCAGGTGTTTGACGAAAAGCGCTATTTCGCTTCGGGCAATGAGACCTGTGTGACGGAGATTCGTGGCGTGCCGGTGGGAATCACGGTCTGCGAAGATCTCTGGAGCGATGGTCCGCTGGAAAAGGCGGCTGCGGCCGGTGCGCAACTGGTTATCAACCTGAACGCCTCCCCCTACGACATTGACAAGCAGGCCCGTCGCAAGGCCCTGCTGGAGCGCAAGGCGGAGGAAAACCGGGTTAGCATTGTCTACTGCAACCTTGTGGGCGGCCAGGACGAGCTGGTGTTTGATGGCGGCTCCATGGTGTATGACCATTCCGGGGTGCTGGCGGTGGAAGCGCCGCAGTTCGAGGAGGGGCTCTACCCGGTGGAGTTTGTCTGCGAGCACCATTGCCAGCCTGTCTCCGCGCCGCCCTTACCGGAGCCCAGTCTGGAGCAGAATGTATACCGGGCGCTGGTGCTCGGGGTGCGGGATTATGTCAACAAGAATGGATTCCGTTCCGTGGTGCTGGGCCTGTCCGGTGGCATCGACTCGGCGTTGACCCTTGCGGTGGCTGCAGATGCTTTGGGGGCCGAGCGGGTGAGGGCGGTGATGATGCCGTTCCGTTACACCTCTGGCATGAGCCTGGAAGATGCCGAGGCGCAGGCAAAAAGCCTGGGTGTTCAGTACGACGTATTCTCCATCGAGCCCATGTACGATGCCTTTATGGACAGCCTGAAGGATGCCTTCGCCGGCACCACGCCGGACACGACAGAGGAAAACCTTCAGGCCCGCTTGCGGGGCGTGTTATTGATGTCCCTGTCCAACAAGTTCGGTTCCCTGGTTCTCACCACCGGCAACAAAAGCGAGTTGGCGGTTGGCTATTCCACCCTGTATGGCGACATGGCCGGCGGTTTTGATGTGCTCAAGGACGTGCCCAAAACCCTGGTGTTCCGCCTGTCACGCTACCGCAACACCATCAGCCCCGTCATTCCCGAGCGGGTGATCACCCGTCCGCCTTCGGCAGAGCTGGCTCCGGACCAGAAAGATGAAGACAGCCTGCCGGGCTACGATGTGCTGGACCAGATCCTCAACCTGTATGTGGAGCGGGATTACAGTGCCGAGGCGATCATTGCCGAGGGGTTTGCGAAGGAGGACGTGGAGCGAGTACTGCGGTTGGTGGATATCAACGAATATAAACGCCGCCAGGCACCCATCGGTGTGAGGATTACTGAAAGGGGCTTCGGCAAGGACCGGCGTTATCCAATTACCAACGGTTGGAAGAGCGGCAAATAAGGAACGGGGTGGAGTGAGGGAAAACCGGCCCTGTCGCAATCACAGGGCCGCACAGATCAATCCCCCAGCAGACCGAAGGTGACAACGCTAAGCAGGGAGCGGCGCTCGGTTTCTGGCAGGCTGCTCTGGAATTTACCCTCTTCATCAAAGGACTCGCTGTCCGGGAAGTTGGCTCGCAATAGTGCGATGGCATCGTTGGCTGGCTTGTCCAGGTCCAGACGCTGGCCGGTCTCTGCCATGATCACGAGTGCTTCCTCCACGGACGGCGTGCGAGGGTAGTTCTCGACCACATAGACTGCCCGCTTGTTGGCGGCAAGGTAGGCCTGGCGTTTGATGTAATAACGGGCAGCGCGGATTTCCAGCGCGGCCAGCCGGTTGCGGATGGTGATCATCCGCTGGCGGGCATCTGCTGCGTACTGGCTGTCCGGATAGCGGCTCAGCAACTGGGCAAAATCCTGGAATGCCTGGCGCTGCTCGCCGGGTTCCCGGGCGTCGACATCCACCGGCAGATAGCGGGCCGCCAGGCCCAGATCCAGGTTGTAGGAGGCCAGTCCGCGCATATACAGGGCATAGTCACCATGCTCACTCTGCGGGTTCAGACGCAGGAAACGATCAGCGGCGGAGCGGGAGCCTTCCAGGTCCAGGTTCTGGTATCGGGCATAGATCAGGTCCAGCTGGGCCTGCTCCGCATAGCGGCCGAACGGATAGTAGGTTTCCAGGTAGTCCAAGTTCTGCTCGGCCTCGGTGAAATTGCCGGAATTCATCGCCTGGCGGGCATTCTCGTAATAGGTTTGTTCCGGCAGCACCTCTTCTTGCTGGTTGGAAGCGCAACCGCTGATCACCAGGGCGAGTGTGGTGAATAAAAACAGACGGACAACTGATCTCATGCCGGAATCCCGTATAATGGTCGTCAGAAAATGATCGGTCATTGTAACGGGGAACCGTTGCCTTGTGCAGCCTTGTGTTGAAGGCTGCCTCTCAATCTGACCCGAATGTAATTCAATCACTGGCCCCGGGGGCTGAATGTCGTCTGAAAACCGTATTACCGCCGAATTTACCATCCCGCCGGAACTGAGCGACCGCCGGCTGGATCAGGCCGCTGCCGAACTGATGCCGGAGCATTCCCGCTCCCGGCTGCAGGGCTGGATAAAGGATGGTGTGCTGACCCTCAACGGCAAGAAGTGCAAGCCCCGGGACAAGGTGATGCTGGGTGACCGCATCGACCTGGACGCGGAACCGGAAGTGCAGGTGACCTGGCAAGCCGAGGCCATCGAGCTGGACGTGGTCTACGAGGACGAACACCTGCTGGTGATCAACAAACCCGCCGGACTGGTGGTGCACCCCGCTGCGGGCCATGCCGACGGCACCCTGGTTAACGCCCTGCTGAATTACGCGCCGGAAGTGGAAAACCTGCCCCGGGCGGGCATTGTCCACCGGCTGGACAAGGACACCTCCGGCATCATGGTGGTGGCACGCAGTCTCATCGCCCACACTTCCCTGGTGGACCAGCTGCAGGAGCGCACCATGGGCAGGGAATATGAGGCAGTTGTGGTCGGCACCATGACGGGCGGAGCCACCGTGGACGCACCCATTGGGCGGCATCCCACCGACCGCAAGAAAATGGCGGTGGTTTCAACCGGCAAACCGGCGGTCACCCATTACCGGCTACTGGAGCGGTTCGCCGCCCACACCCATATCCGCTGCAAGCTGGAGAGTGGCCGCACCCACCAGATCCGCGTACACATGGCCCACGTGCGCCATCCCCTGGTGGGCGATCCCGCCTACGGCGGCCGCCTGCGCCTGCCCAAAGGCACCACCGACGAACTCCGGGAAGAGCTCGCCCGCTTCCAACGCCAGGCTCTCCACGCCCGGCAACTGACCCTGGAACACCCGGAAACCGGCGAAATCCTCACCTGGGAAACACCGTTGCCGGACGATATGGTGCAACTGATCGCGGCCCTGCGAAAACACGCGGCGGAGCTAGAGAACAGTGAATTCTGAAGCGGATACCGGCGGCATCTCCTTCATAGAACCCGACTGGCCCGCACCCGCCAGGGTACGCGCACTGACCACCACCCGTTCAGGTGGTATCAGCGAGGCACCCTGGCACAGCCTGAACCTCGGCGACCACGTAGGTGACAACCCTGCCCACGTCGCCGAAAACCGCCAACGCCTGGCTGACAGCATCGGCCTCCCCGCAGACCGCATCGCCTGGATCCGCCAGACCCACGGCACCCACGTGGCCCGCTTCCCGGGCCCGGAAAACCCCGAAGCCGATGCCTCCGTAACCGACCAGACGGACCTCGCCTGCGCCATCCTCACCGCCGACTGCCTCCCGGTCGCCTTCTGCAACACCGAAGGCACCAAAATAGCCGCCGCCCACGCCGGCTGGCGCGGCCTCTGCAATGGCATCCTGGAAAACACCGCAAAGCAAATCGGCACCCCCGAAAACACCCTCGCCTGGCTAGGCCCCGCCATAGGCCCGGACCAGTTCGAAGTAGGCCCCGAAGTCCGCAAAGCCTTCCTGGCCCACAACCCCGAAGCCGCCGTAGCGTTCAACCCCAGCCCCAACCGCCCCGGCCACTATCTAGCCAACCTCTACCAACTCGCCCGCCAACGCCTCAACAGCGCCGGCATCACCCAAATCCACGGCGGCACCCACTGCACTGTCACCGAGAAGGACCGCTTCTATTCCTACCGCCGCGACGGAACCACCGGCCGAATGGCAACCCTGATCTGGCTAACCAGGTAAAGCGGAGTACACAGAACAGGCGCGTATACGAAAAGGCGTTTAGCACAAGGTTTGATCGCAAGGGTTGGGGAGGGGCTTTCCAAAACCGTAAGCAGCCATGGATGGCTGCGCCCGAGCCCTACAGGGACGTATTCACGGGCGTGTTTTGGAAAGCCCCTCCCCAACCCTTGCAGCCCCGAAAAGCCCAAGAAAGGCCAAAAGCCAAAACCTGATGCCCGTCAATTTTCTGACAGTTTCGCACCCAAGCACCTTGAAGTCCCCCCCATCGCCCCTACATTTAGTTTCAAAGCCAACGATCCCAAAGGCTGCGTTCCCGGCCAATGCCGGCAGCCACCAGATTAAGGAATACCGGAACATGAGAATCGACAAACTGACCAGCAAACTCCAGAGCGCACTGGCCGATGCCCAGTCCATTGCGGTCGGTAAAGACCACAACTTTATCGAGCCCGTTCACCTGATGCAGGCCCTGATGGACCAGCAGGGCAGCTCCATCAAACCCCTCATCAAACAGGCCGGTGCCGAACCCGGTCGAATCCGCCAGGCAGTCGCGAAAGAAATCGAGAACCTGCCGGAGGTAAAAGGCTCCGCCGGCGATGTCTCCATGTCCAACGACATGGGCCGACTCTTCAATATTGCTGACAAACTGGCGCAACAGCGCAACGACCAGTTTGTCTCCAGTGAACTTGTGCTGCTGGCTGCCCTGGAAGACCGTGGCAGCCTTGGTCGCGTGCTGCGCGAGCATGGTCTGGACAAGGCCGCGCTGGAGCAGGCCATCGAGCAGGTGCGTGGCGGAGAATCCGTGGACGATCCGTCCGCTGAAGAAAACCGCCAGGCCCTGGACAAATACACCATCGATCTTACCGAGCGGGCGGAAGCCGGCAAGCTGGACCCGGTGATCGGCCGGGATGATGAAATCCGCCGCACCATTCAGGTGTTGCAGCGTCGCCGTAAAAATAACCCGGTGCTGATCGGTGAGCCGGGTGTGGGCAAGACTGCTATTGTGGAAGGTCTGGCCCAGCGTATCGTGAACGGCGAGGTGCCGGAAGGTCTCAAGAATAAACGGGTGCTGTCCCTGGATATGGGTGCGCTGATTGCCGGTGCCAAGTTCCGAGGCGAGTTCGAGGAACGCCTGAAGGCAGTCCTGAACGAACTGGCCAAACAGGAAGGGCAGATCATCCTGTTCATTGATGAAATCCACACCATGGTGGGTGCCGGCAAGGCTGAAGGCTCCATGGATGCCGGCAACATGCTCAAGCCGGCCCTCGCGCGGGGCGAGCTGCACTGTGTAGGTGCCACTACTCTCGATGAATACCGGGAAAATATCGAAAAAGATGCGGCGCTGGAACGGCGCTTCCAGAAGGTACTTGTCAGCGAGCCTACCGAGGAAGACACCATCGCCATCCTGCGTGGCCTCAAGGAGCGCTACGAAGTGCACCACGGGGTAGAGGTGACAGACGGGGCGATCATCGCCGCCGCCAAGCTCTCCCATCGCTACATTGCTGACCGGCAGTTGCCGGACAAGGCCATCGACCTGGTGGACGAGGCCGCCAGTCAGATCCGTATGGAAATGGATTCCAAGCCGGAGGCCCTGGACCGCCTCGAACGTCGCCTGATTCAGTTGAAGATCGAACGAGAAGCATTGAAGAAAGAAACCGATGCAGCCTCGAAGAAGCGTCTGCAGGAACTGTCAGACGTGATTACCGGTGTCGAGCGTGAATACGCCGACCTGGAAGAAGTCTGGAATACCGAGAAGGCGGCCCTGCACGGTTCCCAGAAGATCAAGAGCCAGCTGGAGCAGGCCCGTATCGACCTGGAGAACGCCCGCCGTGCCGGTGATCTCGGCAGAATGTCCGAGCTGCAGTATGGCCAGATTCCGGAACTGGAGCGCCAGCTGGACATGGCCAGCCAGGCGGAAATGATGGAGATGAAGCTGCTGCGTAACCGCGTCACCGACGAGGAAATCGCAGAGATCGTTGCCAAGTGGACCGGCATCCCGGTGTCCAAGATGCTGGAAGGGGAAAAAGACAAGCTGATGCGCATGGAAGAGGCGCTCCATGACCGGGTGATCGGTCAGGATGAAGCGGTGGAAGCCGTTGCCAACGCGGTGCGTCGCTCCCGGGCCGGGCTGGCGGATCCGCATCGTCCCAACGGCTCTTTCCTGTTCCTCGGTCCCACTGGTGTGGGCAAGACCGAGCTGTGCAAGTCCCTGGCCTCCTTCCTGTTCGATACAGAAGAGGCGATGGTGCGAATCGACATGTCCGAGTTCATGGAGAAGCACTCCGTGGCCCGCCTGATCGGTGCACCTCCCGGCTATGTCGGTTACGAGGAGGGTGGCTACCTGACCGAAGCGGTGCGCCGCCGGCCCTACTCGGTGCTGTTGCTGGATGAGGTGGAGAAGGCCCATCCGGACGTGTTCAACATCCTGCTGCAGGTGCTTGAAGACGGCCGCCTGACAGACGGCCAGGGCCGCACCGTGGACTTCCGCAATACGGTGATTGTGATGACCTCCAACCTGGGGTCGGACATCATCCAGCAGAAAGCCGGGGAGAAGAACTACGAGTCCATGAAGAATGCCGTGATGGAGGAAGTTGGTAACCACTTCCGCCCGGAGTTCATCAACCGTGTGGACGAAGTGGTGGTGTTCCATCCCCTGGCGGAAGACCAGATCCGCGGCATCGCCAAAATCCAGATCGAGATGCTGGGCAAACGGCTGAAAGAGCAGGACATGAAGCTGGAGCTGGACGAGTCCGCAATGGAGCGGCTGGCGGAAGTGGGTTACGACCCGGTATACGGTGCCCGTCCGTTGAAGCGGGCGATCCAGCGGATGATCGAGAACCCCCTGGCGCAACGTCTGTTGAACGGCGACTTTGTCTCCGGGGATACCATCCTCGCCAAAGTGGATGGCGACCAGTTGGCTTTCACCCGGAAGTAATTGCCGGGCTTGCCGGCCTGCAAACAAAAAGGAGTGCCCTCGGGCACTCCTTTTTTTATCACCGGATCTGAACCTCCGGAAATGGGTGGTGTCGGTTACTGCTGGTCGCTGCCAGCAGGCCCGCAGTTTTCTTCCACCATGGTCTGGAATTCCTGTTTTTTCTCGTTGATTTCTTCCGGTGACAGGAAACGCTGCTCACCATCTTCCTCAACGCGGATACGGCTGTTCCGTTCGATTATATCCAGGTTGCTGCGGGCGGTTTCGCAGGCGGCTTCTCGCTGCTTGCGCTGGGCACGTTCGGCGGCGGATTCATCAGCCCGCTGCTGTTCCTGACGTTGTTGTTCTTCCATTTCGCCCAGACGTTCCTGGGGAGACTGGCGACTGTCGCCGGAGGGGCGGCCGGTCTTGATGCTGACCCGCTCGGATTGCTTGCCGCTCGGCTGGCGGTCGCCAAAGTGGGTGACACCGTTTTCATCGGTCCATTTATAGACAGACTGGGCAACACCCAGTGCAGGTGTCAGTGCCAGTAGTGTGGCCAGAGTCAGGGCTTTTATTTTCATGGAATCACTCGTGTTGCGTTACCTGTTCACTGCCGGTTAAGGCCGGTATCTGGTTACCATGCCATAACGGCACCGGCTTTTCTTCCGCCTGGTTCAAAAATGCAGGCCAGTACAGCGTCCGTTTTCGGACTCTCATGGGCCTAGTATAGGCACAGAATCCTGCGCCTACTATTGACAGGAGGTTTCCCGCTGTCAAAATTGTCGATTGCCTGAAGACAGGGGTCAATACGGCAGGCAATCCCGAGCGAGTATCCCCCGTTAATCACCACGCTGACAGGTACCGTGCGCACGCGCGCGGGAGGGTTGTTCTTATCCGGACAACCCGCTGCCGGGCTGTTCTCCGCAACCCTCAGGAGGGCGGTCGGCCAGGAGACAACCTCTGTAATGCAGCGTGGCAGAATCATCCGGCGCGGTTTTCAAAAGAAACCAGGGGCACGGAGATCCAGGCGACCGGGCAGGGCCCGGCTCATTCACTCGTCGAAGAGGGTAGAAAACGTGGAGTTATTGTCTGGTGCCGATATGCTTATCCGGTCCCTGCAGGATGAAGGGATCGAATACATCTACGGCTATCCCGGTGGTGCAGCGCTGCATATTTACGATGCGCTGTTCAGGCAGGACAAGGTAAAGCACATTCTGGTTCGCCACGAGCAGGCGGCAGTGCACATGGCGGACGGCTATGCGCGTGCCTCCGGCAAGGCGGGAACCGTGCTGGTTACCTCTGGCCCTGGTGCCACCAACACGATTACCGGTATTGCCACAGCGTTCATGGATTCCATTCCCATGGTAGTGCTGTGCGGCCAGGTGGCATCCTCACTGATCGGGGAGGATGCGTTCCAGGAAACCGATATGATCGGTGTGTCCCGCCCGGTGGTGAAACACAACCTGAGCGTGCGGCATCCTGAAGAAATCCCGGAAATTATCCGCAAGGCCTATTACATTGCCACGACCGGCCGCCCCGGCCCGGTGGTTGTGGATATTCCCAAGGATATGACCACCCCCAACGAGCGCTACGAATACGTCTTTCCCAAGAAGGTGAAACTGCGTTCGTACAATCCGGCCCTGCGCGGCCATGCCGGCCAGATCAAGAAAGCGGTGGATATGCTGATGGCAGCCAAGCGCCCGGTAGTTTACGCCGGCGGTGGTGTGATCCTTGGCAAGGCTTCCGAGCAACTGACCGAGCTGGTTCAGACCCTGGGCTGCCCGATCACCAACACCCTGATGGGGATCGGCTGTTACCCGGCGACTGACAAGCAGCACATCGGCTGGCTGGGTATGCACGGCACCTACGAGGCCAATATGGCCATGCACCACTCGGATCTGATCCTGTGTGTGGGTGCCCGGTTTGATGACCGGGTGACCAACGCCACCGAGAAGTTCTGCCCGGGTGCCCGTATTGTCCACATCGACATTGATCCGGCCTCCATCTCCAAGACGGTGGACGCAGATGTGCCCATCGTCGGACCCGTGGATGCGGTGCTCAAGGAGATGATCAGCCTGGTTCGCGAGAGCAACGAAAAGCCGGATGCGGATGCACTGGCTGCCTGGTGGAAGCAGATCGACGAGTGGCGTGCTTTCCACGGCATGCGTTATGAAACCAGTGATGACGTGATCAAGCCCCAGGAAGTGATCGAGGCGCTGTGGCGGCTCACTAACGGCGAGGCCTATGTGACGTCTGACGTAGGTCAGCACCAGATGTTTGCTGCCCAGTACTACAAGTTCGACAAGCCCAATCGCTGGATCAACTCCGGTGGCCTGGGCACCATGGGCTTTGGTCTGCCGGCGGCCATGGGGGTCAAGCTGAACTACCCCGAGGACGAGGTGCTTTGCATCACCGGCGAAGGCAGTATCCAGATGAACATCCAGGAGCTGTCTACCTGTAACCAGTACAATCTGCCGGTGAAGATCATCAACCTGAACAACCAGGCACTCGGTATGGTCAAGCAGTGGCAGGACATGAACTATGAGTCCCGCCATTCCCAGTCGTACATGGAATCACTGCCGGACTTCATCAAGCTGGTTGAGTCCTATGGTCATGTGGGTATCCGCATCGACAAGAAGGAAGACCTGGAGCCGAAGCTGAAAGAAGCGCTGGCCATGAAAGACAAGCTGGTGTTCCTGGATATCTACGTGGACCGGTTCGAGCATGTGTATCCCATGCAGGTGGCCCGGGGTTCCATGAAGGATATGTGGCTCAGCAAAACGGAGAGGGTGTGATCATGCGTCGAATCATTTCTGTTTTGCTCGAGAATGAACCCGGTGCCCTGTCACGGGTAGTGGGCCTGTTCTCCCAGCGTAACTACAACATCGAGACCCTGACCGTGGCACCGACGGAAGACGAGACCCTGTCCCGCCTGACCGTCACCACCTCCGGTTCTGACAAGGTGATCGAGCAGATCACCAAGCAGCTCAACAAGCTGATTGAAGTCGTCAAACTGGTGGATCTGACCGAGGGTGCCCACATCGAGCGAGAGCTGATGCTGGTCAAGCTCAAGGCCACCGGTTCCCAGCGGGCCGAAATCAAGCGCACGGTGGACATTTTCCGTGGGCAGATTGTCGATGTAACCAGTTCTGTCTACACGGTCCAGCTGGCCGGCAACAGCGAGAAGCTGGATGGCTTTATTCAGGCCGTTGGCACCTCCGGTGTGCTGGAAGTGGTGCGCAGCGGTGTCTCCGGTATCGCCCGTGGCGAAAAAGTTCTGAGTCTTTAAAAACAGTTGTCTGACATTAACGGATGGCCCTGCGGGGCCAAAACATAACAGAGGTTATCCATGCAGGTTTATTACGATAAGGATTGCGATCTTTCCATCATCCAGGGCAAGAAAGTGTCCATTCTTGGTTTCGGCTCTCAGGGCCACGCTCACGCGTGCAACCTGAAAGAGTCCGGCGTTGACGTAACTGTGGGTCTGCGCCCCGGTTCTTCTTCTATCCCCAAGGCGGAAGCCTACGGTCTGAAAACCGCCGACGTTGAGTCCGCGGTTGCCTCTGCTGACGTAGTGATGGTTCTGACTCCGGACGAGTACCAGGCAGACCTGTACAAGAACCAGATCGAGCCGAACCTGAAGCAGGGTGCCACCCTGGCATTCGCTCACGGTTTTGCGATTCACTACAACCAGATCGTTCCGCGCAAGGATCTGGACGTGATCATGGTGGCTCCCAAGGCTCCGGGCCACACCGTGCGCACCGAGTTCGAGCGTGGCGGCGGTATCCCTGACCTGATCGCCATCTTCCAGGACGCATCCGGCAACGCCAAGAACCTGGCCCTGTCCTACGCGTCCGGCATTGGCGGCGGCCGTACCGGCATCATCGAAACCACCTTCAAGGACGAGACCGAAACCGATCTGTTCGGTGAGCAGGCTGTGCTGTGTGGCGGTACCGTTGAGCTGGTCAAGGCAGCCTTCGAGACCCTGACCGAAGCGGGCTACGCTCCGGAAATGGCCTACTTCGAGTGTCTGCACGAGCTGAAGCTGATTGTTGACCTGATGTACGAGGGCGGCATTGCCAACATGAACTACTCCATCTCCAACAACGCGGAGTATGGTGAGTACGTGACCGGCCCGGAAGTGATCAACGATCAGTCCCGCGAAGCCATGCGCAACGCGCTGAAGCGTATCCAGAGTGGTGAGTACGCCAAGATGTTCATCTCTGAAGGTGACCTGAACTACCCGTCCATGACGGCCCGTCGTCGCCAGAATGCCGAGCATCCGATCGAAGTGGTCGGCGAGAAGCTGCGTTCCATGATGCCGTGGATCTCCGCCAACAAGATCGTGGATAAGGACAAGAACTGATCCATCGTTCTTCAGTCCGTTTGAGAGACGCGGCCCGGGTGGCCGCGTTTTTCGTATATAATGGCCGCAAATGCTTTCCGGAGTGACAGGAATGAGCGAAGAAAAGACCGAAAACGCCCACGGGGTTGACGATATCGAAGCCGGCGAGGTGGTGGAAGAGGAGCTGGTGGAAGGCACACGGGTGCGCCGCAAGGGCATCTACCTTCTGCCCAATGCGCTGACCACAGCCTCTCTTTTTTCCGGCTTTTATGCGATCGTCTCGGCCGCCAATGGCATCTTCGATAACGCGGCCATTGCCATATTCGTGTCGATGATTCTCGACGGGCTGGACGGGCGGGTCGCCCGCATGACCAATACCCAGAGCAAGTTCGGCGAGGAATACGACAGCCTGGCGGACATGGTCGCCTTCGGGGTGGCCCCGGGGCTGGTGGCCTTTTTCTGGTCCCTGAACGAAATGGACAAGATCGGCTGGGCGGTCACTTTCATCTTTGTGGCGGGAGCGGCATTGCGCCTGGCGCGGTTCAATACCCAGATCGGTTCCGTGGACAAGAAATACTTTGTCGGGCTCGCGAGCCCTGCTGCCGCTGCCTGCGTAGCCGGCCTGGTATGGAGCTTCCACGACCATCAGCCAAGTGGCTGGCTGAGTTTCCTGACCATTCTGATTGTTGCCGGAACGGGCGTGTTGATGGTCAGCAATATCCTTTACAAGAGTTTCAAGGATCTTGATATGCGTGGGCGGGTGCCTTTTGCGGCTATCCTGCTGGTGGTGTTGATCTTTGTCGTTATCGCCCTGGATCCGGCGACGGTTCTGTTTAGCGTGTTTCTTTTGTATGCACTGTCCGGACCTGTCCGTGCATTGTTACGCAAGATGCGCCGCTCATCCCGCGTAGAGGAGTGACTGAAAGCGCCTTTCCGGGAGTTTTCTGGGTGCTTTCTGGTCAACTTGCTGGTCTTCTGAACAGTGCCGTAGGTGGAAGCCGAAATAAAACAGAAATTCTTCAGAAACCTCGTTGACACATTCCGTGAGGACTGTAGAATGCGCACCACTTCTGAGGGACAAGGCGGCTGAGGCCGGCAAAACCGAAGAACTAACTGCTTGAAAAAACTGAAGAAAATTGATTGAAAGATTCTTCGGAAAAGCAGTTGACAAGGCAGCGATTCGATGTAGAATACGCCACCTTGATTGAGCAGACGCTCAACGCTCTTTAAAAAGTTGACCAAGTAATTCGTGTGGGCGCTGGCCGAGGTATGTCGGATACGAT